>Ga0265297_10002771_pt1 | contig 34185 bp, 26 predicted proteins | sample Munlanlwell13791_FD_192502 | JGI IMG/M metagenome (GOLD analysis project Ga0265297, IMG submission 192502) | Leachate microbial communities from a municipal landfill in Southern Ontario, Canada - Leachate well 137-91 | ecosystem: Engineered > Solid waste > Landfill > Unclassified | place... | reverse complement strand
TTCTTAAAACAATTTTCGCGTTCATAGGCCGTGCGCCTAGTCTGTTCTTCTTTGTTTACGGTTTCTATGGCACAAGGAATAGGACAACAACTGTTGCCGAATAATTTTTTAGATACCAAGACGCAGTCAGAGTCGCTTTGGCAAGTCGAAACTAAAGTAGGTTTTTGCCTTGTTAATAAGTAAGTAATTGAAACTAGACTACCAATAACTACAATAACAATTAAAATAATAATGATTCTTTTTTTCGTCATATTTTATGGTAAATATTTAAGCGTTTTTCATTATTTCCGACACGGGCTATCTGAAGTTTTTGTCATCTTTTCCGTGGTAAAATTGTCCCGAGCGAAGTCGAGGGGCACCACGGAAAAGGGACAAAAATTTGGGTGAGCACGGAAAATAGGATTCATAATTTTGGGTTGACTTTATTTAGGACGAGCCTCAATGCTTGATACCAGCGTGTATTTTTTGGGTATACTTGACACTTATAAAATAATTTGTTATACATACTTATCGGTAGAGTAGGAGGATAAACCATGACCGAGATGGTATTGTGGCAAAGAGGTAGTAGGCTTCAGTGGTCAATGAGGCTCCTTGGACTACTTCAGGATTGCTGTAAGCTAGCCATGTTAATTTTAGCCGCACTTTTCATCATTGTATGTGCGGTGAAGTATCTCTAAGGCCAAGCTCAGGCAATTGTGCCCTGCGTGTACTCGTGGGGCCTTTTTTTATGTAAAATTATAAATCCTAATTTCTGTGCGAACCAGATAGCCCGTGTTGTCGGATGTAATTAAAAGTTTTAAGGTTTAGCGCCACTGATTATAGCTATAGTGCTAGCAACCGTCCATAATAATAGTGTAAAAATTGGTAGCATAATAATAGCAAACCCTAAAAAAGTCATTATGCTAAAAAATTTGTTTTTAGCTGGTTTTTTGTAATAAATAAGTAAAAAGTTAAAAATAATTAATAAAATAAATGAGTAATAGCCAGAAGGAAGGTTGCTATCCTTTCCAAAAATCAAGAGGAGAAGAATGCCGAGAAATATTTGTAAAATAAACGCTATCGATATAGAGCTAAAAAGCATCTCAAATTTTTTTAATTTAGTGACCATTTTTTCATTGTTCATTTGTTTTAAATTAGTTTGGTTAGTAAAACTTTTAATTATTTCCGACAACGTATCCGTTTTATACGAACTTTTGTTCCGAGCGTTGCGGTATAATCGCGCGGAGCGCTACCGCATAAGCGAGGACAAAAGTTAGGTGGAGCCCCGAGCGACCTCGAGCGAGGCCTTTTAGCTTATTAAAGCGGCCGAGTCGAGAGGGAGTCGAGAGGGCGCAACCGTATAAAACGTGTTGTGTGCTGTTACACTTTTTATGCAATTCTGTGTAGCCTTGACTTTTTTTGTTACATGTGCTATACTTTTTTGTTTGGTATGTAACTAATGTGGAGGAAGACGGATGGATAAGCCAAAGGGTACCTTTGAGTGTGCTGCGTGTGGAAGGAAGTGGGATGGATCGAAGCTGCTTTATGATCCTATGGCAGGTTATACTTGTGGAAGTCTTACCTGTGGTGGGAAGGTCCAAAAAATCAGCGATAATCCTAAGATCTGACCTTTCCCAGCAACCAATCATGTTTCGAGAGCCGTGCGAGGATTACCTCCACGGCTTTTCTTTTTAAGTAAAAAGTGTAATTGCATACAACGTATCGGTTTAGACGCAGTTGCGTCAATTTAGTGTGTGGTATAATCGCGCGGAGCGCACCACACAAGCTTAGAAGCAATTGCGCTTAAACCGTGTTGTCGGATGTATTGTTCTGGTATCCGCTAGCGTTGACTATTTTTTAGTAATTTGCTAACATACAATGGCAGTAAAATCACAACTAGATAGAAATGGAGGTGAGTATGAGTAAGAGATTTTTGATTGTACTTTGTGTTGCAAGTGGTGTTGGTTGTTTGTTAATGCCTTCCTCTATAACCGGGGCACTCCCAATTGTATTTGGTGTCACGTTTGTAGTGACAGGCATCGGAGCCCTACTATCGTGATTATATATAAGTACTCTTCCGGGGGTACTTCTTTTTTTAGATTGGAAAGAACAATATTTCCGACAACTAGTATTATACGAACTTGTTGACTTTTTGTCTAAAATATAAGATATTTTTCGGATAATTGGCTTCATATAACCCCTTTATATGCCAGTTATTTGATGGTTACGGTAATTTCGCCGCCGCGGTAGCTGTAGCCGTCATTATTGGTGATTTCGGCGTATAACTTATAACTGCCAACTGGCGGAGCGGTAAGCCACTGGGTATTCAATTGATTGCCAGGAAATTGGCGAATTGTATTGATATAATTAGTCTGGCCGTCTTCTGTTTCATAATAAAGGTCAATTTTTTGAAGACTCAAAGAATTATTCAAATCAACTTTAATTGAGTAAGGGAAATCTTTGGTTTTTAGACTTTGATTATTAGTTGGTTTGGCCCATGATAATACAGCCGGTAAGGCTTCAAGCTGAAAATTCAATTCTATTTCATCACTTTTATTATTATCAAGGTCATCATAGGCAATTGCCTTAAGGGTATAAAAACCGCTGCGGATGTTGGGATCCTCAAGAAAAACTTCAAGATCAAAAGGGGCATTGGTCACATTTTTCAGCAAATGATTGTTGAGGTAATATTCAACCCGGACTACCCCGCGGGGAGCCGAAGCGCTGACTGTTGCCTTGAAATCTCGGCTAGTGATTGTTTGATTTTGATCGGGCGAAACAATTTCAATTTTCGGCTGATCGGCTGTCGTATGAGTCGTGTCATATTCAGTTGGCGGATCTTCGGACACGATATTATTTTCTTTGGCCCAGCGCTGAACGGCTTCTTCCCAGCGTTGATATTGCGGGTCGTTCAAATCAGGCGGCGTATCGCCTTGGGGATCGTCTTTATTGATATAATACAAAATGCAATGAACTTGGCGGAAAGTTTTTTCTTCCACCCGGCTTTCCGGGGTGAGATTAGTGGCCAGCAAGCCGGTGATTTTATCAATTTTGATTTTTACGCCTTCGGCAATACTGCCGTTTAAAACCGGTTTGTCGGTTTGAACCGGATCGGAGTCTTTAAAGGCTTCAATTGGGGTGTCGCCTAAAACTCGCTGCATAAAAGTATGCCAAATCGGGGCGGCGATGATACTGCCATCAGCGCCCCGTTTCATTTCGCTATTATTATTATTGCCCACCCAGACCCCAGCGGCCAAAGAGGGAGTGTAGCCTAAAGTCCAAGCATCATGATAATCATTAGTGGTGCCGGTCTTTGCTCCAACTGGTCGGGCGGCTAAGTTCAAATAATTATTTTCCCCAAAAATATAAGCACGGCTGGCATTATCTGTCAGCACGTTATTTATTTGTCGGGCAGTTTGGGTTGCCAAGACTTTCTTCTCTTTGTTTTTGTATTCTTCTAAAATATTGCCGTTTTTATCTTTAACTTCCAAGATGGCCACCGGCGGATGCCATTCGCCTTCCCGGGCCAAAGCAGCATAGGCATTGGTATGCTCTAAAAGTTTGACTTCGCCGCCGCCCAAAACTAAAGAAAGGCCAAAGCGGCTGCGGTCTTTGAAGCTGGTATAACCCAAGTCTTCAGCTAAGTTGATGACATTGTCAATGCCGGTTAAATAAATAGTTTTAACGGCCGGAATATTCAAAGAACCCTGCAAAGCTTGCCTCATGGTAACTGGGCCATGCTCTTTTAAATCATAGTTTTTCGGTTCATAGTCTCGGCCGTCGTAATTCAAGAATTTTGTTACCACATCATAAAGGATCGTGCTCGGCGTATAACCTTTTTTAAAGGCCGCCGTGTAGACAATCGGTTTAAAGGAAGAACCGGGCTGGCGCAGGCTGGTTACGGCATTGACTTGCGGATCAAAGACACAATCTTTGCCCGGGGTACAGCCTTCTGGTGCAGGGTCAGCAAAATAGTCTTTGGAACCAACCAGGGCTAAAATCTGGCCATTTTTGGGGTCCAAAGCCACCAATGCGGCATTATTAGCATTATAATTTTTAGCGTTTTTTTCGACGTTTTCAGCCACTGCTTCCTCGGCGATTTTTTGTTTATACAAATCAAGGGTGGTAATTACCTGCAAGCCTTCTTGCTCAACCACCAAATCGCCATACTTTTGGGTTAAATATTCCTTAACATACATGACAAAATGGGGTGCCATCATATTTTCCGATCGTTTCTTAAATTCAATTTTTTCCGCCTTAGCCAGCCGAGTTTCTTCTTTGGTGATGTAGCCAAGCTCGGCCATACTGTCTAAAATCCAGTGCTGCCGGTCAAACAAAGCATCCGTGTGACCGCCATATGGCGAATAATAAGTCGGTGCCTGGGGCAGGGCGGCTAAAATCGCCGCTTCCGCCAAGGTAATATCTTTAACGCCTTTGCCAAGATAGGTTTGGGCGGCGGCTTCAGCGCCGTAAGCCACCGAGCCATAAGGGATTTCATTAAAATACATCTGTAAAATTTCGTCTTTACTGAATTTCTTTTCAATTTGGTAAGATAAAATTATTTCTTTTATTTTCCGAATGTAACTTTTCTCCGGGCTTAAAATCGCGTTTTTTACCAGCTGCTGGGTTAAAGTCGAACCGCCAACTTTGCTGCCAGTGGTAATATTTTTTACAAACGAGCGGATGATGCCGGTGATACTAATGCCTTTATGCTCATAAAATTTTCGGTCTTCAGCCGTTAAAGTGGCGTCTTTTAAGCTTTTTGGGATATCAGTCAGGCTGACAAAAGTTCTTTTTTCCGCTCCATGAACATCATAAAGCAAAGTTTCGCCGGTCCGGTCATAAATTTTCGTGCTTAAAGCGATCGAGCGGTCGATAATTCGGTTGGGGTTTGGTAAGTCGCGGGCGATCCAGGCCAAAAGAATAATACTTAAAATACCGCTAAAAGCCAAGCCTAAAGCGATTAAAGTTAAAATCATTTTAACCAGATTGGCCGGTAATTTTTTGCGGCGGCCGGTAAAGATTGGTTTTTTGCCAAAACCCCGCGGCGCTAAATGGCGGCGGAAAGAACTTTTTCTGCGCCAATCTTGGGGTGATTTAGTTTTTATTGATAGGCCGGGAATAGGCATATATTAAAAATTTAAAAGTCAAAACTTTTTGAATAAAGGGTATTTAACCGCAAAGTCCCGCACCTTAATTTATAATATACAATACGGGATCCTCGATTTTTCACTCCGCCATAGGCGGAGGAAAAATCGGGACAAGCTCCGCCCACTTCTTCCGCAGCAAGCTCCGGGGCATTTTACCCTTTTTGGCTCCCTCGCCACGATACGATTCATAAACTTATAACCGTGTCGTAGCGGGTCGGCTCGGAAACAAAAAATCATTGACTTTTTGTTTCACTCGCTCTACGTCGCCAATAAAGCAGCGGCCCCCAAAAGGGCGGCGTCACTTTTTAATTTACTGATTACAATTTTTGTCTGGCTAAGTTTAGGATAAGCCGCTTTTTTTCTCGCCAGCTTGATTGCCGGATTTATTAATGAATTAACTCGGGATAAGCCGCCGCCCAAAACAATGATTTCGGGGTTGAAAATATTAATAATATTCGCCAAGCCCGTGGCCAAAGCTTCAACCATGGTTTGCCAAACTTTGATGGCATTTTTGTCCTTTTTCAGAAACTTTTTTTCAACAAAAAACGCATCTTTTTTTTGACCGGTTAACTGCTGGTAAAGTTTGACCATGGCTGTGCCCGAAGCGTATATTTCCAAATGTCCTTTTTGGCCGCAGCTGCAGGTCAAGCCGCCGGCTTTAATAGTCATATGGCCTAATTCTCCGGCTAAGCCATCTTTGCCCCGATAAATTTTTTTGTTGATGATAAGACCACCGCCAACGCCAGTTCCCAAAGTTAGACCAGCAATTTGCTTATAATTTTTTGCTTGGCCGTAAATTGCTTCACCCAAGGTAAAGCAACGGGCGTCATTTTCAACGGCAGTCGATTTTTTGAATTGCCGTTGAATGATCTTTTTTAATTCAACGTTTCTGAAATTTTTTCCGAAGTTAGGGCTGGAAACGACCAAACCTTTTTTTCGGTTAATTTGGCCGGCAATCCCAATTCCAATCCCTTTAATCTTCGGCGAATAAACTTCGGCTATGGCTGAAATAATATTAGATAAGACAAAAGCTTTACTTTTTTTGGCGTCAGTTTTTCGCTCGATTTTTTTAATGATTTTATCACCCAGAATCAAACCGGCGGCAATTTTTGTGGCGCCAATATCCACGCCAATATAGTAATTCATATTATCCTTATTATATCAAAAAATTGCTGTTTGGGCGATGCCCGCAGATATATCACCGCATGTATGAATTATTTGACATTATATTTATTGAGGGGGGGGTGAGGTTTTAACCTCACCTTGCAAGATGAGGTTAACCCCATCTTGCAGTCGCCGGTTAAAACCGGCTCTCCGGCTAAACTTTTAAGGTCGTCTTTTTGTTTTCTTTTTAATTTGTTGATATAAACCAAAAGCTTTTTGATTTACCTCAGGGAAGTTAGTTCCATTCAGTTTATTTATTTTGGTTCTATATACTTTCATATTTTATTTTAATAAAAAGCGCCCTAAAAGTGCGCTTTGTTGACTGGCCTTAAATTCTGCCTCTAATTTTATTACCTTGCTTAAAAGATGTTAAATTTTAAGTAATAAGATTATTTATTTTCGGTAAAATTTGGCTGCCTCTTCTGGCGAAACCGGATTAATGATTAATCCTGAACCAATTTCCACGCCGGCCCAAACACTGCCGCGCGGAGTAATCTTTAAATACAAGTGTTGGTCTTCGTCATGGATGATTTGGTGAAAGTAATAATTATAAGGCAAGCCCAAGCGATTGATTTTTTTCAAAATCGCTTTGAGGAATTTAGCAAAACTCATTCGTTCGCTTTGGGTCATCTGGGTGACATTATCAATATGGCGCTTGGTCATCAGCCAAATTTCGTAATTATGCATCGGTGCGAAGGGGCAAAAAGCAATAGCTTGTTTGTCCTGTAAAACTAAGCGGGGACCCCGGCTTTCTTTTTTTATCACTTCGCAATAAATGCAGCGGCCAGTTTTCAGCTTGTGCGATTGAACGCGCAAGGCCTTGTCTTTTAAATTTGGCGGCAAAAATTCAGTGGCAAAGATCTGGGAATGGGCATGCTGTAACGATGCGCCGGCCGCGCCGCCGTTATTTTTGAAGATTAGAATATAGTCAATCTTTTTGTCCTTAGAAATAATCTCGGTTCTTTGGGCGTAAACTTTGAAAATTTCAGCGATATGTTCAGTGGACAAATCTTCAATTTCTTTAAGGTGATCGGCGGTTTCTACAATCACTTCCTGTTGGCCGTAAGCTTTTGGATTATGGGTGCTGACGGCGGGGAATTTATTGGCTAAAACTTTAATGGCCCAAGGTTCATTTTTTTCTTTAGTTTCTTTGATTGTTGCCAGAACTTTATTACCCTTATCAATTCTTTTTGGACAAAAAATGCACTCCGATTTTTTGGGCGCCTGCAGCAAAGTGGGGCGTTCAATGTCATGCGGCCGCTTGCCGCGTTTAGGGGCAATAATGACGTATTTTTTTTGGATGTAGTCCTTTCTAATTTCTGATTGAAGCATTTCAATATAAAATTATTAGATTAATTGATTATATTTTATCATATTTGTCAGATTTTTTAAAGTTGCCTTTTTATGGTATAATTTTAAATAAGAATTAAAATTAATATGATAAAATCTATGATCAAATTTGTTAAAACCAAGGTTTTATTGAAGAAAAGGATTAGTACGCCGGTTTTTATTGCCGGAGTCGCCGGAACTATTGGCATGTCGCTTCTAGCTTTAAACCCGGTTGTTCAGCCACCAATAGAGGAAGATTTAACCGTTAGAATGGCGATAACGGGTAATGTTTATTATGTTGATTCTGGTGCTGGTAATGACAATAACGCTGGTACTTTGGCATCACCTTGGAAGACTCTCAATAAAGTTAATTATACCGTTTTTAATCCCGGTGATTCGATTTTACTCAAACGCGGTGGCCAGTGGCAGGAAATGCTTGTCCCAAGCAGTTCCGGCAGCTCGGGCGCGCCTATTACCTATGATGCTTACGGCACTGGCGACAACCCCGTTATCACTGGCGGGACAGTTCTTGGTAACTGGCAATCGGCCGGGGCTAATAAATATTCAACCACTTTAAGCCTGCGTCCGGAAATGCTATTCTTCAATAATATGTTGGGCACAGCAGTAAGTTCTGTCGGTAATTTATCTGCTGCCAACCAGTGGTTTTGGCAGAATAACGTTTTAACCGTTTATTCCTTGACTCTTCCGGTCAACGTGGAGGCGACTATTCATCAATATTACACAATTGCCAATTGGTCCAATATAAGTGGTACTAAAATATATACCGCATCGGTACCTAAGCCCATTGAGATGATTTTCATCAACGGGCAAGCCGGAACCAGTGCTGGTAGTTTAGACAATCTTAATGCCAATGGCAAGTATTTCTATGACTGGAGCAGTGGCAATTTATCGGTTTATTTTGACTTAGTGCCAACCGCATCAACCGTCGTTGAGGCTTACGCTTTCCAAAATTTAATTAATGTTCAGCAGAAAAACTATCTGGTCATCCAAAATTTAACCTTAAGGCACGGCTCGGCCGGTTTGCAAGGAATTGTTTCGCTGGCCGATACCAAATATGTAACGCTTAATAATCTGGTTATTTCCGATAGCGTGAGTTTAGCCGGAGTCGCCATTTCTGCTTATAGTGGAGCTCTTACTGGCAACAATACAGTCAGCAATTCCCAGATTTACAATATCAAGGGCAGCCGCGTTTCCAAGGCTTTCGGCTCTTCTCTAAACGGCATTGGCTTATCAATCGCCGGACCGGACAATACCTCTTTGACCAAGTATAACCAGATTTTAACCAATACGATTTATAATAGCGGCACTTACAATATCAGTTTAAGCGCCAGCTCCAATAATATAATTTCTGGTAATACCGTTTATAACGGTGGTTGGGCCGGAATCAACTTTAGCGGCGGGCCGCAAATTATAAGCAGTGGCACTGGCACCGGCAATACCGTGGAGTATAATACGGTTTATGGCAATTGCCAAGTCAAAGATGATTGCGCCGGCATTAATGCCTTTCGGGTTGGCGATAATAATGTAATCAGATATAATTTAGTTCATGACCAGCATGATACTATTAATGACGGCAGTATTTTGCCCAGCATAGGTAAATTAGGTACGGTGGGAATCAGGTTTGACGGAACTTATTATTCCCCGGGTCCGCCGCCGGTCTATGATTATTTTACGGCCAGCACCGGCAATCGGGCTTACTATAATATTATTTATAACGAATACGAAGGCTTTCAGATTTACAATTTCAACAACGTGGATTTAGCCAATAACACGGTTTATAACACCACTTATGCCGGCCTGATGCTAATGAGTGACAATCCGGTCAATAAATACATCAATAATACAATCGTCAAAAATAATATTTTTGATTCTAATTCGGGCTACCTAATCTATGATAGCTATACCCAGCAGTCGAATTTTGACAACAATATCTATTTTCCCGATGGCCCAACTAAATTCTATTGGCAGGATGTCGGTGCCAATGGCATCAGTTCTAATTTCAGCGGCTGGTCAAGTCATGGTCAGGACGTACACTCAATTTCCAATAATCCGCTTTTTGTCGATTCGGCGGCAAAAAATTTCCGTCTACAAACCGGTTCGCCAGGCATTAATAAAGGTGTTTCGCTTAATTTAACTTCAGATTTTGAAAAAACCACTGTGCCGCAAGGGTCAGCTCCTGACGTCGGCGCTTATGAGTATATCAGCACCTGCCTGCCGCAAACTTGCGCCATTTTAGGCAAAGCCTGCGGTTTATGGCCCAACGGCTGCGGTGAAACAGTCAACTGTGGTCTGACTTTACAAGATTGTACCGTATTTTTTGGTACTTGCTTAGTTGGTGGCACTCAAGGTTGCACCAGCGATGGTCAGTATGGAAGTTGTAGCGCCACTGACCCGAGGATTGCTAATTGTTCAGGCAAACAATGTGGTGATGACGGCTGCGGCGGCGTCTGTGGCGCTTGTCAGACTGGCCAAACTTGTGTTTCCGGAGTCTGCCAGGTAAATTGCACCCCAAAAACCTGCAGCCAACTAAGTCCAGCCTGCGGCAGTTCATTATCAGACGGCTGCGGCGGCATGATTAGCTGCACTAGCTGCGGCGCTGGCAAAATTTGTGAAAGTGGCCAGTGCTGTACAGCATCTTATACTTATTACCGTGATGCTGACGTTGACGGTTACGGCAGTTCGACTTTAATCAAGTCCTGTAAATCAACACCGCCGAGTAGATATGTTAAAAACAATAAAGACTGCAATGATAGCTACAAAACAACCAAATATTGCAGTTGGTGTTATTCCAGATATTGTCACAAGTAGTTAATAAAAAAATTTGAAATAAAAAAGCAGTCGTTTTTGGCGGCTGCTTTTATTAATATGTTATTTTTGGATTTTTTTAATTTTTTCTAGGAATAAAAGATGCTTTTGCCAAATTTTTTCTTTTCTTAGCTTAAATTTGTTCCGATATTGAATGCGTTTATTAAAGATTAATTTAGCTTTATTTAATAGAGCGGAACCGTTTAATTTTTTGGCGCTGATTACCAGCTCGGGACAGCCGATAAACTCGGCAAAACTGCGATTCCGCAGGTCATAGGCCACATTAATTTCCGGCGTTTGGGCGCCAAAGGCCAAAACGGCTGAATGCAGCATCATCCCAATCACTAAATCCATTTTACCATAAATATACTTTTGTTGCTTTACGGGGTAGTCAATCAAATTCAAGCGGGGGATTTGCAGTTTCGGCCTGATTCTTTTTTCGTCAGGATGATGCTGGAAATAATAAATTTCGGCCTGATGTTTTTTTTGGAAGTAATTGCCAATTTGATTATAGGAGCGGATGATATCTTTTTCATAGCGGCCAAAGCCAAGCCAGCCGGAATAATTAAGATTAAGCCCGATTTTTGGCAGGTTACTTTTCGGGATTTTTATTGGTTTAGCTTCGGCTAAAAATATGGCCGGATCGCCAATCACTTGAATTTTTTTGGCTTTTACTCCGGCTTGAAGCAGAAACTTTTTGGTCTGATAATCGCGGACTGAGCTTAAAACCGCTTTTCGGTTTAGACAAACAATACTTTCAACCTCTTTTTCAGCCAAAGGCGGCGAGCCGATTTCTCGGATGTAGCCTGGGCCAAAAATGACAATCGGCGGCTTAATCTGGCTGATTTTTTTGGGGTCAAAGGGGAGAAACCAGCGGTAGTAGATTCCACCGCCGCCGATAACTACCAAGTCAGTTTGGTTAATTTTTTTAAAATTTTTGATTTGGCCGTCACGCAGAACCTCTATTGGCAAATCAATAATTTCAACCGGCGCCAGGTATTTTTTTAAAAGCTGCTGAACAGCCAAGACTATCCCAAGGTCACCTTTATTTTTCTTGTCCCAGACATGGAGATGGGCGATTTTCATATTGGCTGGTTATTTTTCCACTTTTTTTAGATAAGACCTGGCTTCTTCGAATAAAGCGTCGGCTCTTGGGCGATCAAAGGTGGTAACGGTAAGGAAAAAAATCGCACTGCGCAAGGCGGTCCAGGCAACGTAAAGATTAAATCTTTTTTTGTCTTCCGGGCTGAATTTTATCTTGCGGGCCGAAAAATACGAGTCAATAAATATTTTTTGCAGCTGCCTGATTTGATCAGCCGTTAGGTGATTTTTTGCCATATAGCCAAGCTGCTGATAGAAGTTACTTAAGTCTCTGGTATAATGAGCGAGACAACAATCAGTATAGTCAATGATAGTTAAATTTCCACCCTTTTTATTATAGACGACGTTTTCCGGGTGGCAGTCGCCGTGAATAATGTATTTTTCTTTGTTATTGAGTTTTTTTTCCAGGCCATTTATTTTTTCAAAAAGCTCTTTGGTTTGCTGGTAATATTTAGGGTATTGGAGATGTTTTTCGCTGATAATTTTTAAAAATTGTTTTGGCCCCGGTAAAACCGTAGCAATTTTGCTTTGCACCGGATTAAAATTTATCAGGCCCAAAGTCGGCAGGGAATGAAGCTTGGCCAGCCACTGGCTAGTCAAAGAGACAATCATTTCTAATTCACCGAAATCAGTTTCTTTGTTGATAATATATTGGTAAAGATTATCACCTCTAGCCTGAAAATAAAACATCGCTTTCAGCCGTTTGTTATAAAAAAGCGGTTTGGGACATTTCAAATTACCATGATTAAAACCATTCCGCCAGAGATATTGCATGGCCAAAAAAGCCCCTTGCCTTGATTCTTTGGAATTAGCGTTGCAAAAGATGACCAACGGTTTGATCTGATTATGCTTAAAATAAAGAGTATAGCGGGTGACAATATGATAAAAAGATACTTGGCCGGTTTTTTTCTTAAAGACGCGAATTGCGATATAATCAATTTTGTTGTCAGCAATCAAATCTTTTGGCAGCTTTTTTTGGAAAAGGGCGATTAAAAAATTCTGATTGAAAAGCAACATCGCCCTCCTGATTTCGGCCGACATCTTTGTTTCCTGGGGCTGGGTTTTATGGTATTTCTGCCAGTGTTTTTTCCAAATCTCTTTAATTAAAAGATGATAATATCTTTCCGCTTGCAGTTTGGTTTTCTGCGAAATATTTTTTAGCGAGCGGATGCTTGAGATTAATTCTTTCAGCCCTTTTTCGATAGTGTCGGGGTTCCAGGTTAAAAAATTAAAGACCCCAAGTTTTTTTTCCGCCGCCCACCACCAGGCGCAGCTCGATAGGCCCCGGTCAAGATGGTGGCGCGCCCAGTCGTAATTGGCACCTTGCTCTTTGCTTTTATTAATCAAGCGAATAGCGATTTTTCTCAGCTCCCAAAGGTTTTGGTGGATTTTATTTTTCGGGTCTTGCCATAAGGCAAACGGAACTTTTCGCTTTAATTCCTGGGGCGTGCTTTCCCAGGAAGAATTAAGCGGGTTTATCAATTCTGATTTTGGCGAAAGCTCTTTGAGATATTCTGATGCAGTCAGAGTAATCACTTGCGGGTTATTCAAGGATTCTTCAAATAAATTTTTTCCATCCTGGTGATGATGGCCGTACATTTCGCCGTCAGTAGCCGAAACTAAGTAGGCCGGCGGATTGCTTTTTTGGGTCAGTTCAATAACGGTTTGGGGTACAAAAGTATTGGATAAATTGCGGCTGCGGAAAATCACATTCAAACCGGTCCCTTTGATTTTGTATTTTTTATTGTAATCAACCAGCCCCAGGCGTCCTTTGTAGGCGATTTCATCAATGATTATCCATTTATAGCCGAGTTCTTTGATAACTTTTCCCATTTTTGAGTTATAAGCCATCTCGGGCGGGAAAAAACCAGTTGGCTGATAATATTCGCCGAAAGCCTGCCGCAAAATTTGGTCGTTAAGAGTAATTTGTCTTTTGATTTCCCCGGTTGGCAAAAGCGGTAAAATCGGATGATAACGGGCCGAACCGACCAATTCAATTTGTTTATTGGCCACTAGATTTTTGAATTCCTCGATTAGTTTTTCCTCGCCGCTATTATAAAGATGCTCTAGAAGACAGCCCGAAAAATTCAAAGTAATTTTGGCGGCTTTATTTCTTTTTAAAGTATCAACCAGCGGCCAATAACTTTCCCGGCTGATTCTTTGGACCAGTTCCAGCTCTTGGTAAGGCGGCTGGTAGATATGTAAAAAATTAACCCATTTGATCATATATTAGCTGTTAGCTTATAGCTTTTGGGATATGTATTGCTATTTTTTACTGCTGCCGTTAGTAATTAGCCGTTGCTGTTTAATGGCTTTGCGGTATAAAACCAGATACTTTTTTGCCGGAATTTCCCAGGAAAACGATTGCTGCATTCCTTTTTTTACCAGTTCATTCCAGACTTTTGGGTATTTGAAAGTTTCTACGGCCCGAGTAATGGCAATCAGCAAGGCCTTGGCGTCATAATAGTGAAAAACAAAGCCGTTGCCTTTTTCGGTCTTGGGATTAAAATCAGTGACTGTATCAACTAAGCCGCCAACGGCTCGGACGATTGGAATCGAACCATAGCGCAGACTGATCAACTGGCCCAGGCCGCAAGGCTCAAAGCGGGAAGGCATCAAGAACATATCGGAACCAGCATAAACGGAAGTGGCTTTTTCCGCCTCGAATTCCAGGTGAATGCCGACTTTTTTGGGGTGTCTTTTTTGAATTTTTTTAAAAAAGGTTTCGTAGGTTTTTTCGCCGGTGCCCATGACGACAAATTGGATGTCAAGTCTTAAGATATCCTCGATAATCTTTAAGACCAAGTCAAACCCTTTTTGCTCGGCGATCCGGGTGACCATGCCCAAGACCGGGATGTTGGCATTTGTTGGCAAACCAAAATATTTTTGGAGATATTTTTTATTTTCTAATTTTTTGTTTAGCGAATTCTCGTCGTAATTACAATAAAGTCCCAAGTCGGTCTTGGGATTATAATCTTTGTAATCAATGCCATTGACAATGCCAAAGAGCCGGTTTTGGCGGTTTTTTAAAATTCGATGCAAATCTTGGCCGAAATCTTTGGTTAAAATTTCCTGGGCGTATTGTTCGGAAACGGTGTTAATCAAGTCGGCGTTAATAATGGCCCGCTTGGCAAAATTGATTCTTTCCAGAGCTTGGGTATGGCCGAATTTTGGCAGGCGGGCGATGCCGTTATCGCGTAAATTACCTTTGACTTTCCACCAATTATGGCCGAATTGAAACAAAAGATTGTGAATGGTGAATAATGTCGCTGTTTTGGCGAAAAATTTGTCTTTTTGAAAACGCCGTTTTAAAAAATAAGGAACTAAGCCGCTATGCCAATCATGACAGTGGATTAAATCCGGCTGAAACTTAATGATTTTCAGGAGTTTCAGCGCCGCCAGATCGAAAAGGAAAAATCTGGCATTTTCATGTTCAGAGCCATACAGGCTTTTCCGCCGGCCAAAATATTGATTGTTTTCAACAAAATAAATCGGTAAGCCGGAAATCAAGTCGCTTTGCCAGAAATTAACATTCATTTTTACTCCTTCGCTTAATTCCAGTTCAATATTTTCCGCGACTGATTTTAATTTTTTTTTATCAATCAGTTCACTATAAAGCGGAGTGATGATAATAATTTTGTGACCCAATTTTTTTATCGCTTTGGGCAATGAACTCACTACATCAGCCAAGCCGCCGGTTTTGGAGAAAGGATCAACTTCCGAAGCGATGTGGGCAATTTGTAATTTTTTTCTTTTCATCGTTTGGGTTTTAGTCGTTTCTGTTATTGTTATTTTTTTTGTGTGAATTCCTTGTTAGGTGAGCCGGTTTTAACCGATGACTTTAAAAGTTTAGCCGGGGAGCCGGTTTCAACCGGCGACTGCAAGATGGGATTAACCTCATCTTGCAAGGTGAGGTTAAAACCTCACCCCCCCCCTCATTAAAACCTCACCCCCATTCAATCAGCTTATTTTAACTCACCCAAATAATAAGAGGCGATAATAAACATGGCATGCGACCAAACCAGCGGTTTGATGCCGCTGCGGAAATCTTCAAAAATTTGCTCGGGGATCAAACAGTCGTCTGCTATCCGTTCAACCACCCAGTCATAATATTTTTCCGCTTTATTTTTGTCACCTCTGATCGCCCAGTAAATTGCCAGCCAAAAATTTAAAATCGGCCAAGCCCCGCTGCCTTCTTGGGCCGAGCCTTCGCCATCGTAGTAATCAAATTGATAGCGGTGGACGCCGCCATTAATGACAATTTTTTCTTCCATTTGTCTAACAGTATTAACCATTCTTTTATCAGCCGCTTCAATAATGGCAAAAGGGTAAGTCAGGCCTAAAAGTGAAGCATCCATATTTAAATCGTTGACCTTGCCATGGTTCCTAATAAAAGTTTTTTTGTCTTCAAGGTAGGCAGCATTTATTTTTTCAGCCATTTGGCCTGCCGCTTCTTTCCATTTCTTGCCGCCAATCATCTTATCGGCGCAAAGCAGGCCGCAGACGCAAGCGGCCAGAGAGTAAGTATGATTATTTTTCATTTGGGTTGAAGTTTGGCGGTTACTTTCTTCCCATAAATCAACGGTATTGGTAAAAAAATATTCACCTTTCCAATCATCGGTCAAGCCATCGGCCAGCCGGCGAATTAAAGTTTCTTGTTTTTCCGCTTTGGTTAAATCTTTTTGGTAATAGCTATGAATTGCCCAAAGCATTGTCCCGGCCTGATCCGGCTGGAATTGCTTAACTTTATGGGGGCCGTTAACGGAGTAATTGCCGAAAAGTTTGCCTTCTTTTTTAAAATCCTGCGGCCTTTCTTCCAGCCAGGCAAAAAACGGTTCTTGGATTTCGTTTCGGCCAAGCAGTTTAGCGGCAACACAAATGTAGGCAGCATCGCGGGGCCAGACATAGTGATAATCCCTGGCTTTGCGCGGGTAATAAGGCTTATCGGAATTGGCCGCCACAATGGCACCGTTATCCAGGGCGCTATCTAAAATTACGTCTTGACTTTTGGCGATTAACTTTTTTATTTTATCAGTCATGAAAGATTGGAGAATAAGGAATTTAGATGTGATATTTGGCATTAATTCTTATCCTATTTTATCATACTTTCGCTTATTGTTGAAATTGCCTTTTAATGCTTAATTATTATTAGGAGTCTTAATTTAATATAATGAATTATACCTAAATTTATGAAGACTAAAACTCTTTTGAAGAAAAAGATTAGTGCGCCAGCGGCAACTATCGTCGTTTTGGCTGCCGTTGGCGTTTCTGTTTTAACCCTAAGTCTAATTTCAAGTCAGCCGGCATTTTAAAATAGCGGTGACTGGCGGCACAACTTATCATGTCGATTGCAGTGCCGCCACCAATGGCAACGGTACCACAACGCCTTGGAATAATTTAGCCAGCGTTTCCAACTTCAGTTTTTTGCCGGGGTTGGTAATAGTTTTTAAACAGGGAACAGTTTGTACCGGACAGCTAATAATTAATTCTTCCGGTACCGGAGATGCCGATTCTTCGCGGATTATTTTTCAAAGAGGAGCAAGTGAATTCTGGTGGATATTTCAATTCTTTTGATATTCATTGGTTTGAAATGTAGCGGCGAGGCATGGTTATGACTTCTTTTCAGCAATTATTTCCCAGTGCATAGTTTTCATTTTTCTTCTTTCGGAATACCCCGGTTTTTCTTTTAAATCGATTAAGTTGAATTGGGAAAATAGCTCCCTGGCTTCATTATCATTCGAGAAATGGTGTGAAACATCATTCTCGACTAGATCTTTAATATCAGTGAAAGTATTGGGTTCAATTTTTTTTCCGCTGCCATAGCGAGGATCATTTGTAGAAATTAACGTCGTGATTAAAATACCATTGTTTTTCAATACTCGGTCTAATTCTGAAATCGTTCTTTTTAATCCAGCCAAAGTGTTGTGTTCAAGAGCATAGACAGCAACTATTGCATCAAAAAAATCATTCTTAAACGGCAAATCATGCATATCAGCAGTTTTAAGGTGAACATTTCCCAGGTTTTTTTCTTGGAGTTTTTTCTCGGTGATTTTCTTTCCGGTTTTGGAAATATCAATTCCATAAACTTCAAATCCATTTTCAGCGAGAAATATGGTATGCCGGCCGGTACCAAAGCATAAATCTAAAACTTTCCTAGCATTTTTTTCTTTGAGAAGTTTTAGGGCATCCTTTACCAAATCTAAAACCTCTTTTTGTATTACGCCAATTTTTTTATAAGCTTTCTCCCAATTTGACATAGCTTAATTGCGCCGGGCCGATTCCCGACAATATTGCCGTTTTATAAGACGTTTGTTTTTAAGTAGCGTGATAAAATCGTGCAGAGCGCTGCGACCTAGAAATTTCCTTAAAACGTGTTATATGGTGTTGAGAATTGATTTATCGGACATCCCAAGCAGAAGGTAAAAGCTCTTTAACCGTAACTTTTTTATTTTTTGAAATTATAACCTTAGTCCTGAAATTTTTTTTATCAAGCAAGCTTAATAATTGTCGGCAACGTCCACATGGCGGAATAACTGATTTGCCGGTAGCGGCGATAATCGTTTTAACTTGAGTTTCTTTTGTTTCAGTGATCATGGAGGCTATGGCTGTGTGTTCGGCACAAAAACCAATGCCGCAATATAAATCTAGACATACACCTTTGAATATTTTGCCTTTAGCAGATTAAGCCTTCAAGGTACTTGATCAAATAATCAAGAAACTCATTACCTTTGGCGATACACTCAGCGATATTGTTGCCTTGTTTTCTTTTTTGCCACAGGCTCGTAAATTCTTCGGTTCGTTTCTGGGCTTCTTCTGACCAGTATATTCCATAAACATCTCTTAGCAGGTCAATCTGGCATTGAATGCCTTGATACCAAGCGGTCTGAATTTTCCATCCCACTTCGCCATAGCCAATATCAGTTGTATGTTTTGTAGTATCCGGGATTTCATCGCGCCAGTCATGCCTGAACTGTTTTAATTTTTCCAAACAATCTTTTGGTGAACCAATTTTTTCAGAGCCTCGTTTTATTTCTGGATTTTCCATAAAATTTAATTCATTTCATTTCTATCAATATTTTAGCAAAAATTCAGACGTTTATCAATTTTATCCTTGACCTGATTTTGCGTCAGTTACCTAAAACCGCTGGTTTTAAGCCAACGGTTTTAGGTTGATAGCGAAAACAGCGGTTGGGCGATATTGCAGATTTTATTTTTTAATACATTTACCCAGCTTGCATTGATAGCCAGAGACGCAACCAAAACCTATGCCCTGGCCTCTGATATCACATTCATGGCAAAGTAGAATTTCAAAATCGTGATAAACTGTTTTTAGGCCGATTAGTTTCCCCCTTTCGCATTTGTCGCATTTAATGTCGTTGCAGGGTGCTTTGTCTGTAAAAGTGACATAATTTTTTTCAACCCAGGTTCTGAAATTTTCATTAGGTTTGACGCATATTTCACCCAAGAAACAGAAAGGAAAATCATTGATTCCACACTGACTTTCGGAGCATGAATGAGAGCTGATAAATGATTCCGTTCCTTCAACAATATTTTTATCCCCGTTAATATTGGCAGCAGCGCCATTGGCATTTTGATTGATTATTGGCTGGCTTACCTTTGGCTGATTTAAATTTTGGTTTTGGGCAGGAGTTGGCACAGCGCAGCCAGCTAAAGCCAAACTGGCGATAAACAGGGCAATTAGAAGAGTTTTTCTCATAGTCTTGGTTAAAATTATTTAGATTAGTTAAGGGCAGCACAACGGCACATGGCGTAGGCGAATGCTGTGGCGCGGTGTAACAAAATTTTATTATTTTGCGGCCGCGGAATTATTTATAACCATTTTTAAATTATCGGTTAGAAAACATTTCAATAAGCCCCTTGGGGCAGCAGGCCGTTTGAGATCCTGAAAATTCTGGACAATAGCTTATGCCACATTTATAGTTCGCAGAACATGCGTCCCAATTTCTTGTTGGTATTTGAGAACATTCATTTTTATAATTTTGTTTTTTTACTACTTCGTCGATAAAATAATATCCCATAATCACGATTATTATTACCCCTAAAACCGCAATTATTATTTTCTTTTTGTTCATAAAGTTAAATTTAAATAAAATACTTTTTTTAAATCGGGCGAGCCACTCAAAACATGTTGTCGGCTTTGCCGCGTTTTAGTTCAATAAAATATCCTTAAAGGAAGGGGGGATTAGCATCCCCCATGGGGTAGTCAGTCAAATGGCATCACCAATGACCGCAATTTTGGTTTAATTGCTATACCCATTCCCGCTGCGACACAAAGTATGCCGCAAGCAAAGAATAAAAGTAAGGTAGGAAGGGTCAGAAATATGTACGCTCTTAGCGTAATTAGTAAGGCACAGGAAAACATAAGAAAAAACCCACCCCCGATAGTGATAGAAAGGACAAAGCAGAGACATATAGCGTTAGCAAGGAACAACCAGATACTAAGTAGTGTTTTCATGTCAGTTACCTCAATTGTTTGGGGCTTATCCTCCTTTAAGGATATTTTTAAGGAGCGGCGTTTTTTCGGCAGTGTTGCTGTTTTTATAAGACGTTTCGTTACAAATAATTCCGTTAGGTGCTATTTTTAGTAAAAATTAGCTCCTCGTCGGATTTTTAAATTGAATTAGCGCAACAGATCGCAATTGCGAGCGCATCGGCCGCGTCATCGGGCTTGGGAATTTGTTTTAAGTTTAAAATTACTTTAACCATTTGCTGAATCTGGTTTTTGTCGGCTTTGCCGTAGCCGGTTAAGGCCTGCTTGATTTGCAGGGGAGTGAATTAAACAAAATTATTTTTTATAGACTTTGTTAATAAATTCTACCTTAAATCTGGCACCATAGAACAAGACTGCAAAATCACGTCTGATTATCGCTTCAACTTCTTCCCTAAAATTTTCTGGAATTGATTTACTTTTAACCAATGGACAAGAATTATCCCAAAAATATAATCTTACAATCTTTTTATTAAAATCAATTGAATCCCAGTCTACGCAGAAAGGGTATATTTTGCAGTCAATCGGCCTGGGATCGATATCCTTATTCAAGGAATGTGTCAGGAATTTACATTTTTTGCCATCTGAACAATTGGTAAATCGGACCCGATCGTTTATAAATTTTATTTTGATTCCCAATGAAGTGATATAATCCTTGAGCCGTTCATGAAAAGCGAAATACTCATTGACCCATTCCTCAACTTGGTCATCGTCACAGCAAGTGTCTTCGCAAAAGTTTTGTTTGCAGCCATTCAGTTGTCCTTCAATGAATTGTTTAGACGCCATAGTTTGAATATTGGAATAATTTATTTATTTGCCAGCCGGATGGGCCGCGGTGAATTTATCCTTTTCCTATTTTATAGTGGGAAATTGTATATCATTTATCTTTGAATATTTTTTGTATAGCCTCTTTAAGCTTTTGGCCAATGCACTTGGTATTAGCTCGTCATATTTTTCGTCCTCGTCAATAATGATCGCTTGAATCTCATCATCCAGAGTTTCTTCATGGTAGCCTCCTCCCGAGCGGATTTCTTCTTTTATTGGTTTAATGTCAAACTTGGCAAGCAGTTTAATAACCTCACGGCGGTAATTTCTATCAATATAAAACAATCCATGAGCAATCTCGTGATCTAGGACAGAGCGCAAATTTTTTGTTTGCTTGTGGACGCCGATTATATAAAATGGTTCAGGTTCATTTTTGAATATTCCTAAAACACTTTTTTCTGCCGCTGAAAGTGGATCAAATTTGCCCGCATAAAATGGCCTTAAAACATAAGATGGGATGTTGAATGCGGTCCAATCGGAATAGTAAGTGAAATTTCGTCGTCCTTTATTTTTGAAAGAATTTTTAATATACCACTTTTTGAATTCATCAAAAGAAAAAGTTTTCCCCCGAAATTTCGGCGATTCGTAACTTTCTTCAAATCTTAAAAAGGTGGAGGCGGCGTCTCTTTGAGTATCAAAGACGAGTAGGTGGATTCTAGTGGTTATTTCAATTTTTTTGATATTCATTGGTTTGAAAGGTAGAAGATGATTGACAGAATAAATTAATTTTGCTAGTATACAATACTGGTCAAATCCCTAACACTTGGTGAAGCCTAATATTAGGAGGAGAAGTTCGTGAAGAATTTCAAAGGAGAAGTCCAGAAAGCGCTAGCCGGTTCTCACAAGTTGAAAATCCGGTTCAAGACCAAGTCAATATGTGATGTGGGGCACCTCTTCGGTATGAAGCAAGGAGGTATCATCAATATTGATGATGGAACCGCTGGTCCTCGCCGCAGTGACGCAGTTACGAGCCTGGGGCGATGACAAGAACCGCACCGTCGTTGTTACGTTGACCGACAAGTTCGATCTCAAGTGGTTTAGCGACCGTATGAGGCGTTCCCTTAAGGAGATCGAAGCAATTTCGTAGGCCAATCTTCTGGTTTGTTTGTCCTGCGGCGCATGAATTTGTGTGTCGCAGGATTTTTTTAGAAAATACCTGAAATTTGAAGAGCTATTGTAGTATTATATAGCTGGGGCGGCAGGTAGATTAAATTCTAAAGCTAATTTCTATAAACTATAAATTAAATTGAATTAGCGCAGCAGACGGCAACAGCTAGGGCATCAGCCGCATCGTCGGGTTTAGGAATTTGTTTTAAGTTTAAAATTACTTTAACCATCTGCTGAATCTGGTTTTTGTCGGCTTTGCCGTAGCCGGTTAAGGCCTGCTTGATTTGCAGGGGAGTGAATTCTATAAGTTGCAGTTGGTTTTTGCCGGCGGCCAAAATTATAACTCCCCGAGCCTGGCCGACGGCCAAAGCGGTTTTGACGTTTTTGCAGAAAAATAATTTTTCAACGCCGATAATGTCCGGCCGGTATTTTTTTATCAATTTATTCACTGACTTGTCAATTTGCTTTAGTCTGACTTCGGGTGGCAGTTTTGCCTGCGTTTTAATACAGCCATAGTCGATTAACCTAAGTTTGCTTTTTTCTTTTTCAATCAGACCAAAACCAGTGTCTGCTAATCCGGGGTCAATCCCCAGAATAACCAAGCTTGCGGGAGCTTTATTAGTCTTTTTTTGTCTACTCGGCATTGGTGTAATAGTTACTAACATCTTCATTGTCTTCCAACTCAGTAAAAAGTTTTTCCAGCTTTTCTTTTTCTTCAGGATTCAGTGATTTTTTTTCTTTAGCCACTTGTTCAATTTCCGCATATTCAATAGCGATATCTTTTTTTTCTAAAAGTTCTTTGATTTTTTTTAAGTCATTTGGCTGAGTATAAACTATTGCGCCATCAGCATCTCTTTGAATGTCGTTTACGCCGGCATCAATCAGTTCCAATTCCAGTTCGTCATCAATTGTTTTTACTCTGATGATGCCTTTTTGCTCAAAAAGCCAGGAAACGCTGCTTGGCCCGCCCAGGTTGCCGCCATATTTAGACAAAATATGCTTTATTGATGAGCTTGACCGATTGCGGTTATCAGTCAAAGCTTCGATAATAAAAGCCGTGCCAAAAGGACCGAACCCTTCATAAATAATCGATTCGATTATGCCGCCGCCAAGCTCGCCCGTTCCACGCTTAATGGCGCGTTCAATATTATCTTTGGGCAAATTGGCGGATTTGGCCAGATCAATGGCCAGCCGCAACCTAAAGTTGCTTTCCGGATCGGGTCCGCCCAGTTTAGTAGCCACAGTTATGGCCTTACCGAGTTTGGTAAAAATAGCGCCGCGTTTAGCGTCAGCCGCGCCTTTTTGTCTTTTGGTGGTTGCCCATTTGCTGTGGCCGGACATAGTCAAGAATAAGAAATTAATAAAATAAGAAATCAAAAAATTAAAGCCTTTATTCCCTTAATTTCTTATTTTGTTACTTTTTTGCCAGTTTTATTCTAGCAATTTTTAGGCTTCCTTTCAATAGTAAAGCCTTAGCTTTTATGGTATAATTAGATAGTTATCATTAATTAATCCGGATAAAATATGAACAGCCTAGATAATACCAAAGTGATTAAAAAGTTGGATCCAAGCGATGTTTTAGGATCAATTGAGATGATTGGTGAGCAATTCAATCAGGCCTGGCAGGAATTTAAAGAAGTTAAAATCCCCAAAAATTATTGGCCGGTTAACAAAATTTTAGTCAATGGGATGGGCGGGTCGGCTTTGGGCAGCCATGTTTGGCGCTCGCTTTTTTTTGATCAATTAAAATTGCCGGCCGGTATTATCAATAGTTATAATCTGCCGGCTAGCTTGGACCAAAAGACTTTATATATAATTTCCAGCTATTCCGGCGGTACCGAAGAGCCCCTATCGACTTTCCTTCTTGCCAAGCGGCGCGGCGCCAAAATTTTTGGTATTGCTTCGGGCGGTAAGCTAGCCAGCTTGATTAAACAAGGTAAAATGCCAGGCTATGTTTTCGATCCGATTTTTAATCCTTCGGCTCAGCCGCGCCTGGGGCTTGGCTATTCTTTGGGAGCGCAGCTGGCCTTGGTTAAAAAACTAGGCTTAATTAAAATGACTGATGCCGAGGTTAATCAGGGGCTGAAAACCATCAGCCAACTTAATATTAATTTTGGTTTTGCCAAAGCAGCAGCGAAGAATCCCGCCAAAAAACTGGCTTTACAGGCTTTTGGCAAAAGCCTGGCGATTATTGCCTCAGAATTTTTGGCCGGCAATGCCCATGTTTTTGCCAATCAAGTCAATGAGACTGCCAAGACTTTTTCCAGTTATTACTTGATTCCCGAGTTAAACCATCATTTATTGGAAGGACTGAGATATCCCAAGACCAATCGGCAAAGTTTATTATTTATCTTTCTTGAATCTGAACTTTATCAGCCCAAAAACCAAATTAGGCAGCAGATAACCAAAAAGGTAGTTGCTCAAAATAAAGTCAAATCAGTCTCTTATCAGCTGAAGGCCAAAACTAAATTTGAACAGGTTTTGGAAGCCTTGCTTTTAAGCAGTTATGCCACTTTTTATCTGGCGATTCTTAATAATATCAATCCGACCCCGGTTCCCTGGGTGGATTATTTTAAAGATCAGTTGAAAAAAGTCAGCCGATAAGTTTTATGCGATTAATTAATCGAATCAGCCGTTTTTTTTCTCAGCGACAATACCTCCTGATTTTTTTGATTGCCGCAAGCTTGTTTATTTATTTGCAGTCCGATCCAACCTTTGCCGATCCTGATTCTTTTTATCATGCAAAAATGGCGGAGGTTTTAGCCGAGCAAGGCGCAATTACCGAATTCCCTTGGCTATCTGCCACCAATTTGAAATATAATTTTGTTGATCATCATTTTCTCTATCATTTGATTTTGATTCCTTTTGTCAAATTATTTTCGCCGCTTTTGGGCTTAAAGATTGCCACAGTAATTTTTGCCAGTTTGCTGATTTTGGTGTTTTTTTGGTTTTTACGACAGCTTAAGGTCAAAGGGGCTTTCTGGTATACTTTGTTTTTATTAACCGTTAATCCTTTTATTTTCCGTTTGAATCTGGCTAAGGCCCAGCCGCTGGTTTTAATTTTTCTTTTTTTGGTTATCTATCTTCTGTTTACTCGTCGCTATTTACCTTTAATTTTAATTTCCTGTTTTTATGTTTGGCTTTATGCCGGCTGGCCTTTACTGCTGATTTTAGCCGTTATCTACGGCTTAATTAGCAGTTTATGGATTTATTGGCAGAAAGGCGGGTTTCTTTTGCGATTAAAGAAAAAAAAGATTCATGGGCAGAATCTTTTGTTGATTTTCAGTATTTTGCTTGGTATTGCGGCCGGCATATTTTTTAGTCCTTATTTTCCATTGAATCTTGGCTTCTACTGGCAGCAATCTTTTAAAATCGCAGTTTTGAACTATCAGTACTCGATCGGCGTTGGCGGCGAATGGTATCCTTATCAATTCTCAAAATTGCTTTTAGCCGCTGTCCCTTTTTGGTTCTTATTTTCTTTAGCAGTTTTTATCTTTACCACTAATCCTAAAAAACAGACAATGAATTCTTGGTTTTTTTTGGTCTTAAGCTTTATGTTTTTTGTTCTGACCTTGAAATCAAGGCGGTATGTTGAATATTTCATTCCTTTGGCGGTTTGCTTTTCCGCCTTGAGTTTGGCTGATTTTTTTGCCTTAATTAAAAAAAATTTGTATAAATTAATTCCCGCCCGCTTAGTTTTATTGGTGCCATTGCTGATTTTTCTGGCTCTTTCGCCGATTTTTTATCGTGATTTAACCTCAATCAAGCATTCTTACCAAAAAGGTTTTGCCTTTAATGAATTTGCCGAGCCGATGCAGTGGCTTAAAGAAAATTCCAAAGCTGGCGATATTGTTTTTCATAGTGACTGGGACGAATTTCCGATTTTGTTTTATCATAACAGTTTTAATTATTATTTGGTTGGGCTTGATCCGACTTTTATGTATTTTTATAATCCAAGTCTATATCGGCGGTGGTTTGATATTACCACCGGCCAATCCAGCGAAAATTTATTTGAAACAATTAAACGAGTTTTTGGCGCTAATTATGTTTTTGTCAATATTCAAGACAATGCAGCTTTTGACCATAATTTAGCCAACAATTTTCATTTTCAGAAAGTGTTTGAAAATAAGGAGGCTAAGATTTATAAACTGGATTAAGTCATGAGAAGAAAGATTGAGGTTTCACTATTTTCTAATTTAATTGTTTTCTTTGTTTTATTCTCACTGATGAGAATTTTTTTAATTTATATCAATGGCTTTCAATCTTTCATCAACCGTTTTGATTCAGTCGGGCTGGTTTTACTGGTTGGCGCGCTTGAAGATTTGATCGTAGTGTTAGTATTTGGAATATTGCTCTTTCTTTTTTCTTTTATTTTGAAAAAGGATAACTCTAACTTGATTTTCTTCAAGATTGGGTTAATTTTTATCTTTTCTTCGGAGCTTTTAATTTTAGCTTTGACTTTTATTGATGCAGTCTATTTTTCTTTGGCTCGGTCGCATCTTCATTACACTCTTTTCGCTTTTGCTATTTACACGGCTAATTTTGTCGCTTCGATCATATCTTTCTTCACTTGGCCTAATCTGATTCTTCTGTTGGTCCTGATCATTTTGTTTTTCAGTTCGAGTTATTGCATCGTGACGCGAATCAAATGGAGCAATCTACCTTTAGTCAAATGGCGAATTTGGACCGTCTTTATCTTTCTTCTTGCGTTAATGGGATTAGTCATAACTATTCCCCAGATTATCTTCACTGACTTTTTTGTTGAAAGCGTTAGTAATAATTTCATTGTTTATTTGATTTCCACTACTGATAGCAATTATTGCCATCGTTCGGCAGAGTCCCAGGCAATTGAAAAAATGAAAGTCACGGACTTAGACCGGCATTATTTTCAGCTTAATCCGCTAGCGGCCGATTTTCGTTATTTTGATGATAATTATCCTTTGGCTAAAGCGCCAACCAGTGACCTCTGTCGTTTAGGCTTGGTTACCGCAGAAGAGTGCCAGCAAGACAAAGATAATGATGGTTATATTTTAAAGTTTGATTGTGACGATACTAATTCTGATATCCAGCCCAAGGCGGCGGAAATTCTAAATAACCGGATTGATGAAAACTGCAATGGAATTGATGATGCCAAGCCGAATGTCATTTTGATTTTTCTGGAGTCCTTTGGCGCTAAATATTTATCTCCGGAAATTACCCCATTTTTTAGCAAATTGTCTCAGGAGAATTTGTCTTTTACCAATTTTTACAGCAATGGCACTGATACCAGCCGGTCAATTGTCAGCGCGCTTTGTTCGCTTTACCCCCAGACCGGGCCGCCGGAGATTAATGACGATCTAAACACTGATTTATTATGTCTGCCCCAGATTTTGCAACGGTTGGGTTATTATAATCTGGAAATGCAGGCCGGCGACTTGAACTTTTTGGATAAACGGCCATTTTTTAAAAAAATTGATTTTGCAGAAGTTTTGGGCAAGGATGAATTGGGGGGGCTCAATGGCCCGGCTTGGGGGATTACCGACCGCCAGCTTTTCGGCCAAGTCACAGAAAAACTTGATAATTTAGAGGAAAAACCTTTCTTTTTGACGGTTTATGGTTTAGCCGTCCACCACCCTTTTTATCTGCCAGAAGGGGAGCCGGCGCTCTATCCAAATGATACTTTTGCCCACCAAATTTTTAACTTATTGCATTATTCCGACTCGGTTTTAAGCGATTTTTTCAGCCAAAATAAAGATAAAGATTGGTTTAAAAATTCAATTATTATTATAACGGCCGACAACAGCCAGCCGATTGGCGAAAGAATTTTTAATTTTATCAATTTTATTTCTTTGCATGAAGAAAATATCTGGATTCCTTTGGTTATCGTTAATAACGGGGGCGAAAAATTAAAGGGCCAAAAAGATATTGTCAGCAGTCAAATCGATATTGCCCCGACCATTTTGGATCTTTTGGGCGTGAAAATAATGAATCACTTCCAAGGCAAGGATTTGCTGGCGGACCGGCCGAATTATCAGGATTCATTTATGTATGCCACTTCCCCCTATTTGGGCTGCATGTCAACTTATCGCCAAGGAGACTACAAGGTAATGAAGCGGTTTTATAAAGACATTAATTTGCTTTATGATTTAAAAGAAAGCCGAGCCGAGGAAAATGACTTGAAAAGTCAGGAAAAAAACACCTTCGGTCAGCTCGACAAGATGGTTTCCCAGTTATTTCTTTATCAGCACTATCTTTATAAAAACAATCGGTTTTGGTCGCCTGTCCTTCAGGACTATTTTAATCAATCAATAAAATTCAGACAGGAAAATTAAATCAATGAAAATTCTAATTGTCCTCCCCGCCTATAACGAAGAATTAATCTTAGAAAAAAGCGTTTTGAAGCTTTTAGCTTTTTGCCGGCAGAATTTAAAAATTGATTGGCAAATTATTATTGCCGACAATAATTCAAAAGACAAAACAGCAGTAATCGCCAAAGATCTGGCGGCTAAATTTTCAGCCGTCAGGTATTTATTTGTCAGCCAAAAAGGCAAAGGGATAGCGATCAAAACCGCGTGGCAGCAGTACATCGCCGATATTTATTGTTTTATGGATGCGGATTTAGCCACTGATTTATTAGCTTTGCCCCAGCTAATCTCTGGAATTAAAGAAGGAAACGATTTGGTAATCGGCTCGCGTTTTCATTCTCAGTCAAAAGTCAGCCGCTCACTAGCCAGAAAGTTGACTTCCCAAGCTTATCGCTTGATTTTAAAAATTATTTTGGGTTTGAAAATCAATGATGCGCCTTGCGGCTTCAAAGCGATTAATCAAAAAACCAAGGAAGAGATCCTGAATTCAGTCAAAAGCCAGGAATGGTTTTTTGATTCCGAGCTGGTGATTTTGGCTGAAAAGACTGGCTATAAGATTAAAGAAATTCCGGTTAGCTGGTATGATCCCCGCGAGGGTCAAGATAAAAGCCGAGTCAAAGCCTTGTCTTTGGGCTGGGAATATTTCAGGCAAGTTTTAGCTTTAAGAAAACGAATAGCGAAATTAAAGCAGTAGATTGGTAGGTTGATAGGGTAATGGTCTATGCCCCTACCAATTTGCCGTTCTGCTCCCTAATTTTATGGCAAAGATTTACATTATTATCCCAACCTATAACGAAAAAGATAATATTTTAATTTTGATTGAGCAAATTTTTGCCTTAGGCATTGAGGGTTTGAATATTTTGGTTGTTGATGATAATTCCCCGGACGGTACGGGTCAGCTGGTTGAAGAGCGGAAAAAAACTGATCCTCGGCTTAGTATTTTACACCGTTTGCAGAAGGCCGGCTTGGGCAAAGCTTATTTGGCCGGGTTTACCGAGGCTTTGAAGCGGGGCGCGGATTACATTTTTGAGATGGACGCGGATTTTTCCCACGACCCAAAATATATCCCGGAGTTTTTAGCTAAAATCAAAGATTACGATTTGGTTTTAGGCTCGCGTTATGTCAGCGGCGGCGGCGTCAGCAATTGGAATTTAACTCGGCGCTTAATCAGCCGTTTTGGCAATAGCTATGCTCGTTTAGTTTTAGGCTTGCCGCTTAAAGACTTAACCGGCGGCTTCAAATGTTATCGCCGCGCGGTTTTAGAAAAAATTAATTTAGCTGATTTAAGCTCAGTTGGTTATAATTTTCAAATTGAGACTACTTTTAAAGCTTATCAGGCTGGCTTTAAAATCGCCGAAATCCCCATTATTTTTACCGAACGGGTTTTGGGCAAATCGAAATTTAATCTTAAAATAATTTTAGAAAGTTTTTGGCAAGTTTTGCTTTTAAGATTAAAAAAATGACTTTAAGTAAAATTTTCAATTCCGTTTCAAGCAAAGAATGGCGCTTTGTCTGGGTAGTCGGGGGAGTAGTGGTTATTTTGACCACCCTGCCTTATCTTTATGGTTACCTAGTTTCCAGCGATTATTTTTTATGGAGCAGTTATACCAATGCTGGGGACGTCAGCGTTTATTTGTCCTTAATGGAGCAAGCCAGCCAGGGCAAATTTTTTTTAGCCAACCTTTATACTAATGATTTAGCTTATTCCCTGATGGTTCAGCCTTTCTGGCTCTTTTTAGGCTTATTGGTTAAGTTAAGTCATTTACCAAAAATTTTTATCTATCAGGCGGCGCGGATTATTTTTGGCTTTTGGCTTTTAGCTTTTTTGTATTTGTTTCTTGCTTATTTTATTAAAGATATTTGGCAGCGGAAAATCGGTTTTTTACTGCTGGCTTTCGGTTCAGGGATTGGGGCTTTTTTGCATCCTTTATTTATTGAATTCGGTTCTCGTTTGACTGGTTTGGAAATAATCAATCAAATATCAGCTGATCTTTTTTTGCCCGAGCTTAATATCTTTGTCAATATTTTCCATTCGCCTCTTTTGCCTGCGGCTTTACTGGTTGAATTGCTGATTTTTTATTTATTTATTAACTCTAACCTTAAGCTGAACCATTGGCTGACTTCTGGTTTGTTTCTTCTGGTTTTATTTTTAGGATTTTTCCATCCGTATGATTTGATCACGGTTTTTTTTGTCTGCAGTTTTTTTGTTTTGACCCTTTGGTGTTTTCGCCTTTTGACCAAGCAAAAAATTGCTGATTTGAAGCCACTTCTTTTAAGATTAGGAATAATTTTTTCCGCCTTTGGAGTTGTTTTTATATATTATCTGATTTTGTTTAGGTTTGATCCGTTTTTTCCGGTTTGGAACCAGACTAATTTTACGGAAAGTCCGCCGTTTTTTCGGTTGCTTACCGGTTATGGTTTGATTTTTGTTTTTGCCTTGGCGGGCATTTGTTTTTGGCCAAAAAAAAATGACTGGAAATTTGTTTTTTTATTAAGCTGGCTTTTTATCAACTTATTTTTGGCCTATCTGCCTTTTTCCCAGCAACGGCGGGTTTTAAGCACGGTTTTTATCCCTTTGGTTATTTTGGCAACGCTAGGGGCAGTAAAATTTTTAGATTTGTTTTTTTCTCGGATTAAAGCAAAAGCCATCCCTTATTTAATCGTCGTCTTTTTGTTTTTAATTCTTGCTTTGTCCAATATCTCGGTTCTGGCTTCAAACTTAATTTTTTACCAGCGCCATGACTCGGCTTTTTATTTTCCCGCTAGTTTTTATCAAGCGGCCCTTTGGCTGAAAGCTAAACCCCCCTCAACAATTTTAGCCACGCCCAAAGTGGCCAATCCTTTGCCCGCCATTACAGGGGACAGGGTCTATATCGGTCATTTACATCAAACCGTTAATTATGACCAAAAATTGGCTGGTTTAAAATGGTTTTTTGAAAATAACGAAATCGACAATCAAAAAGAAGCTTGGCTGGCTGCTCAAAAAATTGATTTTATTTTTTATACCAAGTACGAAAAAAGTCTGGGTGATTTCCAGCCGGCGCAAAAATCTTATCTTAAATTAGTCTATCAAAACCCGGAAGTGGAGATTTACCAGGTTTATCCCGTTAGAAATCCGGAGTAAAATCAATTATATCATCCGCTAATAATAACGGGCATTAATTAAAATCATGGCATATGATGGAATTAATTAAATCAATTTCCCCAAAAGAATGGCAGTTTGTTTTTGTTCTGACGGTAATTATTATTGTTCTAACCAGTCTGCCTTATCTAGTGGGTTATCTTAAAGCGCCCAATGGCATGATGTATAACGGTTTACACGCTTTAAGTCCGGGTGATATTCCGGTTTATTATTCCTATATTAATCAAGTCGCCTCAGGCCAGTTTTTAGTTAAAGATTTATTTACCAGCGAACTGCAACCTTTTGGCACTTTTAATATTTGGTGGACTATAGTTGGTTTGGGGGTGAGATTTTTCCATCTGCCGATTATTTTGGTTTTTCAGCTTTTTCGGATTTTGATGATTCCGGTTTTTATTTTTGTGGCTTATCTTTTCATCAGCTATATTTTTCCCCAAGCCCTGAAGCGAAAAATTTGTTTGATCTTTTTGTTTTTTGCCTCCGGCATCGGTTTTTATTTCGCCGGTCCGGTTTTTAATCTTGGCCTGGCCGATACCTCGATTTATCGCTGGCCGATTGATTTATGGATCCCGGAAGCCAATACTTTTAATACCCTATATCAAACCTCCCATTTTATCGCCTCAATCACCTTGATGCTTTTGATTTTTCTGTTGATGCTTTTGGCTTTTGAACGCAAAAGGCTTAGCTATGTTTTGCTTAGCGGGATTTTGGCCGTGGTTTATTTTAATTTTCATCCCTATTATATCCCGGTAATTTTCGGCGCCTTAGGACTTTACCTTTTTGTTTTAATGCTGAAAGCCAAAAGATTTTTATGGCGGGAAGCGATGTATTTGGTTTTAGTCTTTTTAATTTCCAGCCCTTCAATTTTTTATCATTTTTGGTTAATTCAAAACAGCGAAGTGATCGCCCAGCGGGCCGGGCAGAATGTAACTTTCATTTCCCCGCCGATTTTCGTTTTGGCGGGGTATGGCTGGCTTTGGCTAGGATTGATTTTGGGGGTAGTTTTTCTTCGGCGCAACAGAAAATTCAGCAATCCTTTCATTTTTTTGCTGATTTGGCTTTTGGTAAATTTAGCTTTAATTTATTCACCCTTGCCTTTTCATAGCCGCTATACTCAGGGCTTGCATGTTATTTTAGTGATTTTTACCGTTGCGGGCTTATTTTATTTACGGGATTATTTAGCGGTAAAGCTAAAACCCAATCAGTTTGATTTTCTGGTTGAAAATCCATTCTTGCTGGTTATTCTTTTTGTTGTCTTATTCGGCCCTTCAACCTTATTCAATCTCTATCGCGATTTATATTTTTTCGCCGCTCAACCAAAGGAAGTAAAAGAAAAATTTTATCTTAGCCAAGAAGTAGTCCTGGCAATCAATTGGCTCCAAAATCAGCCGCCGGGGCAAGTGGTTTTAGCCGGTGAAATGCCGGCAAAATTTATTCCTGGTTTTTCCGGCCAGTCAGTTTATCTGGCCCATTTGCACGAGACTTTGTTTTACGAAGCCAAACTGCCTTATTTAATTTGGTTTTTCAAAGATAATAATCAGGATCAGGCCAAGAAAGAATTTTTAAGCAAGCGGGACATTAATTATGTCTTTTATAGTGATTATGAAAAAGCGCTGGGCAGTTTTAATCCAGCGACTAAAGATTACTTAAGATTAGTTTTTAATTCCGGCAAAGTCCAAATTTATCAAGTTATTAAAGACTAACTGTTCCGGGCAGTACTTCACCAAGCAGTTTTGTTTTATCAATCACATTTTTTGTTGAGCGAATTTGATCAACTTCAATGCCGCCTGACTCGATTTCGGTTAAACTAACTTTCAAATTATAAGTTCCGCCGGGGAGGTTTTCTTTAAAATTCGGCCAGCAGTTGGTTTGAATTAAAGTTTGGCCATTGAAGTTATTATGGCGCAGCTGGCCGTAGCCAAAGGGATAAATTTTAGTTTCAGTTAATCCTTTGCCAGTCAAATTCAGGTTTAGCAGATAATCTTGAGTGAGGGGGAAATTGATTTGCCAAAATAGTTGATATTCTTCTTTTGCTTCCGTTTTTCTAAAACCAATAAAAGTTATTTCTGGAGTAATTGCCAGATTTTTTATTTCCAATTCAGGCGGGATTTCGGTTAGCACTTTAATTAAGGAGAATTTATCTTCTGCCCCTTTTTGGTACAAAGCCAAACTATCTTTAATTGCTGTTAAGCCAAAGCCAGTAAGATTATTTGGCCAGCTTTTTATTGCTTTCTGGTATTGAGCTTGATAAAACAAATTATTGCCATACTGAAGCTGGTAGGTAATAAAATCATTATAGTCAATCAGCAAATAGCCAGTATCTTCGGGCAGAGCGTAGTCTTTGGTCAGGAATTGCTGCTTGCCTAAGAAAATGTAATTGAATGAATAAAGCTTGGCTCGGGAAGAAAGGAAGGGCAGAAAATCATAAGTCGTGGCGACAGCCGCATCCTTAGGAATTTTTTCAAGGAATTCTTTTTTGTTTTGGTCGGCTGAAGAAAATAAGCCGGTTTGGAAAATTTTGTTCAAGCCGCCAATGATCGGTCCGAGAGTAAGGGTGGAATAAATAATGCCGGTAATAAAGATCAAGCCGGCTAGGCCCCGGTATTTTTTGATTTTTTGGCCAATGTCTGAATCAGCGTCAGCAATTTTTTTTAAAGAATAAACAGCGGCAATAAAAATTGGCGGTAAAAGCAGACTAGAATAATAAGTTTC
>Ga0265297_10002770_pt1 | contig 34188 bp, 56 predicted proteins | sample Munlanlwell13791_FD_192502 | JGI IMG/M metagenome (GOLD analysis project Ga0265297, IMG submission 192502) | Leachate microbial communities from a municipal landfill in Southern Ontario, Canada - Leachate well 137-91 | ecosystem: Engineered > Solid waste > Landfill > Unclassified | place... | reverse complement strand
AGAAAGTGAAGCATCACCCAAAAGTCAAGTGCCGCTCGGACCGAGCGCCATTACGTTCATGAATGAACAAGCTTCAGAAACTGTCTGTGAATACAGCAACCAGCCTCTTGCAGATTTGTCTGTGGTCGTTCGCATGGGTGTAGGCTGATTCCAGAAATCCCCAGGATTAGCAAACTCCTCTTCCATCAGCGTAACAAGAAAATCTCTCAAGTCCTGCTCACTGATTTGTCCGGTCACATTATCGGCAAATAATGCTATCAATTGTGCCCGCGTTCGTTGTGTGTCCGCCATTGCGTTCCTCCTTTAATGTGGCCGGGAGAATCCAATAGAAAAAACTTTCCTGAATCCTCCTCCTGAGTATCTATTAAATCCAACGCCAAATCCATAATGAAATCCGCCTACCAGCATGATACCATCATAGTCATAAGCATTGGCAAAACCAATATTAAATCCTCTGCCAAATCCTAAACCAGAACCGCCTATTTTACCATAGCCATTCCCTCCCCAACTATTATCAAAATCAGGCATAGCTGCCCAAAACCCAGAACTGAATCCTGAAGTAAATCCTCCTCTATTCCCTAAATCAAAACCAGAACTAAATCCAGAAGTAAATCCTCCAATCCGATAAAAAGAAAATAATACCGAAGTATGAGCAGGTTTGAATCTATTTATATCATACATCAGTTTTTCAATATTATAATTTATTCCTTCAAGGATATGAATATTAACTCTCCACCAGAATAGATTAAGCAATCCTCCGACAGGATCGCCACATCTGCCAACATTACACCAAAAAGGTCTGAACTCTTCTATCGTTACTGTATATCCAAGCTCAGCCATTATTGTTTCAAAATATGATTTATAGGCACCACCATATTCAAGGAGCTTGGCAATAATAGATGCTACTCTTTCTTCAGTAGTTTTTCCTAACTCAATATTCTGCTCATGCAGACCATAATCATTTTCATACTCCTCAAGCAGTTCAGATACTTTGCTGTGAAGAGATTCATTAAATAAATCAAATGATCGTGCATCTACTCTTGCCATCTCCCCAGCAAGTCCTAAAAGAAATTTTCCAAGAACAGAATCAGTTCTTCTGTTCCAAATTTTTCCTTTGGGGAGAAGAGATTGGAATAGTTTCTGATATTCAGAATCGCTTCTGCCAATCACTGATATGCTCCAAATGAAATATCTCCAAGAACATGAACCTGTTGAACTGAAGCAGCCATATCATCGGCAGGAGAAATAATTTTAGTCCTTACTTCTCCGACAGCAGAAACAATTGCTTCATACATTTGAGAGATAGTAATTGTTTCTCCAGGACCACCCATTGATTTAAATAAATCTTGCAGGCGAGCAGTTATCGATGCTCTAACTACTGCTGTATCAGGTTCAATTTGAAGATTAAAATTTACAGTCAAAGCAGAAACAGGAATAACAAAAAATCCAGGAGTGACAGTAACAGGAATGCCAATCAAGAAACTGGAGACTGGATCAGTATGCTCAAGAATATAATTATAAACAGCAAGACGCTGATCCTCTGTAGGAATAATTGAAGCATCATCATCTCTAACAAATGCAAGGCCAACAGTACCAACTCCCTGATAAAGAGGAATGCACCATGCACGCGTAACGCCAGAAACTTCCAATGCCCAATCTACATAATCAAAATCAGTTCCACCATGAGGTGGTTGACGTTTACGTGCCAGCAATCTATTTCTATAAGCATCGTCACTCTCTTCATCCACCCCATCTATAATTCCAGCAGAATCGACAGTAACAATTGTAGATACTCCAGCAATAGGAGAGATAAAAGTTAATGATGCCCCGGCCAATTCATTATAGGAATCTCCCTGTTCATCTGCAATAAATGATAATGTAGCCACTCCACCGGAAACAGTCACATCAGAAATGGTGCTATAAATATTTCCACTTTCGCTTTGTAGTTTAGTCTCTGCTGGAATTATTATCCCGTTCGTTCCTGTAGTACTTCCTGAGCCAGTTGCTTTTATTCCTGCCTTCCTTGTTTTGCCAAATTCATTTCCATGCAAAGTAAGGAATTCAGAATCAGCAGTTGAAATAAATAACTGTCGTTTCATAAAATCCAAAAATCCATACAGCAAATGAACAGCTCCCCCGAGTACTCGCGCGAGGATAAGAAATACAGACCTTCTCAAAAAGGTACTTGAATTATCCACTCTGGCATTAAGGTCTGAGACAATTCTATTTACTATCTGAAGAAGAGTTGGTTTAGAAAATGGCATTATGTAGCCTCCCAGAGATCATCAAATTTTATTTCTTCTTCACCATTTATACTTTTGTATATTTTAATGGTTGCTCCCAATCTATAATTTCCTACATCACCAAATTTCTCAACAGTCACTTCTATTTTTTTTGCCACTCTATCCTCTACCATCCATTTCAAACATTCCTCAATCGCTTTCTTTACGCCCAGAATAGTTTCCTGAGTCACTTTCGATCTTTCGTGCTGCCATAATTTACTTCCGATTCTATCTCCAGAATCAGGGATTAAATCTCCCCACCATCCTCTTTTATCATTAGGATTATCAAGGACATCATTTGCTCCTGCTCTTCTATCTGTAAAAAGAGAAATCATCACAGCAGTTTTCAATCCTGGTTCTCTGACTAAATCTCCGTTGAGATATTCGATATCGCCTTCGAGAAAATCTTTTTCAAATTGTAAAAGAATATCCTGTGCCATAATTCTCCTTAATATCTAATAATAAATGGAACAGAAAGATTTGCAGGATTAGTTTCATTTCCTGTTCTTGGTGCTCCATTAACTCCATCTGTTATTGGAGGATTTGAAGTCGTAGAGACAAAAGAACCGGCAGCCTCTGAAAATGGGCCTGATACTGCTCCAGTAGTATTTGGGAGCAAATGCCAGTGCCCTTGCATCTTATCATTTTGATATGCTCCAGTGGAACCCATAAATGATGTTCCATCTGCCCTTGTTAATGAATGATGCACTCCTGCACCACGAGGGAATATACCAGCAAAGTCAGGAATGTTTACTACATCTCCATCATCCCAAACCGGTCCAGCTCCTCCTCCATAAAGATTTTGAATCACATCAAACAAAGCATGATATGCTTCTCCTTCAAGAGCTGCACCACTTCCAGTCTTTCCAATTGTTCTGCCATCACAAAGCAACCATCTGGTAGGCATTACTGCTCCGGCATACATTTTTATAGCGCCAACAGTATCAGCTATACCATCAAGAACTTTTCCAATCTCTTCCCACACCACATCGAAATCGTATTTATCTGTGGCAGGAATAATTGCTGTGATAGCAGATTTAATTGCATCACCAATAGGACTACTCAATTTATTTCCCCCTCAATTTCACTATCCCGGCAGTTGGCCCACCATGAGGAGCACCAACCATCGGACAATTAGGGATGATGTTCGGCATCCAGGCCGTAGCATCCCCAGAGGCTAATGTTAACATTGTTTTACAGTATACTCTTGTCTCTCCTGGCGTTAAATCCTTCGGACGATCCTCCCTATTTCCTACAACAATTGCTATACCACTGTCCCTGTTTCCATTTGGGAAAAGAATTACAACCTCTCCACTTCCATCAGGAATAGGATATGTCTCCAGTCCTAATGGCTGGACTCTATCAACATCTGTTATTGTCTCATTATACAGACCCTTCACCTGGACCTTTTGGGTCTTCCCGGAGTTATTCACTGCAACTAAAATTGCCCTTCCAATCATGAGATATATTTTATTTTTCAATCTCTCTATCATATCACTCATGCATCAAACTCCGATTTAATCTGTCCATCATTTGTAGTATACGTGTTTTTATCAATAAGATAAATATCTGTTGTGAATCCTTCTGCCTTTGTAAAATGAAAATCTAATTGATAAATAAGCAATTGTTTTTTCACTCTCAATAAAGGAACTTCCACTGTAACAATATAATTTATCTTCCATAATTTTTTGCTCGACTGTTCCCAATCTCTGACAGTTAATACATACGGGCGCGAGTATCCGGCTTTTAAATTTCTAATATTCTTTGCCTGTAAAACCGCCTTACCAAAATCTAATTCAGTGTCAGAAAGGTAAATTGATTTTCTTTTTGTATCCTTGATAACAGAGTCAGTTGCTTTCCCATACACCTGAAGATATGAAGCAGTGTCTTTGAAATCGTTTTCTTTGCTCTGTCCTTTAACTGTATATGAATTGAACCTGTCTATATTCGATTGATTGCTTGATCCTTTTATTATTTTATAACTGCCAGCCTTTAATTGCTCATCTGCATAATTACTTGTTGAAACTCTTGTCAGAGTCAACTTACCATCACCATAGGAAAGAGGAAGAATTGTATTTTCTACACAGAGTCTTTTGATTGCTTGATAAACTTTTTCGCCTTCATTTATTTTAAATGAATCTATTACTCTCGAAACAATACCGGAAGCAGAAGCATCAATCACGACAGAGACGCCAAATGCTCCACAAATTGTATTTACTAATGAGAGAATGGTTTGTTTTTTCCATTCATTAACAGAATTATCCCAATCACAATCAACCAGAATAGAAGTTGCATCCCTTCCTCCAATTTCAACAGAAGATTTGCTTTCTTCAAATTTAGATTTTATTATTTCAACTTTTCCTTTAATGACGGAAGTGTTATTTATAAATGCATCAAACGAATATTCAAAATGGATATCAAGTTTCTTTTGTTCCTGCTGGAAGAAATTTGCAGTATTAAAGATAGCAATTCCAGAAAGAGTCTCCATGGACTTCCTGATAAACACTTCCTCAAAATCTGAAAATGTTAAACTGCCAATTTTAACAGACAGACTATTCATTTAATATCCTCACAGTTTTTCCATTAGGAAGGAATCCGGGATGGCGAATATCCAATCTGTTCATATCATAAATCTCATCTTCTCTTTCCAAGTCTTCATATTTATCAAAAGCCAATTCAAGAATGCTCTGTGTTTCAGAAGGAACTTCATACTCAATTAAAGTAGAGATTGTTTCTGCTTTTGCATACATGGCTTGGATAAATACATTTCTCAAATCCTCCATAGCAGCATGGAGCATCGAGTTATCAATACAATCTCCCTCTACATAATCATAACCGCTCTCATCTGTCTCCGCTCCAAGACGTTCAAGGAATTTCTCAATTGAATCTGCAATCAAATCTGCATAGGTAAGAGCTTCTGCCTTGTCAAGAAAATCAGTCCTAATTGCAATAGTCATGCTGGCAGCAATCAATAAATATTTTATAGTATCATTTACTATAATGATATTGTTAATTTGTGCATCAGGAATAAAACCTAAAGCAGATTCATCTATTCCATCAGTAACTTCCAATGCATTTAAAATTGTAGTCTTCCCCAATTCATTGGGAACAGTTTCTCCATCAAGCTCAACTACTTCTCCTCTAATTGTTCCTGATATTGATCCAGCAGTTCCTCCAAAAAATCCTGTGATGCCTATGCCACAAATAGTCGTTAAAGCATTTGCAGCATTTTTTAAATCAGTAAATAAAAGATTCGGAGTATCAATAATGTTGTCTATGGTAGCCACCACCCCAGAAATTAATCCAGTGCCTTGAGCAAGCAAGGAAGAAAATCCGCCTTTTATCTTAAAAATAATTTGCTGAATCTTTTGCAAATTTCCTAACGTAGCATTCTTCAATTTATCTATAAAAGCTCTTCCTGTAGAAAATATATTTCCAAGATTATCCATAGCGTCATTATCAGAAACAGTTATTGCAGTATCTACAATTGAATTAAAATCTTTTGATTCTGTAGGCAATCCCTGCATCGTTAAATTGGGCTGTTGCTTTTTAAAACTCGGAAGAATAAGTTTCTGAATCTCCTCATTCACTCTTACGAATGACATTGACAGTCTACAAATTCCACCCTCACCAACAGACTCAGCTATACTTATTTTTCCAACCGGATAGACTTCCATCGTCCCATAATATGGATGGATTAAAATTCCTACTCCAGCTTCATTAAATGCCTGTATTAAAGCATCACGTTCAACCATGTAATCATATTCATTTTCTTTGCTGGAAATAATAAATGCCTGGACTGAAAATGAGGAAGCGTCCTGTCCAAAATCCTGCACAATAGGTGAATCATTATTTGGAAATTGCTTCAGTTCAGTTCTTCTACCGAATTCAGAATCAGAGGATTCAATTGAGAATTTAACTCCTTTATAACTGGCAGGAACTAACTTATCTTTCCAGCTCATTAGTAATACCTCTTACTGTCATTCACAGTTGCTCCCAACAAATTATTAATATCAATTCTCACAGCAGCATCGCCAGTCTTTTTTATTTCAGTCACCTTTGCATTTACTCCTGCATCAGTTTCTATTTTTATTCTGACATCAACTGCACTTTTACTCTGAGCAACTGCATCCAATTGGGCCTGGACTGTCTGTGCTCCATGCATCTGCACATCTAAAGGTTTCGTCAATCCTGTGAGAAGTTTTTTAACTTTTGTAGGAATGCTCAATAAAGGTTTTTCTTCCTTCTCTCCAAGATTTTCCATCTTGTCTGATAAATCATCAGTACTATCTCCAAGATCATCAACTCCTTCTTTTAGTCCAAGAAGTTCTTCCTTCTGTTTTATCAGCCCCTGCTCGGCAGCAGCCACATCTTTTTCAAGTTTATCAACATCTGTTGTCCAACTTGATGTTATTGCTTTTTCAGCATCTGACATTCTCCTTAATCGTTCAACAGTTTCCCAACCAACACGGACTCTTTCCTCATCTGCTTTTATTCCAAGCTCCAGTTCTCTCATTCTTAATTCTTTTGTTCTTTTATAATAATCTTCAGATGCTTTTGTGTTTCTCTTTAATGCTCCTGTCTGTTCATCTATTACAAATGCTGTTTCACCAATTCTTTTCTTGAGAGTTTTTTCAATAGTGGCCATTCTGAATTTTTCTCTTGAATTCAGATTAGTCTTAGCAGCTAATACATCATATTCAGATTCTAATTTCTTAGTGTCCTTCATTTCATCTTTAAGTGCTTTTGCTCTATCCTGATGATATGTTTCTGCCTTATGAACAGCTTCTGAAAGTATCATTAATCCAGCAGCCAAAGCAGCGATGCCAATTAAAAAACCATGTAAAGGAGTAAATCCAGCAGAGAATGTCTTCATCAATTTACCAACAACAGTTATTACAGGACCAGCGGCAGCTCCTATTGTGATTAGGGTGAGCAAAAGATTTTTAGTACTATCACTCATGTTATCGAGAAAATTTATTATCGGCATTAAGAAATTCTTCATCAAATTATTCAAAAATGGGAGAAGAATAGAACCGAATTTCTCCAGCATATCTCCAGCCATATTTTTTAACTGCTTTAATGGACCTAATCCTTTTTCTGCCATCGCTTCAGCAGTTCCGCCAAATTTAGCTGCAAAGAATTCATTTATCTTTGCCAGCTTTTGCTGTTTGGTCATAGTAGAATCTAATTGTAAACCATAACGCCCAAAGGCATTAGTTGTAGAGCTTAATGTTTTTCCTGTTAATTGACCAACCTGTTCAAGACTCATTCCCCAAGCAGAAGCAAAATCTTGCATTCCAGGTAGAATTTTTTGTAATTGAATTACAGAAAGATTGCTCAGCTGCTGTACCATAGCCATTGCATTAACAGAAGCTTCGTCATCAAAGGTGGTTACTTTTTGTCTTTCAGAAGCATATTCTTTTAATGATTCTACATTCGCGTCTGTTTCTTTTCCAGTCAGCCGAAGAGCATTTCTTAATTTTGCTTCTGCCTGTTCACTTTCATCAATTGCTTTTATAGCAAGAGCGCCAAGAGCAAGAGCAGGAAGAGTAACAGCTTTTGTTAAAGCTCCTCCTGTCTTTACCATCTTGTCACCCATTGCATTTAATCTTGTAGTGAGCTGTTTATCGACTTTCCCAAGAGGTTTGGTTAATGCATCATTGAGTTTGAGTAGTAAACTAATTACATATTCAGATGCCATTTACTCTCCCTCTTCTCCTTGCAAGTGATCCATTAAACCAGAACCACAATTCATCAATTTCAATCTCCCATATTCCTAACCCAATACCGGGAAACTCTCCCATAACTGTCCAGACTACAGTTTCCCAATCATCTGGCAGTTTTAATTTCCCAAGAGATTCCCAACAGCATCAGCCACAGCAAGCAGATCATCAATATCAATTTCTCCAGCTTCCTGCTCACTAATTCCAAGCAAGGCTGCAAATAGAGAAACCATTTCAGGAAGAATATCCAGAGTCAATTTCTGTTTGCTTCCTCCTATCTTCCGCAAGAATTCTTTCGGAAGTAATTTGAGATGCTTTGTTTTCAAACGGGAGACAGTCAATTCAACTGTCTCCACATTATTCACTTTGATAGGATGCTTGAGAATTACTTTCTGTTCATTCATGCATCAACTCCTTCGGTCCAATAAGAGCCGATGAACTTGATTGGCGTTTCTCCTTCTCCGCCTGACACTTTGAAATTTCCGATACAGGTAGCATCAATCAGAGTGTAAACCTTGCCTCCGTTCGCTCTCCTGAAAAGAACTGTACCATCCTCGATACGCGCGAGCGAGTCAAGCGTGATATCATCGCGGTCAGTAATAGTTACTTCGCAGGAAGCTTCTACAGCCTCTTCTACAAAACCCTGAACACCATCAGTCCCCATGACAGGCTTTTTCTCAAAAGGAGGCTCTCCAGATTTGCCGATACCATTAGCAACTGCTCCAGATTTGTTAAGGAGCATCTGTCCATTAGCAAGGACTTGTACTCTTCCAGTAATTTTTCCGCTCATATATTTTCTCCTTCCTTAAAGAATAAAAAATTTCTCTATTGCATAACATCTACCAAGCCACATTTTCCAAACACAGAATACTTTTTTTCCACTCTCTCTATAATGGCTTCTATAGGTAAGAGGGAATAGCTGTTTCAAAAACCATTTCATATATTTCCTCCTTAAAGGATAAACTGAATAAGACCAGCAAGAATTCTAAACTGATTAACAAGATCAGGCGGAAGCAAAACATCCACCCTTGTCCTATCAGCCGCATTCCGTTCAACAATCAGATTGGTTTTGAAATCTTCAAGATTTTCAATCAATCCATCATCCTGCAAGAGACTGAAGAGAGCGATAATTTCCTGCTTGATCGTTTTAGGAGTAACCACATATGTGCCCGCCTGGACAGGGAAAGAATCATCTGCCAGTTTGTAACGAGGAATCATGAATCTATTCTGCATTCTCGTTTTATACTGATAACGAATCTCTGCCAAGGTTGCCATCGTTTCCACATCCAAATAGGTAGGATCAAGAGTGCCGAGAGCATTTTTCTGATAGGTAGTAATGCATCTTTCAACCATTACATTTCCAGAGACATCACAAATCCAAGTAGCAATGCCATCATACAGAAGCGTATCACGCTCCTCTCTGGTAAAACGATCAACCATTTTAGGAGCAAGAATTCCAGCAAGAGGAAGAAACTGAATCGGCCTGGCCGGATCATTATTAAGATACTGTGAAGCAATAGCTCCAAGAGCAGCCGCCCATTCCTCTGGACAATTCGGAGAGCTATATGCTCCAATAATACAATTGTGAGGACTGTTCCTGCTATTACCCAGCACAGTACAACTTGCCAAAGCTCCTCTAACAGCTGTAAAGCCAATTCCTGATTTATCCTCCAGCGGCTTAAATCTGTCAGCCAATTCATTCTCAAGAGATGTCAAATTAGCAGAATCGATATACGGATTAACAACATAATTAAATTGTTCATTCGCAATTACAGCCCAGGCATCAGAGACAAGCGGATCAGTTGCTCCACCTTCCATGGCAGAAAGTGTAACACTATTATCAAAACAAGTTGGCATACTCTGGCCATCATAATGATTGAATCTGATATCAATATAATTCCCAAGAGTCCCGCTATTACGCGCGAGGAGAATCAAAACACTGGCGGCAGTAGTAGAAGCGATAACAGGCAAAGTGCTGTAAGCATTAATGGCTGCTTTGAATGCACTGTTAACCTGCCCCACCGACCAGCCTGAAGTAAGAGCCTGTCGAATCTCTGTTCCATTGATCATGAGATTGACATATTCACCTTCAGTAGAAACAACTCCAGCATTATGGCTAAGAGCCACAGAGAAGTGAATCGCTCCGCTGGCAATAGTACCAGCCACGCTGTCAAGAGCAATGGCATACAGCTCTGTGTTCTTGTTATTCTTTTTAAATGTTCTGCACATCCTGGAAAGAATTGAACCAGGTCCGAAATAACCGTCAGCCACAATTTCTGAAGTGATTGCATACAGAGTATTGATTACTCCGGCACCTCCAGAAAGTTTCTGTCCAAGCACAATAACTTTATGAGGATTAGAAACTAATCCTTTCAAAGCTCTGCTCGGATCAACCTCCGCATACGTTCCTGGAGTCCTGATTGTATCAGGAATGTTGTTAAAAGAAATACTCATTTATTCCTCCTTCGCCTTTCTCATAAAAGGTTTTCTCTCAATTTGTTTTTCCTGTTTCGGTTCTCCCAGAACAAGAGTGCCATCATTTATTCTCCTCTGCCAAAAAGAATCAAGTTCCACAAGCATTCCTTCCTTGGGAACGATTTCTTTTGTCTTTGGATTTCTCACAAGAACATTTTCAATCGGCGTTACATACACAGTCATGCTTTCCTCCTATTCATAAAAATCAAAACCCGATCCAAAGCCTATAGTATATCCTCCTTTGCGAGGAATTGTTAAATCTATCATCTGTGCTACATCAGGAATCAATACATCAGGATATCCGTCAGGCAATGGGACGTCTCCTGTATATGGCAATCGTTTATCAGGCGAAAGAATAAAATTAGAGTAGAGTTTATCAAATGAATTGGGAATTGTTTTTTCATCTTCATCAATTCCATTCATGGTAATTTCTATTTCTCTCATTTCAGTGCAGAGACTGGCAACAGATGATTTATATTCAAACTCATACTGCCACCACAGATAAGCTCCGTCAATTCCAAGAAATTTTCCACCACGATAAGTGATAATAGAAACAGCTTCCTGAATCTGCCATCCTAAAATTGCCTTGAATAAACTTGTTCTCACATCAAACATAGAGTCCATGGCAATCAATCCGGTTTTATCTGCTTGGGTAGTATCACATTTCACTGCACAAATAATTCCGAATCGTTCTGTGATTATTTGGTCAATAGAATTATCTTCAGTATTTTCTTTTGCATCTTCTCCCAAAGGAATAACAAAAGCACATTCCTTCATTAGCGTATAATTCAAGGCCAACTCTAATTCAGCAGCACCAGCAACATTTATTCCAAAGCGAGTGTTTGCCAATCTTATTTTAAGAGCAATCTTTCCAAGTTTCATTTACACATGCCCTCTTCTGACGATTGAATTACTCAAGGCAATAAAAACTCTTCTCTCAATAGGAATATTCGCATAAGCAGGATGAAGCCAAGGACGCGGTTCAAGGTTTGTTTTTGGAGAGCCTTCTTCAAGAATCGCTCCATATTCCTGACTCACATCACCAACTTCAATTTCCGTTACATCTGTTCTGACCTTTATATCAGCAACCAATTTTCCACTATCAATAGCGGGAGGATTATTTGGCAGAGAAGGATAATGGAATAATTTTCCGATTCTTTTCTTAGAGTCTTTCTTCCTTGTGAATTGTCTGGCAATAGGCTTATTCAAATTCCTTGGTGTGTTCCTCATTGAAGTTATAATAGTATTCCTTACTTCATTTCCTATTGCCACCACTTCCTCATGAACATCATTATATACTTCCTCTGTCACTCGTTTGAGCATTGACAGAAATTCTTTATCTCCAACAATTATTCTCTCTGTCATGCTGGCGCTCCTGTGCCCTGCTCCTCTATTTCATTTAACTGTATCTTGATCCAAGTATGATCTCTTTCATCAGGAGCCATTCCAAGAACTTTGAACATTCTCCCTTTTGTCGATCTTCCACTTTCTATAAACAAGAAATAATTTCCTTTGACTGGATTTATATCAGGAATATTATCAAAGCCCAAACTAAATCCTATAGAAAAAGCAGCTCCCAGATTCTCGAATGTTTTCCATCGTGCTTTCCCTATTTGCGTCACTCCCTGACCAGAAGTATTTTCACCTCTCACAGCTCTCAAATAAGAGCTTTCCAAATCCAAACCGATCCAGAAGGAAAGGAGTGTCTTGTAACTTAAATCAAATCCTCCTTCATCATTCGGAGTCTGAATTGGCTCTTTGAGGTATGCTCTATATTTTAATTCATCAACTAAAAATTTCAACCTCTTTGCCTCACTCGCATATGTCTCAATTCCTTTGTTACTTCAGATGGAATTTCTTCATCTGAAATTCTTTTTTCAAATCGCAATGTAGCCAACTGCAATATAGAATTACGTATCTGGCGCGGGACCTGATTTGGATTAGTTCCATATCCTGCCTTATATGTAATTTTATATCCGGCATAATCTCTTACTGTATTCAAAGGAAGAGATGTCTCTGATTTAACAATTATCTTCCCAGGAATAGATTCTGTGACTACAAAATAATTTGCAGCTGCATAGGTAGTAGCCACTCCATCTTCATCAAGAGTTTCAATACTGGTGACAGAAAGTAAAGGCGGCTTGGGAAGATATACTTCTTTTTCGCTCCACCAGTCCATGAGCATTACCATTGTCTGTTCAAGAAAAGCTCTACCAGTATAATCTTCTAATTTTTGGCGAGCACTTTCAATAAAGGAAGCGAGGAGATTATCCTCCCCGCTTCCATCAATTCGAGCAAATGATTTTAATTCCTCAACAGATACAGGCTCCAGTGTAGGAGGAATAGTCACCTTCCAAACTCTATTTCCTTTTCTGTCAGGATCAATTGCTGTCAACATTACTTTTTGCCCTTTCCTTTGTTGGCTGGTTTTTCAGAATCAAATGCCTGTTCCTCAAGCACTCCTTCTTCCTTACCAGACATCATCTTCTCTTCTTTGGCTTCCACAGCAACCCTCATGGTTTTAACAAATACTTCTGCCAGCTGTTCAGGAATATCATATTCCTCTCCAGCCTGGAAAGTAGTAAGATTAATTCCATTAAGAGAACCCTGTGTGGTTTTTAGCATTCGTATTTTCATACTATGCCAACCTCTCTGTAACCAGATTCCCAGCACCCAGCACAGACCATACACCATCATCAACTCCGATAAGATCAACCCAACCAAAACTCGCAGCCGATTGAGTGATCTGAATTGAAGAGATATAAGACCCAGTAGAGCCAAGAATCTTTACACCAGTGAATCCTGCATCAGAACCATAAATAGTAACGATAGCAGAAACACCACCACTCGGAGAAAGTCGCAGATGCAATCTCTGGCCAGGAATAGCAGAGAACAGCCTGGCAGAACCCTCTGTGACAGAATTGGCTCCAATAGAAAAGAATATCGTTCCGTATTCACTCGGCAATACAGGAGGAGATGATCCTCCCTGAGCCGAAAGCACAGTGGCAGAATTGATAATGACAACAGCAGCTGCAAGGTTACGCGCGAGCGCCCGCCCGCGAGAGCCTGTCAATTCCTCATCAAAGAACGACAGCACTCCAGTTTCTCCTACATCCAACTGTCCATCAACCTGCCATAAATCTCCACCACCATTTGTTTTTTGTTTCTGGTAGTTGAGTGGCTGATAACTTGTATCTCTCGCCATATTTTCCTCCCTTAATTGATAGGAGTATTAACAGGCCAATTGTTTGCTCCAAGAAGACAAATCGCACCAGCTTGCATACTGCCTGCAGTGCCATCGCCAGAGACATAAAGACGCACATACCGATAATCAGCAAGGCCTTTATATCCAACAGCAAACAGCGTGCTCGTGGTGGTAGAAAGCATAGAGTGCCACATTCCAGTTTCAGCAGTGGAATCATATCCACCAGCCACACTATGAATAAGCAGACTATTCGGAACATTAGAATATGTTCCAGCACCACCAGCAGTGGATACCTTGGCATGCTGTAAGCGCAAATGAAGAGCAGAGGTTCCAGTAAAATTAATCGCTCCAACATTCACAACAAACACACATCCCTGATATCCCTGTAAATCGATATCATTCCCAGCTACACCAGGAACGCACCCACCTGCCGATTTCGATTCCAGCGCCTGGAAGAATCCAAGGCTGGAATAAAGATCAAAAATATTTCCAGGTCCAGACATATATTACCTCCTATCCTTAGACATGGATGACGCCAATTTTCATGGCCTGTCCGTTAATAAGATCACCACCAACACGCTTCCGAGTGTAGAATTCCACAAGCGGTTTAACAGTGTACGGGTCGCGCTGAACAGTAATTCCAAGACGATCAACAATCTGATACGCTTCCCGGAAATCAGCAAGCACAACTGCCAGAGCATTAGCAGCAACCTGAGGCATGGTCGTGGACATTCTCACAGGCAAGCCAAGGATGGTAGAATTAGGATCGGTCTGGAAACCAGGCTTCCAAATATATTCGCCCGAGCCATATTTCAGCATCATACAAGCTGCAAGAGTCAAACGGTTCATGAGCCAAGTGCCACTATTGAGATACTGCTCAACCAAATGGTATTTAATATTGATAAATCCATCAGCAGTAAGAGCAGCAGCCGCTCCCATGTTAATTTGCTCAACCGTCACATCAGTGGTCCCACTCGCATAAGTCAAGAACCCACGAGGCTTTTTAATACCATCACCAGAGACAAAAGCTGCCTCTTCAGTTCTACCAATACGCTCACCGACTTTCTTGCCAAGCCAGCTTTCCAGATTCCAAGCAGAATCCTCAAGACTATTCTGACTGGCACGCGGTTTAGCATACATGGTAAACACCTGAATCTTTTTCATCCCGATATCAGGAGTGTCAGTTTCACCACCAGCAACCGTTTCTCCTTCCCACCCACAAGTAGCTTGATTGACATCAACAAAGAACTCCAATTCAGGAGTAGTAATTGATTCAACTGAAGCCAACTGACGGATAGGATCGGTTTCGAACATCCGCTGAATGATTTTGCTACTGAGAGTCGGATACGTGGTATATCCACCATGCGGATCAATGCCGATAGAAAGAGTTTTGATCTCTTCCATATTCAAAGCATCCTTACCCTTGATCATGAGCTTTTCCCAGGTCTTCACATACTGAGTAAAGGTCTCCATAGAATAGGGTTTGGCCTCAACCTCTTCAAAAGTCGCTCCCTTATTACGGGCAGAAAGATTCTCTGAAGTAAACTGGCGAAGATTCTTTTCAAGCTCCTTCGCTTCAGTTCCATTACCACCAAACTGACCACGATTGATAAGAGTCTCAAGATCAATAAGCTTTTTCTCAAGAGTCTTTTGCTCTGCAGTCTGTTTAGCAAAAGCCTTATCAATCAAATCCTGCTGAGTGGCAGCTGCAAGCGCGAATTTAGCAGCCATGTTCTTGTCCATCTGATCGGGCAAACCTTTGTTAACGACTTCCTGAAGTTTACTAAAATTGCTTTGAACTTCATTCAGCCTCTCTGTGGTAGTTGCTCCAATCTTTTCAATCTGTTTAGTGATCTGCTCTACAACCTGAGCATCACCAAGCAATCCATTTTCACCAGGCATAAATGCCTCCTTCCTCGTATTCGTTCCTGTAGCATTGCTTCTGAAGTTGATTACGCATCCAACCTCCCGTTGAATCTATCAGCTGCAAAAAGCAAATTCTGTAGTGCAATATCCTTGTTCACTTTTTCGATTGTTTTGAATATCTTCCCTAAACCATTTTCATCCTCCTCTCGAAGATGTAAATTGTTTTTACACAAACTCACAATATATTTGCTGGCACTATTGGATAATCCAATTTCAATTAAAGCTCCTTCCAGTTCTCTTACTGTCTTAGCATCTTCAATTGCCATTTTAACTCCTGTTATTCTGGCCTTTGGGTTCATAGGGAACATTACAGGAGATATTTCCCAAAGATCAATTTTCTTTAAGGTACGAATATTCTTTTTAGGATCATGGGAGATTGCATCTTCTCTTGATACATCGTTGCCATCATAGTCCTTGGCTAACGGTTCCCAGCCTATAGAGAGAGCATTCATGATTCCAAGTTTCATAAACTCATGCACATCATGACCATCTACAGTTTTTAGAGCAAGCTTCCCATGCACCTGCAATCCTCTTGCATTCTCTTGCACCATCAACCATTTACCAATAGGCAGATCATGATTGTGCTGCTTGAGCATCCCAATACCATTTCCGAATTTTCCATTCTTTCTAATGGTCTCAGAAAAAGCGCCAAAGGCAATTACATCCCCACCAAAGTCAGGCTTCCCTCCAAAGGTCGATCCATACCCTTTAAATTCTCCCTCTTCACTTACATCATCCGCTTTTATTTCGAATGGCCTATTTAATACTTCATACTCCATTTTATTCCTCCCTCGAACGAGTAAAATATAATTCCACACAGCGATCATTTATGATATTTGCTCCCGATCCTTTTGGGTCACCAGGATAATCAAGCAATTCTCCATTCACTTCATACTGCTCATCAATTCCAATCCTAATTGGCAGACCGCTATCGGCAAATGAATCTCCATAGGTGACGTGCCAGTCTCTTGTTCGCTCATCATTTACAGCAGACCATTCCTTTTCCTGTATAGCATTTTCACTATGTGCCATTTCACTCATCGTTGTGGTGGACATAGTATGGGTTTCAGTAATGGCTATCCTTCTTGCTCTATAAATTGATTCTATCTCTGATAATTTATAAATGCTCTTTGAAATTTCAGCATTAGTTAATTTATCAACTACTCCCTTATCAATTATTCTCTTTATTCTTTTCTTTGTGGTAGCTGTTACATCCATAACTCTCTGGGCACAATAAGTTCTTGTCCAGTTCTGATAATGCTGCCAGAAAGAGCTGAGCAAATCTTTCTGCCTAACCTTATTAAAACTATCAATAAACAATTCTGAAAATTGAGTGCCAACCCTTTGATAGAATATCATCAGCATACCAAATAAAGGGCGATTGTTATTGATAATTGATTCAATCCTGATATCACCATTACCAATTTCATCAGCTATCTGTCTATATTGATTCCTGAAAAATCTTCTCACTCTTGAAAAGATATATCTCTCAAAAACAGCCATCTGGCGAATGAGATATCTATGTGCTCTTAATTTTGCTGTTCTGTTTCTCAAATCAATCATATTCATAAATCAGTCCCAGCCTCATATTCAAGTTCCTCTGCTGTTTTCTTTGGCTTCCCTTCATCATCTTCTCCCGGCTTTGGTTTAGCTGGAGGAGATTGATCGGGAGCGGGCGGAGGAGGTTCAGGTGGTTCAAGAGCTTGATCAAGTGTCAACATAGAAGAAGAAACAAATACCACGTCCCCATTTTCAAGAGGTTCTTTGCCGATAATTTCTCTACGCTCATTTATTGTTAGGATATCCTTGGCCTTGTCTACTCTGTCCCAAATTAAATTCTGTTTATAGGCAAGGGCAGGAATATCTTCCATGTCTGGCTTAATTATCAATTGCTGTCCAGCTGATTCTCCAAAACCAACATCATCACCAATACCAAAAAGCCAACAGGAGAATTCGTTGATAAAATATTTCAGTTTAGGAAAGCAGGTATCCTCCCACAATGCTGTCCGTGCTTCCTGATAATTGCTATATGTATTGTCTCCCGGAATACCCATGAGCATAGGAGGATATTTATATCCGGCACAGATTCTTCTGGCAACTTCTCTTCCACCTTCAATGAAATCAATATCTTTAGGACTCCATGAATATGGCTTTACATCTACAATTCCTTCTTCGCTTTCAAGTATCAAAGAATTTCCAGCATTAGTAGAGCCAGCATGTTTAGACTGTAATTGTTTTTCAAGAGATAGAAATTGGTCCTCTGTTAGAAATCCCTTGAGCATTACAATCATTCCAGGACGCGCCTCATTCATCATTAAGCGCATGTTCCATTTATTCCCTTCGTTGCTGATATCAATTTCTTTTGAGGCTGGCTTGATAACTGGCATACCATATATTTCATTCAACGGATGGAATGTTTTCAGATGCAGAAGATCACATTTACCAGTCAGCAAATCAATTGGCCATTCCTTTTTATTACTCCCATCCTGATAAATATATTTAACTGGAAATCCTCTCTCATCTGTTTCTATAGAGATTTTATCAGGACGATAACACCAGAATTCTCTCGGGAAGGCATTATCTCCCATAATGATCTTAGGAAGATTTCTTTCCACATAAGAATCACCACGCAAATACCAGTAACAAATCATCTTGTAAAGCAAAGTAGAGAATGATTCAAATATATTCGCTCTGATAAAAGGTCTTTTTATATTCCAGTCAGTTGATTCTGTAAATTTTCCTTTACTGTCTTCTGTTCCTAATCTCCAAGGAATTGAGGAAATGCTTTCTGCTATCTGATTAATGCACTGGTAGGAGATAACATTTTCCATGTATGCTTCTTTGGCAAAATTCTCATAGGAGTCTTCAGACCAGACAACTGTATTTCCGCCAGGACCAATATAGGCAAATGCTATTTTTTCACGAGGAGCTTTTTTCTTTTTGAACAGGTCTTTAATACCCATTATTCAAACTCACTCTCTACAAAGAATTCGCACGAATCGCCATACCCTGTAAAAGTAGGCAGGACCATCTGAGCAGTAACACGCCATAGTCCTGCCTGGTTAAGGAGAGTTGTTCCGTCAACCGCCAATACCGTAGTATAGGTAAGATAAACTAAATCTTCAATTGCTCCCGCCACAGCAACAGTAGAGCCATCAGGTTTCAAGAAAATTAAATTCTTTGTTGTGGCAAGAGTAATATCCTCACCAATATCAATCTTGAATTTAACTCCAATTGAATTTATTTTAGGGACGCCAACTGCTCTATTCATTTTAAATGGCTTCCTCCTAAAATAATCTTGGTCAAATAACTCGTCCCTGTAATTTCCATTTCATTTACCTTTTATAGTACACAATATAAAAAGCTTTCATGTTTTTAGTGAACTCATCCTTGCCCATTCTCCTATTAAACCCATTACCATCAGGCCATCTTTCCGGCCAAGGATCGTTGTAAATAATCTCTTTCGTCACTTCGTCATAGGCGACAGCTGCAATAAAATGACCTGGATTTTCAAGACATAGTTGAACTGCATTACCATTCCACAATTCTTTAGCACAATCCTCAAAATTATTTTTCCACCTGAATTCTCCTCTTAATCCAAATACATGGAATACTCCATAGGGATAAAGCTGAGGAATTTCATTTGGAGGATATTGACCTGCTCCCTTTTTGTGTCCATAAATAACATCATTCCGAATCTTTCTAAACATAGGCCAATTAGATTCATCAATAAAAAATAGAGTAAGATCGTCTTCTTTTTGCGGTCGCCAAATTCCGCCATATTCGTTTTTATCAGGAAGGACAGGAGCATCAGTCAGAGAATCGTCACACATTGTAGCAGCAGTAGGTCCACAATACTCAAGTCCAGGAATAAGAGTTTCTACTGCATTATTGCTCTGCTTACTGTATGTTTTCTTTTTATCATTCCAGTATTTTGCTCCCTGAATCATATCATCCTCCCAGACTCAGAAGAAAATCTCTAATCTTTGTATCAATAAATTTAAAGAAAGAAATTTTCCCCTTGCCATTACAGAGATGGCATTTCCTCATGTACTCTTTTTTCTGATTGCAGTAATAGCACTTCATTTCCCAAATCCTATCTTAATTGAAAAACGAATTAAGGCTGCTCCTGCAAGTGCTCCTCCTGCTACTTCCAAAACAGTATCATTTTTTAACAGACCATAAATAAAGGTGCCCATACCAATAATCCCACAAGATATCCATATGATATTATTTTCTGTTTCCTTGGCATTGATTATGGGCACCAATTCAAGTTTTACTTTTTCGGCAGTTTCATTTGCCGTCAGTTGAATCTCCTCCACTGCTATCTTCAGAATCTCCCTTAGAATCAGTTGAACCTCTACTCCCTTGTAAGAGCTTTCTGACTCGATCAAGGAGACTATTGATTCGATCTTTTCCTGTGTTGTTTGCGATATCATCAACTGCGGAATCAATATCATTAGTACTATGCCCAGAAGAAATGTCTTCATTTTTTCTCCCCTTGAAATAAAGAAATCCGAAAATGGCAGCTAAAACTATCCCTAAGATAGCAAGAATAGTTTCCATTATTTAGCTCCTGCTTGGATAGTAGGAGGAGTTTCTTTAAGGAAAAACTTTTCAAATGTCCTGAGAGATACAAACAGAAGAGCAGTACCCAACCAAATCAAACTGTCTACTTTCCCAAAAAACAAAGCAACAGAAGCGACAAGGAAGGGGAGAATTTTTACAGCCATGCATTTAAGAGCAAACTGCTGAATCCTCATAAGAACAGCTTTCCAAAAATCCTTAAACCCAAGTAATTTCATCTTGTGCCTCCTTGAATGCGCGGATGAAGATCGACTAATTCCTGAACAGTTTTTTCCAATACTGATAAAGAAACTTTTATATCAATAAACAAAGTCATAGCACCAAATAAAGCAACAATCAAAATAATATCCTTGATTACAAGAAATGCACTTGATATCGTTTTCTTACCATTCCCATTTATTGTGGTATCACTCATTCAGTTTACTCCTTCATTCACTGTATTCGTGTATACCAAAATAAAAACTTATGTTGGTACCATTCCCGCCAATATCACAGCATCTTGCCCATAGTTTGGTTCCTACTGCTGCCCTGGAAAAAATAATTTCATTTATATTTGAATCATTAACTCCTGTTACAGCAATAAAAGGGAATTCCCAGAAATCTTCAATCAATAATTTAGCTGCTATTTCTGCAGACTCTCCAGAAACAATTTGAATTATGAATGGACGAGTGCTGCTTGCCTGAGTAATTAATATTCTATGCAGATCAAATTTTATTTTCCCTGATTGAATAGGAGTATCAGAGGAACCTAATATCTGTAACCAAGCACCAAAAACATTATTTCCAGACACAAGTTGAAATGGCTGTATAGTATTTTGCATTCTATCTGCTCTATGGGTTTCTGCAACAGGAATGGCAGCTAATCCAAGCCATTTTTCTCTATTATGGATATGATGCTCTACTTCTTGAATCTCTTTGAGTAAAACATCTTTCCCGTCAAGAATAATTTGCATTATCCTACAACCGACCAACCAAATAATTCAATACCACATCTATTTGCAACAGATATAGTAGGAGAAGAAAATTTAATAGTATCACCACTATTAAACTGCAGAGGAGAAGAGAAATGAATAAAAATATCCTGAACACCATTTAAAGCCTGACTCAGTAGTTTTATATTATACTCTGATCCAAGAATTGAACTAATATAAATCTGTAAATCAAGAACAGAGGTGATAGCAGTAGAAAAATGTGCTCTGATATCAACTATTTGAAATTTCTTTGCCATAGCAAAATTATCTGTGATTCCGCTATTGGCCGATAATGCATGGCTCTTATACTGATGCATCGGCCAATATCTTTCTGGTGTCATAACCTCTTCAAAAAAACTCATTATACACTCCTCACTCTAATACCACCTTGGAATGGTTTAGATAATTTAGAATATGCTCCATCAGCTGAATCAATTTGATCTTTAAATTGTCCATCAGGGAATTCGACCGCCTCGTCAATAAATGCCCGGTTCCAGTGTCCGCGCAATAGTAGAATGTTCCCGGCTTCTGCTTGGCTTGCAAAAGGTGCAGCGCGTTCTAATTTACTTTTGCCATTTGTAGAAGCACCAGAAAAAACAAAATCAGGGAGGACATTCCTATGAAAATGTGAAATAGTAATTTTCCCGCCTGAACCGCCTTCCTGCTCGGCATAAATATGAATCTTCTTTCCATCCATATCTGCAATCTGTCTTACCAGTGCTTCCAGATATGCCGGTTCTTTTCTCTCTCTCACCATAGAGGAAATTATATATTGACCATTTTTAGTTTTACTCATTTTACAGCCAGCAGTGTAACAGGGTTCTTTATTTGTTTTCTTTTCCTCTGTCGCTGCAAAATCCCAGAAACGAATTGTAGAAACTATTTGATCATCGGAAGGCATTTGATCAATAATCTTAAACCAATAATCCTGGAACATTCTACCTTCAGGTTTAATTTCCCAATCACCATTCAGCAACTGTGCTCTGGTAATAGGATCAAGCATGTTCAACGATTCAATATATGCTTCCTGATCCAAATATCTATTGTCCTGTAATTTTGCAGGAATAAAAATGGTTTCTTTATTTCTTGTTTCAGGATCAATATATCTTGTCTTTACCCAGGCACCTGTTGACAATTGCTCTCGTGCCGGAGGATTGCTTGCTCCTCTAAATCTTAGTGGAATTGCTTTTAATTGATCAGCCATCCCTTTAGGTTTTCTTAACCGGCTAAACATATACAGAGCTTGATTCTCTCTGATGTTTACCATTTCATCAATTCCGATAAATTGGAATGCAGCTGACTGGTAATTAAAATGATCTCTTGGACCAGACAAATATCCAAAAGACAAAGTGGCACCGGAAGGGAATGACCACTTCTTCCCCTCATCATGAATCTTTGCATCAGTAGGAAGCAACCATTCAATTGCTCTTGGGATAAGACCATCTGCCATAATTAAATTCTGGTATGAGTCTCTCAGAATTATTGCATTATATCCGGGACAATCAGCATATTGTAGAGCAGCCATTAACAGGGCGTCTGATTTACCTCCGCCAGCCGCTCCACCATAAAATGCCTCTAAATTATTAACCAGCAGGAATAATTGCTGTTTTGCTGAGGGAGCATGGGGAATATATTTTGTCATCTTAGGAGTGAACCTTTTAATCAACTCCCTGCTCATGGTCAATTATTCGCTCCTATTTTTTCAAGCAGTTCTACAGGAATCAATCTGCTCTTGAATGCTTCCTCAATCACTTCTTCAATACGAGAGGAATCCTCAATTTCCTGTTTGATGTTTATATTTATTGTTTTGGTTTCAGTCTTCTCAACTTCCAATTTCAATTTCTCAAATCCCAATATCTTATTAGCAGTATCAAGCACCCGGCGACATTCAGCATATTCTCCTATCTGGAAATTAACCAGGAATAATTGCTTCAGTCTCTGCTCGCATTCCTTGATCCATTTAGGCATATCCGATCTTTTGTATTCTTTTATTTGTTTATCAGCCTGGGAGATATATGTAACCACTGTTGGTTCTGATACTTTCCATTTTTTTACAATTGAATTCTTTAATATATCATACAATCCATACTCAGCTAATCGCATTTTCTTGATTATTTCCACCCTATTAGCAATTTGGACTGCAGTGCATTTATGTCTTTTTTTAATTATTTTATTTTTATTCTTCTTTATGGAGTTTTTTGCCTTTGAGAGTGGCTTCTTCTTCATCTATAATTGAAATATATAGTATTTCTAATATATATTAAATAGGGTTTGGGGAGTTATTTTTGGTGGGTTTTAAAAGCGGAATTTACTTTTTTGAATTATTTTAATTTACTTCTTTCCTCCGATAAATGGCTTTTTTACTGCCGGTTTGGTGTCAGTAGATTCCAAAGAAAGGTCTTCATTTAGATCATCTTGAATTACTTTTTCACTTTTCCTTGGTCTTCCTCTTTTCCTTTTAACTGGTTCCATTCAATAGTCCTTTCATTATATGATTTTTCAGGTACTCTGCTCTGAATTGTGACATTTCTCCTGGGTCTTTATTATCCTTAGAAGCATATAAACATCTGAATATTTTTACTCCTAATGCTGCTAAATTATTCCCCAATAAAACAGCCTGTCTTTTTGCTTCCTCCTCTGAATCGAATAATATAGCTACATATTTAAATCTCTTTGCCAATAAACTTATTTGCTGATAGGTAAATCCTGTCCCGAATGTGGCACAGCAATTATCTCCCATACGGAATGCATCAAATGGTCCTTCCACCACTATGCACCAGTCCTCCTTACAATTATCAAGATTGTAAAGAATTGTTTTATGGTATATTTCCTCCTGATCTTTAGGGCAGCTTTTGTATCTTATATCCTGCTTGCCTGTGTAATCTCTGGCTGTAAATGAAACAATTTTATTATTATAATAAATGGGAATAGCAATTCTGAATGCATAATTCCCTAAATGTCCTGTCGCTTTTAATCCATATTTCATTTCAAGAAAATCAGCGTCATAATTTCTCTTTGTTAAATATTGTTTATGAATTCTTTTTAATGGTTGCCATTCCTTTGGTATCTGAAATGAGATGGTTTGCTTTTCCTTTTTTAATTTTTCTCTATAAACATTTTCTGTCTGATAATCTAAAAGAATTCTTCTGATCTGCAATGAATTGAATCCGGTTAATGCCTCTATCACTTCATAATTTGTATGTCTGCCGCATTTCCAGCAATTGAAATAATCTTTTTCTAAATTGTAGCCTAAATGATTTGAATCATCAAAACAGAGAGGACAACGTACATTTATCCATCCAGTCTGGACGTTTTTCCCTTCTGTGAAGTATGGAATATTGTAATCATTATAAAATCTTTCTACATCAAAACTCAATACCATCCTCCTACACAGCAAAGCACCCCACCCATAGTGAAGAAGCACATTCCAAATAGGCAGCTAATAATCCTAACAATTTTTAATTTTGAATTATGATATCTATTCCACCAGATTAAATGTTTAACCAAACTTCTAAGACACAGAACAGCAGACAAAAAATATAAAAGCATGAATAGAAATGCATACCAGAATAATCGCATCATGCACCTCCAAACTTAATATCGTCTTTCAACTGTTTTACTATTTGATTTATCTCCTTCAATCGCTCCCGCAGTTCCGGCGCCTCTTGCGCGTCGTTCCAGAGCTGGGCGCACTTTTCCTCCGTTGGCGCGTAGATTTGTATCCCGCACCCGATGCACATTATTTTCCAGTCATACGCGCACCCTTCGTAGACTACTTTTTCGCTCGAAGATGCATCACCGCATTTACAGTTTTTTAGCGTCATGGTGTTGCTCCTCATATGTCGCCGCGAAAATGTCAGGCTTGCACGGGTAAAACTCTCCCTTTACTCCCTTGATGATAAAATCGCCAATGGACGCCATCAACGGGCCTTCAAGGGTGAATATTTTAAGCCCTCTTATTTTTACGACTTCGCAATACTCATCCCATGACCATTTTTGAGCTGACTGGTTTAGCCTAGTAAAATCTATTATTTCTCGCAGATTGTCACCCGTCCACTGGATAGCCTCGATTGTCACCGGCTTTTTCGTATACCGTTTCACTTCGCTCATTTCCCATCTCCTTTCAGGCTCGCGTTGTGGAGCCGGACGATATGGCGGGCAAGCTTTACGCCGATCCCATACAATACCATCTCACGTCCGCACATGACCCCGGACACACTCCCTCCACCCTGTGTTACCCACCGTTGTTTGTAAATACTCACTCGTTTCATTTTGGCACCTCCCGGCACGGTTTCCCGTTGTCATGATACAGCACCCCGCGTTGCCAGTACAGGCAGTGCCTGACAAGCAGGGCACAGATTCTTTCAAACTCGGCGTCGTAGGATTGTTTCATTTCGGTTGCTCCTTCCACTCTGGTTGACATCGTTCAAACTCTGGCCCGCGTGGTTTCGTTTTCTGTCGCCGCGTACATCTATGCGGCCAGGCTTCGCTTGTCAGGCACTTCACGCATTCCCACGTTTTCATCTATTCTCCCTTGCTAACGGTGCAATGTCCTTCGCTATAAAATGTTATCGTCACGCAACGCGTGATTTTCCAGTCAACACGCTCCTCAAGTTTGTACCAGACGCGATTATGTAAAAACACCGTGCCTAACACTCTGGGCGTGTACGGCTCGTTGTTAGGCAAGCCGATTTCACCGAGCCACTGCAAGAACGAGAAGAGAAACACGAACGCGGCGAGAATGATGAAGCGGATCACGTTGCGCCTCCCCATTTGGTTGCCATAGCTTCCGCGATTCCGGTATAGGTACGACTTCTATTTTTCCACCTGTCAGGGCCGGGGGGCATTCGATGGATTCTTTCCCACTGTGCCCGCTGCATTTCATTCATTCTTTCCCCGCGTCCTGTTAAAAAATGAGTTGGGTTGTCCCTTTTCCCTTTGGCGCTCCTATGTTCTTTTCCGTCTGCGGTTATTGCCCATTCCGGTGTTATAATTTCAGTAGGCACAAGAGCTGTAAGATGTTTCAGCCATAGGCAGGTTGATTTTGATTCACCGTGCCCAAATTGCCACGGCTGGATTATTTGATCAGGTTTTCGATACACGGTTGACATTATTGAGACAGGATTTTCAACCGCTATCTTTTCAATCGGTGCGTTTATCATCTGCATGAAAAAGTCTATGCCGGCCTGCATCCTACCGTCAGCACGTTTCTGAGCGAAGTACCGTGCCCCGCTCACGGCAAGATGGGTACACGGCGGATGCGCGATCATCAAATCCCATCCGTCATCAAGGTGCTTGAGTACATCATCCTGAATATGCGGTCCTGGTTTCTCTGTTGGCAGAATGTCGCACGACCACGCATCATGCCCGCGCTTGATAAATGCATCGCGGACGATACCGGAAAACTCACAAGCAACAAGAACACGCATTCAAATCCCTTTCACGAACGCGGCGAGAGCGAGAAGGCGGGTCATCTCACTTAACTCCTTTTCATCACCTTTTCATACAGCGCGCTAACTCTATCAATGTAATACCGTCCGTCTTCAAGCATGTCGTCAGGATTATCAAAGTGATGTATTAACTCATTTACGGATGACATAAAGTTAGAAAATAATGATGCATCTATTTTAACAAAAGATCTGTCGTCTCTTCCAAGCATGTCACGTTCAGCACGCCTTAAAGCTTCTTGAATGGCATCATTATTTATAACGTCTATTCTTTTTTGATAAGGTTTTTTATATTTATTCATCTCACCACCGCCCACAGGATCAATGACACGGCGACAAGCACGGCGGCGGTCGGGATGAGAATGTAGCGAGGATGGAGACACCAGTGGTAAGAGTTGCGTGTCTGTAAGCACGCCCAACACCATTTGCTGAATATATCTTTTCTTTCAGCCGCGCACGTTCGACATTTGTGTTTCATTTTAATTGCTCCTTATAAGACGATGATTCCGATAACCAATGACGCTAATACTCCAAGTATACAAACGCATAGTACGGCAAGAGCAATTCCGTTTGCCACGATCCATCTTCTTGTGTTTGGAGAGTATTTTATAAAGATAAGATCAATGATTCCGATAATTATACATATCGATAGCATTTTAACAATCCAGTTCATTTTCAGGCCTCCCTAGAATACGAATTGACAGTGCACTCAATTGGCAGTCCACGGTAAATGCACTTACCATTTTTCATCCAGTGGCATATCTCGGCGTCGATTAGAATCATCCCGTTGTGACAATATCCGATGGCGGTGGGCATTTCATCGACAAGATGCTTGCTCATTTCAGTTCCTCTTTCTTCTTGCGGAGGATGGCGCGAATGTCGTTACGATCATTAACAAGACGCTTACTTTCCGGTACAAGATACAACGGTAGGTTCTCCACCTCCTTCTCAATCTCTTCAAGCAGGGAAAGGCAAGCTCGTTTTTTATCAGCCGCGATTACCAGACTGATGGTTTGGACTCTTTCCATTTTATTCATATCCTCACTCCTTTTCCTCGACGATGGGGAGACCGCAATTGTCACAGTTTTTTAATCGCGTACCGTACCCTATCGAGTACCACGCACCGCACTCAGTCGAGTAACTTATACCGCCGGTTGTCGTATAATTTTCTTTCCACCGGCACACCTCGCGCTTTGGTAATCGTTCGTGAATGTCGTAAATAAACTCTTCTTCATCCTCGCGCTTCTCGGGAGCGGTGAGGGCGGCGGTTAATGCTTGTTCTCCAAACACATCTCGATACACTTCAATTGCTGCTTCCTCTTCTCTGTACCCACGACTGGTATCATTATAGGAAGAATCACTTTCATATTCGCGTTGTGTGTACCATCCATGTGATTTCAGTAGATCACCAAAAGCATTCTTCATCCGGTCCCGCGCGGCCGTGACCGCAATCAGATCGCTCTCGTTCGCCATGCACGTTTCGCACGGCTCCAGATGATGCTCGCGGCAGTGCTTCTCAGCCTTCTCCGCCCGGGCCGTCGCTTCCGCGAGCTGGGTGCGGAGAGTGTTGATCTCATTAAGCGCCTGTCTGTATCCGCCGAATAGACGAAAAACCTGAAATGCAGTGTCGTGTTCCTTTGACGCGAAAGCGTGAGCCCGCATTTCATCATCGACAAGCATCTCTATGTGCGTTTCGATGTCTTTTCTGATAGTGTCGCTCATTGGCGCTTGGCCTCCTCAACCGTGCACGGCTTTCCGTCTTTGATACACATGTCGCTATTGGGGTGGTTTTCTCCGCAAGCTTCGTGAGGCATGAATGCGTCCGGCCATTCTTTTCTGTGACGGCAAATCCATTTACTCATTGGCGTTTGTCCTCCTCTGCCACCGGACGTAAATACGGTTTCACGATGATGTTACTCCGGCTACCATGCATCGCGGCGCGAAGCGCGTGTGTCAGGATGGAGTTTTCCTCGAAGAGATTGCGGCGGAACTTCGCGCTTTCCCGCAAGACATGGAACCGCGATCCGGAGAAGCGGATGAACCCCCAGCCACGGGGGTGAGACATGGCGTCCTCACGGGTGAAGAACTCGGCGACATAATAGCGAAATGCCCCGAGATGCGGTGCCTCGATGTAGTACAGTTCCGGCCGCTCCGCCTGTAGATATAATTCTCCCTCCAGGGTCCTTGTCCTCCCGCCATAATACCACGCCGTTTTCGGTTTCCAGCGTACCCGCGCCTGCTTCCCGGCGTCGGCTCTGAAATCCGAGCGGCTGACCTTGATCTCGTAGATTGTAGAGCTGTAGCCGTCGAAGCTCAAAACGTCGGGAAATTCGTTCGTGGCGAAACTCTGGTATTCCCAGAGAACCACCTTCGCTTTTTTACTGGCCCACTGCGCCGTTTTCTTGCATAGGGCGGAATGCTTCATCATCCCCTCATCCCTCCTCCTCAATAATTTTTCCACCACTCGAAAAGCTCGTCACCGTTCTTAAAACGCTGGCCGAACTCCCACACCTTGCCCTTGGCCACTTCCCGCTCGTTTTTCTTTATCCAGAACTCGTTGAAGGCTTTTCTCCACAGATGCTCATACCGCGGCCAGCGTTCAAACTCGCGTAGTTTATTTTTCCGGTTCGTCATCGGACAACCGATGCACCCGAGCCGCTTAAATCCTTCGTCATACAGGGAGCAATATGGAAGACCGAGATTTTTTATAAAGTCCCAAACGTCATCTGCGCTCCATAGGCGGATAGGAAGAACCTGCTTTGGGCGTCCCGGAGTTTCCATCACACAGGTTGTATACAGATTTTTCCTTCGCGGGCTCTCCTCAATTCTCACGCCGGTAATTAAAACGTCTTCCACATGGGTCCTGCTTTCCTTGTATTCCTTGCAACACCAACGAGTGTTACGAAGCGGAAAACCTCGGCGGGGTAGGAGATGGAAAAAGTTTTCCTTTGGCCTATCCCAAACAACGTCAGGGTGAAACCGCTTGATGAACTGGACCAACTCTGGAGGGTCGATGGTCGTCACGTTATAATGCCAGACCACTTTCACCCCAGCTATTCTTGCAAGCTCCTTGATGACGACTGAATCCTTGCCGCCGGAGAAGCATCCGTAATATCCGGCTGGCGGCTCGTTCGAGGAGAGGAGGGCACAAGATCGTTGTATTTTCTGGTCCAGCGTCATCATCCCCTCATCCCTCCTTGCCCGTGGCGGGCGGTCGCGGGGTCCACCGACGTAAATTGCCAGTCTTATAATCCTTGCACGTACCACATCCATAACGAGTCGTCAGTAAAATGTTACAGTTATTGCAATTCCGCATCCCCTCCACCTGGCGCTCAAGCTCGGAGACGCGGGCGCGGAGAGCTTCGTTTTCACGTACCCGGCGTAACACGGTCGCCAGCGTATCGGCGCGGAACTTCCCGCCGTCAGAAACATTCAGCTCGCGCACGACCGAATCGTATTGATCGGCCTTGTGTTGAAGATCGGCGTTCTCGACACGGAGCATTTTGATAATGCGTTTTTGCGTTTCGATCTTTACCGCGTAAAGGTCGCCTTTTTCTTTCAGGTAATCGTCAAAGCTCTTTCCGATATGCCTGTTCGCCTTGATGACGGTGGTTTTTACCTTGGCGTCTTTCATATCACGCTCCTTTCACATACAAACTCCGATATGTTTTCGTCTGCCCACCACGCTTGACCATACCGGTTATGATGATCGGGCAACTTGTGTACCTTAGTCGTCCACGCATCAGCGGTCAGGCGGGAGATTGCGGATTCGTAGGCGTCCACCAGATCTTGCTCATCGTGATTGGGATTTTCGTAAATCCTCCGCGCACGCTCCAGGTCGTTCTCTGGTTTCTCGGGGACGAGGGTGCATTCATCGGCTGGAAGCCCTATACCGTTAGCATCCTTGAAACACCAATTCCCAAGCGCACTAATCACCGGGACTGCATCTACTTCCCGTTCTTCTCCGTGCCACATCACCTTCATCGTCTGCTTTTCCATGTGTTTACTCCTTGAATCTTTTTATCAATTCACCAACCAGACTATTTTGATCTGTATCGATCCCATCCAAAGTTTTATCTAATATTTTTCTTTTTGTATCAATCAAATTTATTATGTCCTCCTCAATTGTTCCTGTCGCAATCATATAGTATATATTAACAGATTCTTTCTGGCCTATCCTGTGCAATCTATCCTCTGCCTGAGAACATTCTCCAGGAGTCCAAGGCAATTCAGTTATCAAACAGGTGTCAGCAACTGTCAGTGTTATTCCCTCTCCTGCTGCTTTTATATTTCCGACAAATAATTTTACATTAGGATCGTTCATAAACATCATCACAGCCAAATTTCTTTCTGTAATGTTATCTCTTCCATCTAATTTCACAGACAGCTTCGGAAACTTATTAACCAATTCATCAATAGCAAAATGATGGTTACAGAAAACAACCAGTTTCTTTCCTGACTCTAAAAAATCCTCTATCCATTCTACAAGCAAATCAAATTTCATTTTAAATGCCAACTGTTTTAGCACCTCAATTTGATGTAATATATTCATCAGTTCAACATTCTGTTTTTCTCCCTTTTCATTTTTAATAGTAATTATCATATCATCAACTGCTGTCTGATATTCCTGTTTCAATTCTTTTGGAAAAGAATTGACTGGAAGAATCGAAATAATTTTATCAGGCAGTTCCTTCAGCACATCTTTTTTTAATCTGCGAATCATGCAAGTTTCCATAAGAATTTTATGCAGTTCATCGAGATTAGAAGAACCATTATAATTCCAGCCAAAACCATTATATTTCGGTGCACAATAACGAGTGACAAATTTATAAAATGAATTGAATAAAGTAGGTCTAAGAATATTTAGCACATTGAAAAATTCAACCGGCCTATTGATAATAGGAGTGCCAGAGAGAGCAATAAATTTACCACTCACTTTTGCAATTGCTCTTACTGATTTTGTTCTTTTTGCTGATCTATTTTTTATTCGGTGGCTCTCATCGATGATCATTATTTTTGGCTTTATCTGAATAAGCTCCTCTTCAAATTTTGCCAGTATATCATAATTAATAATAAAAATAGAATTGCTCAAATCTATTTCTGTTTTAGATGACAGAACTTGAATTCCTTTTTCTTTCGATATCCATTTCTTTGATTCTTCTGCCCAATTTAATTTCAAAGAATTTGGACAAACAATCAAAGCAGGACGTAATTCAAGATGCAGTTTCAGATAGGACAGAGCTTCAATTGTCTTTCCAGTTCCCATTTCATTTCCTATCAAAACAGATCCATTAAATTTCTCAATTGCTGCTATATCCTCAGCCTGAAAAGGAAACAATCCTTTTTTTATATCATCCGATATAATTATTTCTTTCACTTCTTCTTTCTTGCAAATCTGTTCCAGTATCCCCATGTCAATATCAAAACCAAATGAAGCAAGTTTCTCTATGGTCTGTTTGATGATAGGAGCTTCCCAGTTCTTTTTCTTTGGATTATATTTTGCTCCCAAGACAGACCTCACCTGCTCTAATGATTTATAAAAATCGTCTCCACTAAATGAGATGGTGCAAATATTTTCAGTCAGTCTTTTTACTGCTTTCATATTGTCCTTCTTTGTAAAGAAAAAGCAGGATTTAGTAGCCCTGTCTTATGTCCGACATAATCGGGATCAGGCACCATTTCACCTTTACCTGCATGGTGTTGGATTTTTATAGAGCGTGACAGGAATCGCACCTGCGCCAATATTTGAAATCATGCACATCTTACACCACACGCCCTTTTCAAATCAGCCGTTCACAAATGCCTTCACAGCTGACTTGATCTTCGCCGCATCCTTGGAATTGAATTCAGTCGGCTTACGTCCGCGAGCAAGAGTAAAACCCTTCTGCTTCGCTGCCATCCTGACCATCTCAGGAGTGACCTTCAGGCCTTCCGCATTCAACCCTTCAGTGATGCTTTTCACTGTATCCATATACCCTCCTTTCCTTAAAGATGCTTATACTAATATTATAATCAGAAATCTTAATTTTAAATTAAATTAGATTTTATTTCAGCAAAAGAATTTCTTATCTGCGAAATATTCCATTTCTTGGATAAGAGATATTTGCTGATAACATCTTTGTTTATCTTTAATGCCCACTTTGTTTCATCCTCCCGCTTACAGAAAGAAAACAATTCCATAGGTGGATCAGAAACCAATTCAACTATTTTTTTTGAGTTCTCACTCAGAGAATCCTTGAAAAAAGAAAATTCGATATTCTCTTTTAAAAATTCTGTGTCAATAAATTCTTCTGTTTCAAGAATTCTTTTTCTGTTCCTTTTACAGTAATTTCCAAGTCTAAAATTAAGAGACATAGAAAGAAAAGTAGAGAAGGAAGCTTTCCTTCCATCAAATCTTTGCAGGCATTCACAATAAATTAAACAAGCCTCCGATAAAATGTCTTCAAATTCCTGATTATATCTCCTACTATAATTATAGGAGGATTTGTAAATCATTTTTTCATACTGCTTATAATGTTCCTTTTTCAAATGCTCATGGTGATTTTTTAATAGTTGCAATCCATACTGTCTAATTTCTTTTCGTGGATGTGCATGGTTTAAATGAGATGAACCTTGAACTAATAATGATTCTGTAGTCATCTCATACTCCTTAATTCGCTTTTTACCAGCTGAAAAACTTTTTTCTGAAGCGGCTGGTGAATGTCGGTTTCTATATCTATCCACTCATGAAAACACACCTCAGAGATTTCAACTGAAAATGAATAAAGAAAATCTCCCAGTCCCTTTTCATCATAATATTTTTCCATTTGTTTCAGAGCTTCTTTTCTTTCGATCTGTTCCAGTAAACATAGATTTTTTACTTCCTGATCCACATATTCTTTTGCTTTTTTAATTATCATTCTGTCAAGAGAATTGCTCATATGATCCTCCGATAAAATATTTTATTATTTTTTAAATTTATTATGCAGAAAGGGAATCGGACCCTAATACAGATTACATCCATTAGCTACCCTCATCTGTAGTTCCAAACCTGCATCCATTGTCCCTTGGAGGAGACTTAAAATCAAATTATTTTACAATTAAAAGATTCTTTGCAGGTGACCATTGTGTCGCCTCCATCATCGTGCCGGATGCCGCGTGGATGAATCCGGTTGAAAGCGTGAAGTACTCCGCGAACGTTGACACGGCGCGACGCCATGTCTCCTCGACCTGTTCTCTTGTCAGCATACGCCACCCCCTTCGCAGAAACCGCGTAGGTAGTCGTTGCAGTCACCTCCGCGCGCGATAGCGTCGATGGCTATCTGCTCGACGTACCGGCGCTGGCCGGACGTGACGATCCCGTGCCTGACGAGGATGTCCTTGAGCGCGGCGCGGACAAAAAGCTTTGCCGCTTCCTGGATTGCGATGGAACTTTTTTTCGCTTCCAGCGCGAACGGTGATAGGCCCTGCTCGTTGACCTTGATACGGTTCTCGCCAAACGCGGCGTCCACCGCCAGCTCGTTGATTTTGTCGATGTCGATTTTGTAACGCATCGTCGTCAGCGTTTCCATAGTGACCTCCTTATTACTC
>Ga0265297_10002769_pt1 | contig 34193 bp, 23 predicted proteins | sample Munlanlwell13791_FD_192502 | JGI IMG/M metagenome (GOLD analysis project Ga0265297, IMG submission 192502) | Leachate microbial communities from a municipal landfill in Southern Ontario, Canada - Leachate well 137-91 | ecosystem: Engineered > Solid waste > Landfill > Unclassified | place... | reverse complement strand
GCCGGTGCTCATGGATATGGAAATGACCGGGATTCGAATCGATGCCGGGTTTTTCACGGAGATGTCGCGGCGCTTTGCCATAGAAATGAAAAAGATAGAACAAGAGATCTTTGCCGAGGCCGGGATGACGTTCAACGTCAACTCGCCTCAGCAGTTGGGCTTTGTTTTGTTTGAGAAACTGGGACTTCCTGGCGAGAAAAAGACCGCGAAAAGCGGGCACTATTCCACGGATGTGAAGGTCCTGAAGATGCTGTCGGCCTCCAATTACACAATCCCCCGTCTCCTCCTTCGCTACCGCACCCTCTCCAAGCTGAAATCGACCTATCTGGACTCCCTGGTCAATCTGGCTGATCCGGAGACCGGCAGGATTCATACTTCCTACAACCAGACGATTGCCGCCACCGGTCGGTTGAGTAGCAGCAACCCCAACCTGCAAAACATCCCGGTAAGGGGAGAGGAAGGGAGGGAGATTCGAAAGGGGTTTGTGGCGAAACCGGGGCATTGTCTGGTGGGCGCCGATTATAGCCAGATTGAACTGAGGGTGTTTGCCCATTATTCAGGGGATGAAGCGTTTATCGAGGCATTTCAGCGGGACCAGGACATCCATACTCGGACCGCCTCCGAGATTCTCGGCAAGGCGCCTCAAGAGATTACGCCCGAGATGCGTCGAGTGGCAAAGGCCATCAACTTCGGCATTATCTACGGGATGGGCCCTCGAAAACTGGGCGAGGAACTAGGCATCGATCTTCAAACGGCCAAAAGGTACATCGACGCCTATTACGAGCGGTATCGGGGCGTGACCAGATATCGGGACGAGATGATTCAGACGGCCTCCAAAATGGGATATGTGACGACCCTTTTCAACCGAAGGCGGTATCTGCCCGACATCGAACACGCCAATAACCGTATCCGTTCAGAGGCGGAGCGGATGGCCGTCAACACCCCGATCCAGGGAACAGCCGCCGACCTTCTCAAAAAGGCTATGATCCGTATTCACGATCGGCTGGACACAGACGGGTTCAAGACCCGTATGCTCCTTCAGGTCCATGACGAACTGGTCTTCGAGGCCCCGAAAGATGAGGCAGCCCGGGTTATCCCCATGATCCGGGAAGAGATGGAAACGGTGTACCCCTTGAAGGTCCCTCTCAAGGTGGATATCCATCAGGGCGCCAACTGGGATGAGGCGCATTAGAGCTGACTGAAGGGGGCCCATGCGTTAAAAATTTTGGAACGCAATAAACCCAATAGACTCTATCAACTCAACAAAGCCGGTAGACCCGATAGACTGAAAACCCTTCCCTCAGGCTGGATGATATGGTAATTTATCGGGCCAGTCGAAGAAGAGACGCTATCTGTTCATCGAGGACCTCCGTGAGTCGCGATATGTTGAGATAGAAATATTTATGAAAGAGATCTGTTGTTTGAGCAGTGAAACCAATGGAATATAAGGATAAACGGAACAGGGAAAACGTACAGAAGCTGTATGTGGGCATCGACGCCGGATCGGTCAGCATCAATTGCATGGTTATCGATGACAGGCACAAGATCGTTTTTGAGGCCCCCTACGGTCGGCATCTCGGGCGGGTCGATGAGGTCGTTTTGACCCTTGTTCGAGGACTTTACGAGCGATTCGGGGAAGAAACGATTCAGTCTGTGTCCTTTACGGGAAACCATGGAAAAGAACTGAGTGAGCGATTGGGGGCCTTTTATGAGTTCGAGACCATCAGCCAGGTCCTGGGCGCCACGTTCATAAGGCCGGATGTTCGGACCCTCATCAGCATGGGGGGACAGGAGACAGCCCTCTTTCAGATCACCCATCCATCGACAGGAGTCGCCCCGGCAGAGGCTGGTTGGGAGTTGGAATATTTCAATACCAACGGTCCCTGCGCTTCGGGCACCGGGTCTTTTATCGACCAGCAGGCCCAGAGACTTGCCACCTCCATGTATTCGGAAAAAACAGATATCTCCCAGGACCAGATCGACAGGATCCTCACGGACTTTATCCATCTCGGCCTGACCAGCACGACCCCGGCCAATGTGGCCTGTCGGTGTACGGTGTTTACCAAGTCGGACATGATCCACCTTCAAAACCGTGGGGAGCGTCTGGAAGACATCATCTATGGCCTCCATGTGGGAAACGCCCGGAACTACATGAGCACCATTGTCTCCAACCGGGTCCTTGCGGAACCGATCCTGTTTGTGGGGGGGCTTTCTCTAAATGACCTTCAGGTCAAGGCCTTTCGGGCCTATTTCCCGGACCTGATCGTGCCCCCGCACAACACCTCCATCGGCGCCCTCGGCGTCGCCTTACAGGCCCTGGCCTCCCAAGAGGAAGGCCTTGATGCAGGCCGGTATCGTTGCGTAACTCCGGACATGCTGGAGGGGCTCAGGACCAATCGAACGATTTCCGTTTCCATTGCTCCGAGGCTGGTGCTTCGGGAGACGGTCTTCCCTGATTCCAACGCTATAGCCGCCAGGCCCCTTCGGAAAAAGCCCCGGACCTGCCTGGGGGTCGATATTGGGTCCACTACCACTAAATATGCCCTGATCGATGAAGCCGGCGAGATCATCCATAAAAATTATGTGCCCACGCAGGGGAAGCCGATCGAGGTAACGCAGACGCTCCTCGCCTATCTACGGGATCAGATCGGTCGGAAGATCGACATTGTGGGGACCGCCACGACCGGTTCGGGGCGGAACGTGGTGGGCGATTTTCTGAATGTGGATCTCATCATTGACGAGATCACCGCCCATGCCAGGGGGGCCATCGAGATCGACCGCGACGTGGACACCATTTTCGAGATAGGGGGTCAGGATTCCAAGTATATCTATATCGCAAATACCTATCCCCTTGACTTTGATATGAACAAGGTCTGCGCGGCCGGCACCGGGAGTTTTCTCCACGAACTGGCCAACAAATACGGCATCAACATTGTGGGAGAATTCCAGGAGATCGCCCTTTCTTCGAACGCGCCTGTCAGACTGGCGGAGCGCTGCACGGTTTTCATGGAATCGGACCTGGTCTCCTATCACCAGAAAGGGGTTCAGAGGAACGACCTCATTGCCGGGTTGTGTTATGCGATTGTCTACAACTATCTCAACCGCGTGGTGGAGAAACGGAAGATCGGTCAGCGGGTCATGTTTCTGGGCGGACCGTCCCTGAACAAGGGGGTGGTGGCGGCCTTTGAAAATGTCCTGGGGCGTCCGGTCGTTGTGCCGAAACACCGGGAGGTCCTGGGGGCCTATGGGGCCGCCCTCAGCGTCCAGGAAATGATGCGGATAGAAAACAGGCCGCAAACCAGCTTCAGGGGCCTTGAGAGCGCCATCAATGACCGTATGGAGTTCACGGAAAAGATATGCCATGCGGACCCCAACTGCCACAATCAGTGCAAGCTCAAGATCTACGATTTCGACGGTCGGCGCAGCGTGTGGGGCGGGGAGTGCGGACGTTATGAATTGACGCGGGCCAGAGGGGGCGCAAAGCCGGACTTCTTTGCCCTGAGACAGGAGATATGGGAGACCTACATGGCCGGGGTCTACCAGGAATTGAAGGAAGGTCCCCTGATGGAGGCCGATGGCCGCCGGACTGTCGGGATGCAGCGGGCCCTGTATGGCCACCAGAATGCTGTCCTCTGGGCCCATTTTTTTGACAGGCTGGGGTACCGGCTTGTCCTGACGCCCCTCACCAATGCCCACATCTCCAAAATCGGGATTGAGACCATGGTGGCCGAGACCTGCTATCCGGTTAAGGTATCTCACGGACATGTAAAAGAGCTGGTCGGGAAGACAGCCTATCTCTTTATTCCAAGCATGATTGACATGGCCACGCCCACGCCGAATGAAAAGGGCGCGTTCTGCCCCATGGTCCAGGCCAATTCGTACATGGTTCGAATGGCCCTGGGGCTGGGTACCGCATCCATCCTGAATCCGGAGATTCATCTGAAACATGACATTGACACCCTCGCCATGGAGCTTACGGATCAATTGAAATCCAGGCTCGGGGTGAGCAGAAAAGACATTCGGGAGGCCCTTGCTTACGGTCTCGAAAGGGAGGCTCAGTTCAAGCAGGCGCTTTATAAAAGGGGCGCCGAGCTTTTGGCAGGCCATGACCCCGAGACGCCCCTGGTGGTGGTGACAGGGAGGCCCTATAATCTTTATGACGAGCGATTGAATCTGAGGCTGGGAAAAAATCTGGCCAAGATCGGCGTATCGGCCCTTCCCATGGACTTCATCGACGTGTCGTCTGTGGATCTGTCGGACTTTCCCTCCATGTACTGGGGGTTGGGGGCCCAGATTCTGAGGACGGCGAAGGTGGTGGAACGGCATCCATTCTATTTCGGCCTCCATCTCACCAATTTCGGGTGTGGCGCAGACTCCTTTCTGGAGCATTTTTATCGGCATATCATGGGCGACAAGCCCTATCTGATCCTGGAACTGGATGAGCACAGCGCCGTAGCCGGGGCCATGACCCGGCTCGAGGCCTACAAGAATGTTATCGAAAACAGCATGCAGAAACTGAGGGCCAGCCGCGAGCCAGAGCTGAAGATGGCGAATTAGGCCCTGGTTTTCTGTTTAGTCACTTCTTTCGTGTAAGGACCTATGATGCAATCAGCAAAGGTTATTGATTTTCAGTCCATGTCCGAAAAGGTGGGACGGTTCAACCTTAAAGACAAGACCTGTCTGATCCCTGAGATGAACCGAATCGGCTGCCATCTCTTAGCCGCGGTGTTCAGGGGATTCGGCATCCATGCAAGGGTGATGGAGACCTGCAAGGGGCAGGATCTGGGAAGGGAATACACCTCGGGCAAAGAATGTTATCCCTGTCAGATCACCACCGGGGATATCCTCTACGCCATGAACAAAGAAAGGGAACGGCTGGGGGAGGAGTTCAATTCGGAAGATTACATCTATTTTATGCCAGAGGCAGACGGTCCCTGCCGTTTTGGAATGTACAACAAGTACCAGCGGATTGTTCTTGATTCCTTGCCCGGATTGGAGGGACTGAAGATCGGCGCCCTTTCAACCAAGGATGGATACTCCCTCGCCGGGATCATCGATGACAGCCGCGTCAGAGACCTCAGAAAGACCGCTTTTTTGTCCCTGGTGGTGGGGGACATCCTCGATCGGCTCCTCTGGCGGGTCAGGCCCTACGAAACGTCGCCCGGGGCGAGCGACGCATTTATCGAACGATCGATGCAGGTTATGGGGGAGACCTTTGAGCGGTTTGGTCCTGATAAGGATTTTGAAAGCATCCTCAAAAAGCTGGAAGCGGTGATCGAAGAAGGGAAGGGGATCATCGATCCTGAAATTCCCCTCAAACCGCTCATTGGGATCGTGGGCGAGATCTATCTGAGGACCCATGTCCAGGCCAATCAGGATGTGATTCGTGTGCTGGAGCGGTACGGAGGCGAGGTGGTGAACGCCTCTATTGCTGAATGGGCCAATTATACGAGCTATGACCGGTTGAGAGAGACCAAGGCGCAGCTTCGCCTCGCCCTCAGACAGCTTCATTTTGGACCGCTCAAGAACTTTCTGAAGGATATGGTCGGTTACGGCGGAGATTTTTATTACCAGAGGTTCCGGCAGAAACAGACCTACCAGCATATTCGATCCCTTATCCATCTGCCCGAAGATCATGACATCGGGCATCTCGAAGAGATCCTGAAGGAGAAAGATCTGTTCAGCTTTGAGGTCGGCACAGAGGCCTGTCTGAGCATCGCGGGAATTGTAGCTTATGCGAGGGAGGGTTACAATGGGGTAGTGAATGTCTATCCCTTTACCTGCATGCCGAGCACCATTACCTCGGCGATTGTCAGGCCCATCATGAACGAGCTGGGGGTCCCTTATTTAGACACCCCGTATGATTCCAGCGTCCAGCCCGGAAGAGAAGCGGCGATCCGAACCTTCATGTACCAGGCCGAACAGCACTTCAGGCGGCACGGAAGAAAAGGAAGAAGTGAATAAAGTGTATAAAGTGAGCTAAACCGCGTAACGGTGTCGAAATAGCGAGCTTATTGAAACAAGTTATTATTTTTTTATCCCTTGAGTCTTTTTGGTCCTTCGGGCCGTTTATTTAAAATGAATGATAGGCCGATCACCGGTCAAACCATGGAGGAAAAATTACAGTTCAGATGACCACACGAAAAATGTTGATCAATGCCGTTGAGGCGGAAGAATACCGGATCGCGGTGATCAAGGAAGGATTGCTGGATGGGTACTATATTGAAACGGCCAGCACAGAGCAGAAGACCGGAAACATCTACAAAGGGGTCGTGGAGCGGATAGAGCCCAGTCTGCAGGCGTGCTTTGTGGACTATGGGGGCGGCAAGAACGGTTTTCTTTCGGCCGGGGACATCCATCCGGAATACTATCTGACTGAACACGAGACCACGAAGGACCGGTCTTTTCCCCGTATTGAAAAGGTCCTGAAAAAGGGTCAGGAACTCCTTGTCCAGGTGACCAAGGAGATGCCCGGGCACAAGGGCGCCCAGTTGACCACCTATCTCTCCTTGGCCGGACGGTATCTGGTCCTGATGCCGGGGAGTAAGGGAGGGGTGTCGAAAAAGATCGAGGACGAAGAGGAACGGGCCAGGCTTAAGTCGATCATGGCTGGCTTCAATCTCCCCGAGGGCGTGGGATATATCGTCAGGACGGCTGCCCTGGGTCAGAACAAGAATGAACTGTCGAGAGATCTCAACCGCCTCCTGAGGATCTGGAAGAACATCAAACAGAACGTGCAGGACGCCCCGTCCCTTTCCATCGTACACAAGGAGCAGGATGTCTGCCTTCGGACCCTGAGGGATTATTTTACCAGTGAAATTGACGAAGTCCTCGTGGATGACAAAGAGACCTTCGCCAAGGTCAAACGCTATATGAAGATCATTTCTCCTCGGCACCAGCGGATCGTCAAGCTGTACAAGGAGAAGCGTCCCATTTTTGCTCAGTACGAAATCGAGCGGCAGATCGAGTCCATTTATCAGGGCCGGGTGCCCTTGAAATCAGGAGGCTCCATCGTCATAGACCCTACGGAGGCCTTGATCGCCATCGACGTGAACTCCGGTCGTTCGAGGACCGGAAAAGATGTGGAAACGACGGCCTTCAATACCAATATCGAGGCCGCCCAGGAGATCGCGAGGCAGCTCCGTCTGAGGGATATGGGCGGGCTGGTGGTCATCGATTTCATCGACATGAGGGATAAAAAACACAACAGAGATGTGGAGAAGATGTTGAGAGACGCCACAAAAGATGACCGGGCCAAGATCAGCATCTCCCCTGTCTCCAAGTTCGGGCTTCTCGAGCTTTCGCGACAGCGGCTGAGACCTTCCATTGAATCCGTGAGCTACCAGAAGTGCATGTACTGCGAGGGCCGGGGCATCGTGCCCTCCGTGGAAACCGCTGCCTTGTCGTTTCTCCGTCGTATTCGAATGGGGGTATCCCGCAAAGGGATTACTCAGGTAAAGGGATGTCTTTCTTCAGAGGTTGCGAGTTACCTTCAGAACAGGAAGCGAAAGGACCTGGCCCAGTTGGAATCCCGTTACGGCGTCGACGTCATCCTTACCGCCGACGCCACCGTTCCTCCCGGGGGCGGCACCCTGGAGTTTCTCAAGGAAGCGCGCGTCGCTGAGGCTGATCTGTAGGCCTCTCACCGTCCCGGACCATGTTTAATAACATCATCTACTTTATTGTCGTCCTCCTGATCTTCAACGTCAGCTATGCCGATTCCCCGCCGGAGGACTTCATTCTCGGGACCCTGGCGCCCCATGTCCTGAGCTGGCTCGTCTTTGCCATCTACAGCGCGATGCGGTTCCGTGGTCTCCTTCAGCGAGTCCGGAAGGCCGATCGGTTGGAGGGGGCCATGACAGAGCAGTATCAGCGGCTCAATGTCAGGCTTTCTGTCCTCGCCATACTCCTGTTCGCCCTGGCCGTCTATTTTTTTAACCTGAAACCGTGGCTGTCTCTGATTCCGGGATTCAGGGCTTTTTCCGTGCTGCAAGGGGTGCTTGCCCTGGCCCTCTTCCTCTTTTATCTCTGCACCATCTGGTATTTCGGGCACGCTGCATACAGGGCCATTTTCCAGGTGGACATTACCCGTCGATCCTTTATACGATCTCAGCTTCGGTTTAATCTCCCCATCCTCTTCCCATGGCTGATTCTTTCTTTTGTCTACGACCTCCTGGCATTCAGCCCCTGGCTCGCCTTCAATGCGTTTATGGACAGCGCCTACGGCCAGATGATCTTCTTCGCCGCGTTTATCTCTCTGTTGATGGTGATCCTCCCCAAGTTTATTCAAGGGTGGTGGGGGTGCATCCCGCTCCCGTCGTCTGAAAAGGGGGACCTTCTGAGGGAATTCCTCACGGAGAAGGGGTTCAGATATCGGGGCCTTCTCACGTGGCCGATTTTCGAGGGCCGGATGATGACCGCGGGCATCATGGGGATTGTGCCTCGATACCGGTATATACTGGTGACCGATTCTCTCCTGGAAGCCCTTTCTGCAGATGAGCTCAAGGCGGTTCTCGCCCATGAAATGGGGCATGCCAGGTACCGCCATCTCCTTTTTTATGTCCTTTTTTTTGTCGGGTTCATGGCCCTCTCTTTTGGGCTGGCCGATCTGTCCATTTACCTTGCCTTTCTCCATCTCGGGTTTATTGAGCTGATTGCGAGCGACGAGGCCCGTTCCGTGAGCCTCCTCTATGTGATCGTCTCCTTTCCGATGCTGATCTCTCTGCTCGTCTATTTCAGATATGTTATGGGGTTCTTCATGCGCAACTTTGAGCGCCAGGCCGATCTCTATTCCGCGGCCGTTATGGGAAGCCCGATATTCACCATCCGTTCTCTGGAAAAGATCGCCTTTTTCAGCGGAAAAAGCCGAAATCTTCCGAGCTGGCACCATTTCAGCATTCGACAGAGGGTCGACTATCTCGTGAGGGCCTTCCAAGAGCCGGGACTGGCCAGACATCACCACCGGTTCGTCCTCATCTCCTTCCTCATTTATCTGGTCTGTATCTCTGCTCTCGGGTATCTCCTGAATTTTGGGCCTGTCAACCGTTACATGAATACCCGCATCATAGAAAAGGCGATCTACCAGCAACTCGAAAAGGAGCCCCGTAATGTGGATCTCTACCTGAGTCTGGCCATGATGTATCAGCAGACGGGAAAGGAGAGGGACAGCGTGGCAATCTATGAGCGGATCATCGAGCTGGACCCTTACCGAGCCGTGGCCCTGAACAACCTGGCATGGCTTCTGGCTACGACCGCAGAGGGGGAGCTGAGAAACCCGGACCGGGCCATCGATCTGGCCAGAAGGGCGGTAACGCTGGAACGGTCTGCGGGTTTTTTGGACACCCTGGCAGAGGCCTATTTTGCGAACGGCCGCGTGGAGGAGGCTATTGGGACCATCGAAGAGGCCCTTGCCGTGGCAACGGAAAACAAGGGGTACTATGAGAAGCAGCTCAGGCGGTTTCGTGAAGGGGGGAAGTAACGAGTAAGGCACCAAAAAAGATCCAACGAGAAAAGGCTACACTCAAACGATACCGAGAGCCCAGCGCCAATTATCAATCACCAATCGCCAATGGAAAGGAGAAAGTGCCATGGGGCCGGAAATGAACCTGCTCAGGGAGATGGAATGGCAACAGGATCTGGCGGAAAGATTCCGTGCGGTTTCTTTAGTGCGGGGGCTTTTGGGGTGCACCTGTCCCGAGGAGATTTTCGATCATTACCAGGTCCGGCAGCAGGTTATCGGCTCATTTCCTGCAGTTGAATTGATCATGGGAGAGAGGCTCCTGGTATGGATCATCGATTGCCGCAGAATTGTCGATCCGGGACACACCCTGGCGCACCTCCTGAAGGGAGGACTTAAAGAGCGAGACCGACGCGGCCTCAACAGGTTCAGGCTCGTGGTAGTCGGCGACTGTCTGCCTTGGGAGAATGAATGGTCTTGGCTTGCCGATTCCCTTGGTCCCAAGGTCCATCTTCACGTCTTATCCAACATGGTGGGGAAATGACCCCAGATGGGTAATTCGTACAAATGGACATTTGGGCACGGGCACGTCTTTTCGACGTGGCCCTTTTTCGGAAAAGAAAATCCTCCCTGTCTGTGTCACCCTCTGAAATGCCTCTCCGCTCGATTCCTCGCATAATATAATGTGGTGCAGGGCTCCGGGAGCGTTTATGCACGTTTGGCGGGGAATGCATTCCCCGATAATCTTTACCAGCACCCTTTTTCACCAGCGGCCGTCGAACTCCCCGCAAAAAATCTGGTAAGCGTTCACAGGTTCCGGGTGTAGGGTTCCAGGTCGAAGGCAACAACAGTGACCAAATTCGAACCCGGCATGAGATCTCTTTGGCCATAGACGTCCGCTCGATGGTGTGTCCCTTGTTTTGAAGCGACGAATGCAGGCCGGCAGATGGCACGTATATCTTCAAACAGGGATGAAAGAAGGCGAAAAAGAACTCTGAACCCCTGAACCTTTAAACCCGTGAACGGTTACTTGTTTTTAAAATGAACCCACAAAAAAATCTTCCCGATCTGAAAAAGAGCCTCCGTCAGGCGGAGCGCCTTTTGCCCAAGGCGATGGCAAAGGATCGCCATGTAGCGGCCGGGGAAATCCAGCGCATCAAAAGTCAGATTGGGCGGGCTGGCGAGGCGGATGTGGATGAAGCAAAATGGGCGGGACGGATAGCCGCCATCCACAAAAAACTCCGTCTGTCAGCGGACCGGAAACAGGCCCGCATCGCCTCCCGGCCTGCCGTTTCCTGCGACGCGAACCTCCCCATCGCAGCCCGGCGGCAGGACATCATAGACGCCATCGCCACCCATCCCGTGGTTATCGTGTCCGGGGAAACCGGGTCCGGCAAAACCACCCAGCTTCCCAAATTCTGCATCGAAGCGGGCCGGGGGGTGGACGGCCTCATCGGTTGCACCCAGCCCCGGCGCATCGCGGCCATGACCGTGGCTCAGCGCATCGCCGACGAGCTGGACGAACCCCTGGGCCGGTCCGTGGGCTACAAGATCCGGTTCGCCGACCGCACCAGCCGGGAAGATGCCTGGATCAAGCTCATGACCGACGGCATTCTCCTGGCCGAGGCCCAGACCGACCGACATCTCAACGCCTACGACACCCTGATTATTGATGAGGCCCACGAGCGCAGCCTAAACATTGATTTTATCCTGGGCATCCTTCGAAATCTCATCTCCCGGCGCAAAGACTTAAAGCTCATCATCACGTCGGCCACCATCGACACGGAAAAATTTTCCAAGGCCTTTGGGAACGCGCCCATTATCGAAGTGTCCGGCCGCATGTATCCGGTGGAGGTCCGGTATCGGGAGCCGGGAAAAGGAGGGGGACTTTCCGGTGACGGGGACGCGGAAGAGCAAAGCCTTGCGGACCGGGCCGTTGAAGCCGTGGACGGCATCGCGGGGCCGGGGCTTGCCGGCGACATCCTGGTGTTCATGCCCACGGAAAACGATATTCGGGAGACCTGCGAAACCGTGGAAGGCCGGAAATACCCGCACACCACCGTGCTCCCCCTCTATGCGCGGCTCTCGGCAGCGGAACAGATGCGGGTCTTCGCGCCCATAGCCGGCCGCAAGATCGTAGTGGCCACCAATATCGCGGAAACCTCCATCACGGTGCCGGGCATCCGCTATGTGGTGGACACGGGTCTGGCCCGGATTTCGAGCTACCATTCCCGGACCCGTACCATGTCCCTGCCGGTGGTGCCGGTGTCCAAAAGCAGCGCCGACCAGCGCAAGGGCCGGTGCGGCCGGGTGCAGAATGGTATCTGCATCCGTCTATACTCGGAAGAAGATTATTTAGGCCGCCCCTTGTTTACGCCCCCGGAGATTCTGCGGGCCGATCTCGCGGAAGTCATTCTGCGTATGATCGCCCTGAAACTCGGGAACATGGCGGATTTCCCCTTTGTGGATCCGCCGCCATCCCGGCAGATCAAGGACGGGGTGGATCTCCTGACGGAGCTGGGGGCCATTGTGCCCAATCCCCATGCCGGGAAACCCGGCGACGGAAAGCCTGCCGCCGCGGCCCATGTGCTCACGGACCACGGCCGGCTCATGGCCCGCATCCCCCTGGAGCCCCGACTCTCCAAAATGCTCATTTCCGCGTGGGAGCGGGGGTGCATCCGCGAGGTCGCGGTCATTGCGTCCGCGCTCACCATCGCCGATCCACGGGAAAAACCCCGGGACGCCTTTACCAAGGCCGAGGCGGCCCACCGGAAATTCAATGACCCGGCCTCGGATTTCATCACCCTCTACAATATCTGGCGGGCCTGCTTCGGCGATGCCGGCGAGGGCAAGGCCTTTGTCCAGGCCCGGGACCTCAAGAAATTCTGCGCGGCCCATTTCATGTCCTTCAAGCACATGCGGGAATGGCGGGACGTGCACGAGCAGATCATCGACATCCTCGATGAATCCGGGTTTGATCTGGCCGCGTCCCCGGCCGTCAAGACCTCTAAAAAGCCCGACGACCTGTTTTCCGACCGCTACATCGCCATCCACCAGTCGATTTTAAGCGGTTTTTTAAGCAATATCGCCATTAAAAAGGAAAAAAATTTCTATCAGGCCACCCGCCAGCGCCAGACCATGATTTTCCCCGGCTCCGGGCTCTTCAACAAGGCCGGCCAGTGGATTGTGGCCGCGGAAATGGTGGAAACCTCCCGGCTATTTTCCCGAAGGGTTGCAACTATCCGGGCGGACTGGTTGGAACCCCTCGGCGGCATCCTCTGCAAATACAGCTATGGCAATCCCCGATGGGAAAAAAAGCGGGAGGCCGTCGTGGCGGACGAGCAGGTGAGCCTTTTCGGGCTGGTCATCGTGTCCGGCCGGAAGGTGAATTTCGGCCCGAAAAACCCGGTCGCCGCCATGGATATTTTCACCGAAAGCGCCCTGGTCCAGGGGGATGTGCATACGGCCCTGCCGTTCATGACCCACAACTGGTCATTGATCGAAGAGGTGAAGGATATTGAAAACCGGGTCCGGCGCAGGGGCCTGTTGGTGGGCGAGGCGGCCCTGGCCGAATTCTACCGGGAGCGGCTCGCGGACGGCCCGCCGGTTTATGACCTGCCGAGCCTCAAAAAGCGGATACGGGAAAAGGGGTCGGATGAATTTTTAAGCATGCGCCTCGAAGACATCATGGCGGCGGAACCGGACCCGGATCGTCTCGCCCGGTTTCCGGACCGGATAAAGGTCGGGGAGGATCTTTGCAGCCTTGAATACCATTTTCAGCCGGGAGAGAAAGAAGACGGGGTCACGGTGAAAATTCCCATTTCCGCGGCCGCGGCCCCAGCCCTGGAATCCACGGACTGGGTGGTACCGGGCCTGCTCCCTGAAAAAATCACGGGGCTGATCCGGGGCCTGCCCAAAGCCCTTCGAAAGCACCTTGTTCCGGTTGCGGCAACGGTTTCCAGAATCATGGCGGAAATGCCACGGGGAGAGGGGTCCCTTGCCAATTCCCTGAGCCGCTTTCTCTCTGATCATATGGGCGTGGACATTCCGGTCAGTCTCTGGAACGAACCGGCCCTGCCGGATCATCTCAAAATGCGCATCGCCGTTACCGATCCGGCCGGAAAGGAAATTTGCGCCAGCCGGGACAAGGGGGAGGTGCTCCAGAACCTTCCCAGGGCCGCGGCCCTGGAAGGGTTTGCGGCCCAGCGCAAAAAATGGGAAAAAACCGGGCTCACCGAATGGGATTTCGAGGACCTGCCGGACGTCATAGAACTCAAGGATCAAGCCGGGCGAACGGTCTCGGCCTATCCGGGCCTGGAAGAAGCGGCGGATGCTACTGTCACCCTCCGCCTGTTCACCAGCCGGGCCGCGGCGGATGCGGCCCACCGGCAGGGGGTCAAGACCCTCTATGGCCGTTATTTTGCCAGAGACATCCAGTTTTTGAAAAAATGCCTGAAACTGCCGGCTGAAATTTCCCCTTTGGCCCGGTATTTCGGTGGGGAAAAACAGGCGGGGGGGCAGCTCCTGGATCGGGTGCTCTCGGACCTGTTTTGTCGGAATTTTCGCACCCGTAAGGAATTTTCAGATTACGCCGCCAAGGAGGTCAACCAGCTCATTCCTACGGGCCAGGCACTCCTCAACGCTGTCCTGCCCGTGATGCAGGCCTATCACGCGGCCCGGAGTTTGTTCTATACTCTGGAAACCACCCGGCCCGATCCCGTGACCCTGGGCTTTGCCCGGGAATTGGGAGGAGCCCTCACAAGTCTCGTGCCGAAAAACTTCATCACCCTCTATGAACAGGAGCGCCTGCCCCATCTCGTCCGATATGTCAACGCCCTGATCCGCCGGGCCGAGCGGGGAAGGGCCGATCTCGACAAGGACCGGAAGAAGGCTGCGGAATTAAAGCCCTTTGTGGACAGTCTAAAGGATATGATCAGCGGGCTGACGCCTGCCGCCTCCGCTGAAAAGCGAAAGGCCGTGGAGGAATTCTATTGGATGATTGAAGAACTTAAGGTTTCTCTTTTCGCCCAGGAACTCAAAACCGCCTATCCGGTTTCGGCGAAAAAACTGAACGCGGAGATCCGGCGGATTTCCAGAATGGTTTAGCTATGGAGCTTCCAGAAAACCGATCCGCCGTTTTATACTGACAACTTCCAGTACATGGACCCTGTGCTCGCGGCGCAGACCGCTCTTGACCAAGGGTGGCGCCAACGAGTGGAGAATCTTTATGAATTACGCCCTCGGCCTTGGATAGGCTGGGCAGGTCAAGCCGTCCAGGATGGTTGTGGGTTCCACTCGAAGATGCTCGTAGCCGTGGATGGGCGATGCCCGTGCGAACCTTATTGATATTTTTTGAATTTGTACTGATTGGCCAGTTTAGCCCTTTCTTCCGGGGGCAGAGAAGTGAAATAGCCTTTCCAGCCGGGACAAAAATTGATATGCCAGCGCCAGAGCCGCCCCAACAACGATTGGGGATTTTTGTCATACCTTTTGCGAAGGCCGCATTTTGCACAGTTTGCCTCAGCCATGTGAACTCTCCTTTTATATGTGAGGGGGTACGCTGTTTCATGGTTTCTTTGCCCCAACTCTGTAAAAGGGTCAACTCTACGGTTGACTCATCTGTAAGACGATTTTGATGTCCTCGACACAGTTTCTTAATTGGCGATTTCCGGATATCTTCCCCCTCAACCTCTGAAAAATTCTCAATCGGGCTATGGCACACACAAAACAGACGCAATGGATCTGATAATTCATATCCAAAGCATCGTCACATGTAACCATGTGGGGAAACTGGCATCTGGCATCTATACCAAACCTCATTGGTCTTCCCGTTCCAAACCAGCTCCACCTCCCGCTTTTCCTCGAACAGTAAAAACCGATACTTCTCCGGCAACGGCTTATCCTCCTCAATAAACCGGATGATCTCCTGCTGTTCCTGCTCCGTCAGTCACGGCATACGTGTCCTCTATTCACTTCTTCGTCCTTTTCCGCCCAAACAAATTGAGGATACAGACGCGGATCGTACACACCCCTCGTTAGGTGCCGAGGCCTATGCCAGGGGCCAAAATCTGGGGGTGTTGCGAAATGACCCGGCGGCCGTCAAGGTGGTATTTGAGGTCCGCAATCTTGCCTATACCGATCATGCCTGGGCCCTCCGTTTTGAGGAATTGCGGCAGCGCGATTCGGAAAAAATTCTGACCGGGGTCCTGAATTATGCCACAGCGTAGGGATGATCGGCCTACGCGCCGGTTGAAATGCCCCCTGTTTCCCTGCGGTTCTGCGCCTTTCGAGGAGTAAGGAATTTTGGCAGCAGAACCGCAGAAAGTCGGGTCTATTGAATGGTAAAGGACAGGGTGTCGAAGCCCCCGGTGTAAACGGCCTTGTAGGCCCCCGGCTTTCCCGGGTACATCTTGCCCAGGGAGCCTGTGATGACCAACATTCCCTTTTTGATCACGCCCCCGTTGTCAAGCACATTGTTCAGGCTCCACGAGAGCGCTTTCCACTGGTCGCCCAAGGCCGCCCGTCCCGGGACCGCCGGGCCCAATGCGTTTTCATCCATGAATAGCTGGCCCGTGACCCCGTTCGGATCGATTTTGTCAACCGGCTGAGACTTGCCCAGGATGAAGGCCCTGGCCCCCACGTTATCCGCAATGATATCAGTAAAGGCAAGGCCCTTGAAGGTGGCAAAATTCATGTCGGGGAGTTCAATGGCCGGCATAATGGCATCCACGAACTGGCGAACATCTTCAGGCGTGGTGGGCTTTGTGATGTCGCGATTCAGGCGATAGCCGATTTCCACCTCGATCATCATCTTGGTAAAGGGTTTGCTGTCCACTCGACCGTCTTGAATCTCCATCTCCTTGAAGAGAACACCCGTTACCGGACCGGGCGCCTTAAAATTTTCCTGGGCTGGTTTGCTGGTGAGCCCCGCTTTGTAACCGGCAATGGCCGAGCCATTCTGGATGAATCTCGAAACTAGCTGGCCCTGGATTTTATAGGCCCCACTGGCGGTCAGGTCCGGTATGGCGGCAGATGGCAGGGGGATAGGCGTACAGGCCTTATAATTATCGTAAAGCACCTGGGAAACGTCCTCACCGGCGCCAACGCCGGCAGCCACCCATGAAACCATGATCATGGCTAAGACACCTACACAGAGTTTTTTCATTGGATCATCCTCCCTCATAAAATTGACTTTTAAGCCCGGTTACATCCCCATTCTTCCTTTATATGCTATGCCTATTCGCCTGACAGGATCAACAAGAATTTTTGTTCGACAAAACGGTGGCTCATATTCTTTCGCACCCCGAGATAGCATCGGATTTCCGCGCATCCATGGCGAGCTGGTGGCCGCACCTGGCGCATGAACCGCGGGACCCGGCAAACGCTTTTAAAAGACCGTCTTAAGCCCATAGTGAATAGGGGACGTTCGTCACATTTGAACTTTTATGAAAAATGATAAGACTTTTTCTTCACGAGCCACTCTCCCCGCTTCACCGACTGCCCAATGGCCGCAACGGATAGATTAAGCCTTTTCGCTAATGAAGTCATACTCAGACCCAGATCCCTCACGGCCCAATAGCAAAGCAGGCTCCGTGCCTCCACAACATGCCTGTACTTACCGGCAGACCAAACCACCGAAACATCTATTTCCAGCAGTTTATCTACGTGAGCACCTGATTTATCCAAGTCCCAGCCTTGACTCTTTAGAAGAGATTTTCTCTCGAACGCCTCACATTAGAAACGGTTTTAAAGAAAAAGAAAAAATTGATCTGCTTTTGAAAACGATCGTGGTCGATATTTATATCAAAATTTCTTGATAATGGTTGGCGGATGTACTAAATCTTGGCAACTTGATAAAACCCTCTACAGTAAGGATGATGAAAAAAGTAGCTATTATTCAATCAAATTATATCCCTTGGAAGGGATATTTCGATATGATTCGAAATGTAGATTTATTCATTTTCTATGATCATGTACAATATACAAAACGAGATTGGAGATCTCGAAATTATATAAAGGCACCCGAAGGCAAAAGGTTATTATCTATTCCCTGCGGATGCAATACGAATAGGAAAATTTATGAGGTCGAACTGCCCAGCAATGATTGGCAAAAGAAACATTGGGATAGCATAAGACAATGTTACAAAAAAGCTCCATTTTTTTTTAAATTTAAGCCATTTTTTGATGAGATATACCTCGGCAGGAGATGGAAATATCTTTCTGAATTGAATCAGTATGTAATAAAAAAAATTGCAGCTGATATTTTGAAAACCACTACTGTGTTTGAGGACTCACGGACTTACAACCTACAGCTCAGTAAGGCTGAGGGTGTAAAGGAAATTCTGCAAAAATGCGATTGTGAAATCTATTTATGCGGCCCCGCAGCTAAAGATTATCTGAGTGATGATTTTATAGGTACGATGTCTTCCAAATTGGTATGGATGGATTATTCTGGATATCCTGCATATAGGCAATTATATGCGCCATTTGAACACAATGTCTCAATAATTGATATGATTTTTAATTTAGGCTATGAAACTATCAATTACATGAAAAAGATAAATCTAGAGCAAATGATCTAATGATAAATGGTCTCGAAAAAATATCATTATTGACATAAGGTGCTTCATTAAATTATATAGCACATCAGGGTCTCTTTATTGAAAGTATCCCATGCAAAGGAGGGGTATCCATTCCAGCGGAGTTCAACTCTCAGGCTTCAGGCGTATGCCGTACCGTACGTATAGTGCATTGTCCTGGTACGTAGTAACCTGAAGGCTGCTATCAGGGAGCGGTTTTTGTGACTGGACCCCCGAAAAGTGCCTGATTTTTAGAAACCGGTCTCTGAGAAACATAAACCTGATACGTCAGTCTCCGTTAAAATTATTTGCCGATGTGGTGATGCCTTGTCTCAAAAAGGATTTATCCTTAACTTTGCACCGACCGGTCTTATTCCCACAAAAGGAATGACTTCCTATGTGCCGATAGACCCGTCCGAAGTGGTCGAAGACGTCCTAAATGCCTCCGAACTCGGTGTGAACATGGTCCACCTCCATGCCAGACAACCAGACACCGGCGAACCAGACTACAGAAAAGAGATCTACGCTGAGATCATTCATGGCATCCGGAAAAAAAACAAGATACTGGTACTCACCGTTTCAACCAGCGGACGCCAGTTTAGCGAATTCGAAAAGCGGTCGGACGTTCTTGATTTGCATGGTGAGCTAAAACCTGATTTAGCCAGCCTAACCTTAAGTTCGCTTAATTTTAATAAGGTAGCGAGTATCAATTCTCCTGAAATGATCCAGGCGCTCGCACGGAAAATGATGGCCAAGAACATTCGCCCGGAGCTGGAAGTATTTGATATTGGCATGATTAATTATGCCAATTACCTGATACGTAAAGGCCTTCTGACGACCCCTTATTATTTCAATCTGATTCTAGGAAACATTGCCTGTGCTCAGGCAAACATGCTCAATCTGGGTCTAATGATAAAGGAACTTCCGCAGGGGGCCATATGGTCGGTCGGCGGTATCGGAAAATACCAATTGCCAATGAATGTAATGGCCATAATTGCTGGAGGAGGGGTCCGAGTCGGTTTAGAGGATAATATCTGGTGGGACGAGGATCGGACACATCTGGCGACGAATTGCGAGCTGGTTGAGCGCGTGCTGAGGATAGCTGAAGAGATTGGGCGTAAGCCCTATTCCCAGGCAGAAGCGAGATCATTATTGGGTGTTTGAAATGGCCTATGCCAACCATTCACCCTAATCGTCCATATACCATGCAATTGAAACCGAATTCTATCTCCACATGGAACCAAAATCGCCTGTTTATTCGATCGTTGTGCCAGTTTACAACAGTGCCAATTCGCTAAGGGAATTGCACGCGCGTATAGATAATATCTTTAAGAAAATCAGTGGGGCCTTCGAACTGATCTTAGTCGATGACGGCAGTCAGGATAACAGCTGGGAAATAATGGAATCGCTCTACTCCCATGACCCACGCGTGAAGATCGTTCGTTTAACCAAAAATTATGGCCAACACAACGCCCTGTTATGCGGTTTTTCATTTACTGAAGGGGACTTTGTGCTGACAATGGATGATGATCTGCAAAATCCGCCTGAAGAGATCCCCAAACTAATTCAAGCCATAGAAGACCCCAACGTTGATGTGGTTCTGGGTGTGCCTATGCGTAGAGCTCACTCTCTCTTTCGTAATGCAGGGAGTTATATCTACTCTCGCTTTTTTGCAAAGGCGATGAGAGGAAATTCTACCTTTCGCCTGAGTAGCTTTAGACTGATAAAGAAACAAATCGTTGACCAACTTCAGAATATCGTCAGCCCTAATCCCAGCGTAGGCCTGCTGCTGCTAAGTATAACGGATCGGATTATATCCATTCCTGTGGTGCATCATCTCCGCCCATACGGTCACACAACATATTCACGAAAAAAGCTCAAACGCCTTTTTCTAAACGGCATTTTGTATAATAGCCTACTACCGCTCAAAACCGTCTGGTACTTGGGTTTCATCTGTTTGGTCCTAAGCGGAGCACTGGGCCTATATTACCTGTTTCTTTACTTTTTGGGCGCTATTTCGGTCTCTGGATTCACCACGGTCGTGCTTCTCATTCTTTTCTTTTCGGGTATGAATATGTTTGCCGTTGGTATTTTGGGAGAATATCTGCTCCGGATTATTCAGGAAGTCCGCAAGATGCCAGTTTACACCATCAGAGATAGCAAGGTTACGTAATAAACATGCGAAAAATTGCCCTGATTGGTTCACAGCAATTAAGTGAGCGTCTCATCAACTATTTTGAAAGCACTGGCTTTGGAAAAACAGTCGGTCTGTTCGACGACTACGAGACTGAAGGCGAGCTTAAGTTAGGCTACCCAATCCTTGGGGGTATTAAAGCCATACCTCTGTTGTTCAAGAAGGGGGCCTTCGATGAGGTAGCTATTGGCGTTGGATATGCTCACATGCGTTTTCGTGAAAGCGTTTTTCAATTCCTCTGTCAAAACAGAATTCCTATCACCACTTTCATTCATCCCACCACTTATGTGGATAAATCGGCTCATATTGGAATAGGCGCCATCATTCTTGTTAGCTGCGTCGTTGAGATGAAAGCTTGCGTCGAGGATAACGTTTTTATCTCTTCACAGACTTTTATTTCCCATCACGTGCTCGTTGGAGCGCACAGCTATTTAGGTCCGGCAATCAAGCTGGCAGGAGGTACCACTGTTGGCAAAAGATGCTTTTTGGGAATCAGCACAACTTCCATTGATGGTATTCAGATTGGAAATGATGTCCGTGTAGCGGCTGGCGCCGTTATTACACGAAATGTACCTCCTGAATGTTTAATAGCTGGGGTTCCCGCAGAGGTAAAAAGGCATTTTGCAACAGAAGGAGAGATAACCTGACGCTCTAATTTCCATGTGCGCTTACCTGAAAAATTGCGATTTAATTCTGAGGTGCCGCTGGCTTGTACGGGAATATCCTGTTGACGTACAACGTATCTGCTCTAAAAAAAATGCATTATATTCGCCGAATACCCGGGATCATATTTTCTGATGAAAATTCCTTTTAACAAACCATGTATTATTGGCCATGAGCTTGATTACATTCGCCAATCCATTATAGAGGAGGCCCATCTGGCATCTAATGGGAAATTTGCCCGTTTGTGCCAGAATTGGCTGGAAGAAACCCTTAATTGTCCTCGCGCCTTTATGGCACACTCTTGTACAGCGGCCTTGGAAATGGCAGCACTTGTTTGTGGCATTGGCGTGGGCGATGAAATCATAATGCCGTCATTTACCTTTGTGTCGACTGCCAATGCGTTTGTTTTGAGAGGAGCTGTACCTGTATTTGTAGATATTAGACCCGACACGCTCAATTTAAATGAAGAGCTTGTGGCACAGGCTATTACTGAAAATACGAAGGCGATTGTTCCTGTTCATTATGCTGGTGTGTCGTGCGAAATGTCCTCGATCGTGAATGTTGCGGAAAAACATGGTCTATGGGTCATCGAAGATGCAGCCCAGGCACTCCTTTCAAGATATAAGGATCGGCATCTTGGTACGATTGGTCACCTCGGCTGCCTGAGTTTCCATGAGACCAAAAACATCACCAGCGGAGAAGGGGGCGCCCTATTACTTAATGACCGTAGTCTAATTGACCGCGCAGAAGTGATCTGGGATAAGGGAACGGATCGGGCTTCGTTCCTGAAAGGACAGTCTGACAGATATACCTGGGTAAGCATTGGGTCATCATTCTGCCCAGGGGAAATGGTGAGTGCTTTTTTGTTTGCCCAGTTGGAAAAAGCGCATACCGTTATAAAGGCCCGCAAAAGAAAAATTTATCAATATAGCGAAGGGCTAAGGTCCCTTTCAAAAGAAGGTTTTTTCGATGTCCCATCCGATTCCTCTATTAACCGCTCAAACGGGCATATGTTTTATGTCTTGTGTCGTTCACAAAATGAGAGAAGCGCCCTGATTCAGCATTTGCGAAATGATGGCATCCTCGCCGTTTTCCATTATGTTCCCTTGCATTCTTCTCCTGCAGGAAAGACTTATGGAAGAGTTTTTGGAAATATGCATTATACGGAAATGATTAGCCGAAGGCTAATCCGTTTACCCTTGTACTATGGAATCACCGAAGAGGAGGTTTCTGCAGTTATCAGGTCAATCACCGCCTTTTATACACAATCTTCCGTTCTCTGAAAAATGCCTGCCGCGAAAACAACACGAAATACCGAGAATCCGTCAGACGTGAGCTTTTATAACATTTCAAGAAAAAAAGATTAGGGTCTCTAACGGTGTCTGAGCAGTGAAAGCAAAAACAATATGGATCAAAGTCGTTATTGCTGTCTTTCTTTTAATATACTTGATAAAAAGTGGTCAAATTGATTTCAGCCTTCTCACAATTTCCGCGTCGATCAAATTCCACGTAACTGGACTAATCCTGGTGACCAGCTGTTTATTGATCCAGGTTTTTCGTTGGTGGATCCTTATGAAACTTCAAGGTTTTTCACTATCCATCCGGTATGCGCTATGGCTGAGCTGGGTGGGTTTTTTCATATCCCTACCACTGCCCGGCATGGCAGGTGGCATCCTGTCTCGAGCTTATTTGATAGCTAAAGATGTTTCCTCTCAAGATAGGGTTCGGGCTATATACACTGTCGTGTTTGACCGAGCGATAGGTCTTTTTGCTCTTCTTTGTATGGGGGCGGGAGCCCTTTGCTACGCTGTCATCCGACACGGCTGGGACTGGCGCCTCGGATCCATATGGCTGTCCATTGTCATTCTGTTTAGCGCAATACTGATATTCTTTACCATGCTCTGTAGTGGCAAACTTCGACAATTGGCTATTCGTTTCTTGCCTACCTCGTTGGGCGAGCCTCTGGGGGTGATCGTCGGTGCCTGTCGCCACCATATGTTGCTTGTAACAATTGCTTTATTCATTTCACTATTATCTGGCACGGTGACCATGGGTGCCTTCATGGTTGCGGGGGGATCAATAGGGGAGAAAGTTTCTTGGAACGAAACATTCCAAGTCGTACCCCTCGTTTTCGTTGCGGGAACGTTACCCATTGCGCCAGATGGCATCGGCGTTTCAGAGAGTGCCGCGTCATTGTTGTTTTCGCAATATGGCATCGCATCTGGTGCAACGATCATGTTGGTCTACCGCCTCTGGATGCTATTAATCAGACTTCCCGGGAGCCTCCTTTTCATATTTTGTAAGGTCAAGCCAGCGGCATCATAATCAAATTACTCAAGTTTCGAACCCCTTATGGGAGGATCTGGTTCATGAATTCAATGGGGTCCACCCTTTGGGAATGGCGAACCGCCTGTCTGGAAATGGACGCCGGGCCGTGGGGGTCTCTCCCTGAAAGGCCGCAAATAAGGGGATCATTGCATGGAACAGCAGCGAGGTCCTGACCACCATTCACCGGACAGCCCCAGGGGAGGGGCCATTCAAACGGCATGTCTCCTGTCCGAGGCCCTCTGTTGACCGTCGGGGGGGCGTTGTTAGGTTCGCCTGAAGCGTGTGTGTTCCGGCCTTTCAGGGACAGACCCCCACGGCCTCCTGGCACCTCCCCAACCAACGGGTGCGAAACTTGAGCAAATTATATTCATGTCAGCCTGCTGGATGGCTGGCTGAGATATATCCCTTACTGATAGATCAAACCTTCATTTAAATGGGATTTAAAATAGGATATATAGATCTCTTTAAGACTAAAGGATCTATTGCCGATTATCCTTATTATATATAGACCGTTTTCGGTAAGAGCTGTTTTTGGTGGATAGGATTTTGACAGTCTTTCTTCCACTCTACGTAAAAAGCTTTTAGAAGAGGTGAGATTTTGAGATCCATCATCTGGAGGGCTGCCAATAAAATTAATAAAAATTCTGTAGTAGTCTTTGCCAACAAACACCGTTGAATGAGTATCCCCATATACAATGACCTTGGATGGCTCGCCGCCTGACTCCATCTTGCCGATGATATTGAATTGCCGATACTTGCTCATGGAAAAAAGAACATATTCTCGGGAGAGAATCTTAGCACCGTTTTCCGCAAGTTTCGCCAATATCATGTATTGATTAGCCGATTTCTGCTCCTGAATAAAGCTAAAGTAATAATGATTGAGAGCGATTGTATGGGGAACATCTTTAATGACTCTCAAGGATTTTCCACTCTTTTCTCTAATGTAGTTGCTCCAATAACCTGCTGTCGGCTCCACAATTCCCCGATATTGCCAGAGCGTAGGTGCGATAATAGTGCTGTTTTCTGGGATGGCTTTAAAGTGTTGGGTGGTCATAAAGGCATCAAAAGCCTTCCACTTTAAGTGCGATAATTTCTGGTCTTGTGTAATATAATAGTTTGAAAAATCGATTGAAATGGAAAGCGTGAAAAGGATTGGAAGAAAAATCGCCATTCCTGTTTTGGTAATAAGGGGCCTTCTTATCTGAGAAAAGACGAAAAAAGAAAGAGTAGTGAGGAAAAGGATCGTAAAGAAAAAGGCACAATAGGAGGGAAGATAGAAATAGACATCTTGTTCCAAAACCAGTTGTTTATACTTGATCACAACAGAGTAGGGTAAGAATGTTAGAAACCAGGCGGTCAGTACGAGGCAAGTTATACGAATAAAAACTCTAAAGGAGATCGATGCATTGGGCTTGGTCAGGCCATAATAGCAGATTGCGCAGACAATGATCCCTTTGGCGAGCCATACTGATTGAATATTATGCATTAACGAGCCGATTCCGGAATAGTAAGGCTTAAATCCATCAAACAGCCTTTCGATGGTACATGATTCAGCAAAAAAGGATGCAGCGGGAAAAGTGCCTATGACCAATTTTCCGATAACCAAAAGAGATTGTCCTGGATAGAAGCTATCCAGTCGAGTCCCTGGGTAATGACCGGCATAAATCCACTGAAAAAGCATATGCCCGGCAGCAAATAACATGGCTGGGATTAAAATGGGCAAACAGCGATTTAGTAGGGTACGTGCCCTTTGTAACATGGGGAATGGTTGTTTCCATGTGAATTGCTGACAGATGGACACAAGCAGAATGCTGTAGAGCATATATATTTCAGTGACGCATAAAGAACAAAAATAAGATGCTCCCATCAACACCCCTGAACATATTTGAGGTCTTTTAAGGTATTTCTTTAGAATGATAAGGGAGAGAAAAAAGGTGGACAGTCCGAAATGGGACGCAAATGGATAGGATGTTAGGAGGTTGTGGTGCCAGTTGTTCGGGAGAACCGCCAAGGCCAAGGCAACACCAAAATAGGCAAATTTCCTGCCGAAATATACGCTTAAAACGCATTGAAATAAAACAAAGTTTATTATTAAGGCACTTAATTTGATAGCCTGATAATAAAGCTCGCTATCAATAAGATAAGGGACAAGATCCAGGTAAGAATTAAAAATTTGAACCAGTCGACCTTGATTTTTCGCAATTTTTAAAGGTTCATTTAAATAATTGGCAACATTAATTGCCTTTAAGGCTGCTATGGTATCATCTTGTGTTGTATAACCAATCTGGCTGTACTGAAATAGAGTTAAAATTAACAATAAAATAACAGCAATAGGAAGAGCAGTTTTCTCAAAAGAAGATGAGTTGGATATCACGGATTGGCTGTTATGAGGTGGCTTTATAGACATTGAAGGATCCGCGCGAAAAGGACTCAGCTTTGATATGCCCTCGTGTAAGGAGCAAGCCTGGCTTATTCAACCGTTATTCCGGCGGAAGCCGGAAACCATAACCTTAAATGACTCATGAACTGGATCTTGGGTCAAGTCCGGCATGAGGTGTACGATAACTTGAATTTAATCTAACGCGGGCCCCGCCCTCAACCCAAGATTTCTGGCGTGACATCGAGCCGCACCTTTTCTCAGATAGATGAGAGAAGAAGAAACCATCGAATAGTGCAAGAGATGACTCATGAAAAAACTTATAGAAGGATTTTCAAGTCTGGTCAAGGACATTACCGGACAGGTCCAGGAGCTGGTCCTTCTGTTGCATAAGATAGACAGCCATGAGAGGATTTGCATGTCAGCATGGCCTCAATTTCTGAAACCGTGCACCAGGGCGGGCAATTTTTCTGAAATAGAGTGGCGGAAGTGAGAATAATCTTAAAAATTCTTTTGGATGGAAAAATAATCATGCCTAGAATCTCGATGTTTTATGGGCTTATAATCAGAATGTATTTTGCGCCGGGCGGATGCCCTCCGCCACATTTTCACGTCCACTACAATGAATAGAGAGCGTCAGTGGAGATCCGGATCCGGCGGCCCTGGGGTTTCCCGCTCGATGAAGGTACGGACGAAATTCTTTTGCCACTGTTGCCAATTGGATTCGCATGTTTCTCTGATTGCATTGGGATAGCCCCCTTTCAATCAGTACGTCGAAAGGTCTGTGCCCAGATGTGTTAGGTCTTCAAAAAGAGATGGGTTCAGCTCGACGATGCCCACGCGCCCGGCAAGGCTTTCTTATATCTGCCGGATGAGAAAGGGCTTAACCGAACCCAGCAGGTAGAACCGACCATATCCCGTTCTATCCTCATCGATTAACGAGCGAACCACTGGGAAAAGGCGCGGAATGATCTGGACTTCGTCAATGATCAGAGGTCCACTGAATCGGCGCAGGGCCAGCTCCATGTCTTCCGTGAAAACCTGAACGTAGGACCGCTTTTCAAGGTCAAAATACCCTCCTTTCAAGCAGTGTCTGGCTAGGGTTGTTTTGCCGCACTGCTTGGGCCCCAGGATAAGAACCGCGAGAAACTGCCGGGCCAATTCATGGAGGAGCGATTCGGATAGTCGTTTGATCATCATTGAAAATTTTCACATGGGCGATTCACTTCGATGCGGAAGACCTATAACAGCTTGCCGATGATATCCTGAATATTAGAAGTGATAATTCTAAATTTCAAGTAAATCTTAAATGGGATGAGTTTTTAGCATTCCGGAAAGATGCCTGTCAGGAGCGGAGTATGGGTATTTGAGAGGAACAGTCATGAAAAGAAAGCTCAAAGGTGAAAGCCGAAAGTCCAAGGCTAAAGAGTACTGGAAATTTGGTAATTGTAGGGAATCATACTGAGCACATATGGAAAGTCAAGGAAAATCATGGGGAAAGGGGTTGAGCTGCAAGGAGATTGGGTAGCGGATAGGGGAAACCCTGAAAGGGATGTCTGTGGGGGAGGGGTGGGTGCGGATTCTATCGGTTCGTTTGGCAATGGCCGTTTCATAGCAGTGCCTGTTGGCTCTCGCCAGCGAATCGCCGTTGCCCTTGTTAAAAATCCAATTTCTGCCTCAACATGGAGGTCCTAAGGGCCATACCCCCAAGCATAGCCTTTTTATCCTTTTCATCAAGCGGTCGTCTCGCTCCCACCCCCGCCCGCAGAATTTTTCTTGACATCCGTTTATCTTTTTTTCTTTTCTCATGCTCAAGTTCAGGCGCTCGTTTGGAGCTTAATAGGGAACGCCGTAAAAACGGGACGGGCCCGCCGCTGTGACCCTCCCCCTGATTCTTTGTGCATCAAAGAAAAAGGGAACTTTTTCAGCATGTTGTGCCACTGTCATGGAGCCCGCATTGGGGCGCCGATGGGAAGGCCGCTGGAAGGGGAGGGGAGTCAGAAGACCTGCCTGAATGCCGCACCAGCGGTGAGCGTGACCTTCGCGGACAGAGGGTAACGGTAGGATCTTGTGGATAAAACAGGGAATCCCCGGATCGATTGGTTTCGGTCCGGGGATTTTTTTTGCACCGGGCCATGGGCTTGAAACAGCAGGATCATGAACAGGGATGAGGAGGATGTGACATGAGAAGACAGGTCGTAAGTTCAAGTCTAATCGCCTTGTTGGCGTTTCCTGCACTCTGCATGGCCGGGAGCGCGCAGAAAGGCGACGAACCGGTGGAAACGCTGGATGAGGTGGTGGTGTCGGCCACAAAGACGCCGGAGAAGCGGAAAGATGTTCCGAACGCCGTTATCATCATTGATGAAGTGCAGATTGAGGAGTCTCCGGCAAAGACCCTCGGGGAACTTCTGGCCAACGAGCCGGGCATTGACTGGCGGACGTATGGGGATTACGGGGGCGCCAGGGGAGTCCTTCACATCCGGGGGATGGAGGGGAACGCTACCCAGGTCCGGGTCAATGGTGTCACGGTCAATTCCGCTTCACTGGGGTTTGCCGATGTCAGCAAGATCCCGATGAACACCATCGAACGTGTCGAGGTGGTCAAGGGGTCAGGCTCCGTCCTCTACGGCTCCGGGGCGATGGCAGGAACCATCAATATCATTACGAAGCGGCCTGAGCGGGAACAAACGGACCTCAAGGTGAGCGCCGGTTACGGCACCCAGAGCAGCTACCTGGCTTCTGCTGAACAGGGCATGTTCGCCACAGGCGATGTGGGGTATTACCTCACGGCCAACCGCCTTAAGACCAATGGATTTCGTTCCAACAGCGATTTGAGTCACAACGACGCCTCGCTCAATCTGGTTTTGGACAAAGGGGACCTTCTGGATGTCAGTCTCTATGGAGATTACATCTACAGAGATTTTGGCAGGCCGGGCGTTCAGCCGCCTGCCGGCACCCAGAGCTATTATCTAAACGGAACCGAGTTGACCAACAGCGAATCTGCCAGCCTGGTAGACAGGGGGAGGGACAACGATGCCCATGGCGTCCTCAATGTCAAAAGCCGGCCCGCGGACTGGGTGGATCTCAAGTTCCGAGGAGACTATACCTACAGTGAATCGTATAACTATGGCCGATATGTCTACTGGGGTATGGGAGGAGGGGCCAGGACATGGGTGACCAACAAGGTCCTGGGGCTCGAGGGAGATGTTGATTTGAGGCCCTTTTCAGGCGCCAATCTTTTGATCGGTGCAGAATATAAAAACTATGACTGGGAGAACAAGAATACCAACATGGATGGCGACGGGGCCGATGTGCCAGGCTCTACCACACAGACAGACGCCACCCTTCACACGACAGGGGTTTATATGGAAGGGCAATACCGCCCCTCCCAGTATGTGAAGGGCCTGGCAGGCATACGACACGAGGATCACTCCGAGTTCGGGACAGAAGATCTTCCCCGTTTTGGCCTGATCATCAACCCGCTTCAGGAGACGGCACTCAAAATCAATTACGGGAAACATTTTCTGGCGCCCACCCCAAACGACCTGTACTGGCCCAGCGATCCTTACACCAGTGGAAACCCCAATCTCAAGCCTGAAAAGGGCTGGCATCTGGATGCAGGCGTTGAACAGACGCTGTTTGAGAATAAATTGTTTCTGTCTCTCACCTATTTCAACTGGGACCTCAGGGACAAGATCCTCTGGGGCCCTGACAGCAACTGGGTGTGGAAACCGCAGAACCTGGACAAGGCCAGGGCCCAGGGGTGTGAAGTGGGCGTAAAAGTAGGTCCCTTTTACGATCTGACGCTTGCACTGGATTATACCTATACGGATGCTGAGGAGGAGAATCCCTATGTGACCCGTCGCGCTACCTACACCCCCAGGGACCAATTCCGGGGGGACCTCACCTACTGGGCGCCTTTCGGTCTAACCGCTGTTGCGACGGTCCGGTATGTGGGAGACCGATATTATTATGGCTCGAATGAGACGATCACGGAACCGAGCAGTACCCTTGATTCCTATGTCACCATGGATGTTAGACTTGAGCAGCGGCTTTTTGAACACTGGCTTTTTTCCCTCCAGGCAAACAACCTGTTCAACAAATCATACGATACCTATTTCGGATCATTTACCGACCAGGCCAGCGGACAAACCAGTACTGCGGCCTTTCCAGGGGCCGGGCGTTCCGTATTTTTTCAGGTTGCGTATGAGTTTTGATCGTCTCCATGATATCGATATGGGATGGTTGATTGAAAAACAGCCTATGCGGGCTGCGCCCGCAACCCAATGATGGCCCGGTTTCGGAAAATCCGGAACCTGTGAACCCTTACGAAATGTAAACAAAGAAAATTGGGCCTTGTGCGGTTAGCCTCCTTTTGGTCTATTCACAGGCCAATCGCACAAGGCCCAGGAAATTCTGAGGGGAATTTTAGATGCAGTCTTATTGGCGTATTATAGAAGAATTGAGATATTTAGGAGAGATCGTGATATTTCGTGATCCTGGTCTGCAAAGGCAGTATCATTGGTGGCTCAAGAAAAATGCAGCAGGCCTGGCCCTCAGCAGGGAAACGGGCGGAACACCAGGCAGCTCGCATGTCTTGAGACATTCGAAGCAGTTTATGTCCCTGAATTAGGCAGGGAAAACAGCAGGATGCAGAAAGCTTATACTTTCAGACTATGGAACTTTGAACGTCGAGCAGTGAACATCGAAAGGGGAACATCGAATAAGGGGGCAACCCGTATCAAATTCCACAGCAGATGGAGTGAGAACGAAAGGAAGGGCGGTGAGACTGTTTAAGAAGTGGAGGGGGCGGGCCTTTGTCGTAGTAGTGGCCGGCCTGATTGCGATGCTCTGCGGCAGGAGTATCGGCTTTGCCTATCCCGTCTCGGTTAGCGATGCCGCGGGGGTAACCTCTGAATTTGATAAGGCTCCGACAAAGGTTGTGTCCCTGGTCCCATCCGTTACGGAGATGATCTTCAAGATTGGGGCGGGAGATGCCGTGAAAGGGGTTTCCTACCATGACACCTACCCCGCTGAGGTCAATACGAGGAAAATTGTCGGGGGGTTTTTCTCCCCATCTCTCAAGATCATTGAAGCCATCGGACCCGATGTCATCTTTTATGCCGATTTCCATCATGCCGTCAAAGAGCGATTCGGCGGCGGGAAATGCAGACTCGTTCAGGTTCAAACCCGTTCCATCGCCGACAGCTACAAAAATATCCTTCTCTTGGGCAGGATATTCGGCAGGGAAAAAGAGGCCCGGGATCTGGTCGCCGGGATCAAGGAGGAGCTTGAAACGATTGCCGGAAAAGTGGCCCGAATACCGGTGGAGAAAAGAAAACGGGTCATTCGAATCATGGGGAGCGACGTGGTGATGACGCCGGGGGATGATTCATTTCAGACGGAGATGATTGAGGCGGCGGGCGGGATCCCGCCCAGGCTCGGCAAAAACGGCGACCTCGTGCCCATCACCAAAAAGGAGTGGATCGAGTTGAATCCTCAGGTCATCTATGGATGCGGCGACGACAGGGACATCGCCAGGAAGCTCCTGGATCGGCCCGGATGGAAAGAGGTGGATGCCGTGAGAAATGGCAACCTCTTTTTCTTCCCCTGCGATCTGACCTGCAGGGCCGCTGCCCGCACAGGGTATTTTGTGTCATGGCTTTCGTCACTCCTCTATACGGATGAATTTTCAAAAAAGGATGGGTGTGTACTGGAGGAAAAGACAACCGGGAAGCGTGCCCTTGGGGTCGATGTGGCTTATGTGAAGGAGGCATACGTTTTATCCAGCACCATCCATGATTTCCCGAACAAGACCCTGGTAATTGATTTTAGACAACCTCTGACCGTGGTTTCCACTCTGGAGGGGGAGCGCACGGGGATCGAGTCCGTGGGCAACCATTACTCGCCGCCGCCCGGTTGGGTCATAGAGCACAAAAACGGCGTTGAGAAGATACGGGAACGCCTGTGCAACTTTATCGGAAAGACGACAAGGAGTGCCTCGTTTCTGTTTACCGGCGCGGATATAGACAACCTGGCTATTGAGCACGAACGATTCAAGGAGATGGAGGTCTATGCCCTGGTAACCGCCGGAGTGGCGTCAAACGCCATTCGGATCTCCAAGAATGAAGGAAAATTTTATGAGCCGGGGACCATCAATGTGATCCTTCTGTCCAACATGAGGCTGACGAACCGGGCCATGACCGGGGCCGTCAGTTGTGCAACCGAGGCCAAAACTGCGGCCTTGATGGACCTGGATGTGAGGAGCAGCGAGACGCCTCGCCTTCATCAGGCCACGGGTACGGGAACGGACACTGTCATCTTGGTCCAGGGAACCGGGGCAGAAATCGACAATGCCGGGGGCCACACAAAAATGGGCGAACTCATCGGACGGGTGGTGTACCAGGGTGTTCAGAAGGCGATTTTTAGACAGAACGGGATCGTCGCCCATCGGAATATTTTTCAGCGGTTGAAAGAGAGGCATATCAGTGCGTACGGCTTGATATTCGGGGGTTCATGCGACTGTTTGACAGGAAAGGACCGGCTTGTCGCTGCGCTTGAGGAGGTCCTGCTGGACCCTCGGTATGCAGCCCTTGTGGAGGCGTCTTTTGCAATGAGCGATGCCTGTGAAAGAGGACTCATCGCGGATCTGTCCGGTTTCGATGCCTGGTGCAGGGAAACGGCAGAAGACATCGCCGGGATAAAAATAACAAAGCTGAAGACACTGGTCGAGGCGGAATCCATGCCCCTGCCGCTGGGCATGTCCCTGAACGCGCTCTTGAATGGCGTCTGTTTCGGCAATCGCTAATCGGTCCCTCAGAGGAGCTGGCGGATATGGCCGGGACGTCAGGTGAAAGTCTGTATGGACTGCTCAGGCGGTCAACCGTTGGGGGGCGGTATCGCGTCTCATATTGGCACAGACAGGATTCGATCTGTGTGGGAGTCTGGGAGTGTATAGGGGGTCTTTTAGTGGGGCGCGGGTCCTTTTTCCTTGACTCACAGAGCGTATTTCCCTATAGTCCTCGCCTGAAAGGGAGCTTCTGGCCCTAACCCCTGCGGCTGGCGCAACACCAGTCGATTCGTCAGAGGGAAAAGCTGACCTGATATAAGGGTGAGCGGACAGGCGGGATGATTGTTGGTCAGCGCCTGTTTCGGCCAGAGGCGTCTTCATTGCGATCGCAGATGGATGGTTGTCTATTTTTACGATTCTTAATCCTGGAGGGTGCCCTATGAAGGTTTTGGTCGCGTATTTTTCCGAAACAGGAAATACTGAAAAGCTGGCAAAGGCCGTTTTTGAGACCGTCGAATCTCCTCACAAGGAGATCCTTCCCGTTCAAGACGTGACCGGAGTCGACGGTTATGATGTCATTTTCGCCGGGTTTCCCGTTCATGCCCACAACGTGCCCAGGAAGGTCGAGGCCTTTTTGAAGAACCTCCCTGAGGGACAAAAGGTAGCCTATTTCGCGACGCACGGATCCTTGAGGGGTGGAGAACTGGCGGTTACCGCCTTTTATCATGCCTTGAACATGGCGAAGAATGCAAAGATTTTGGGGACGTTCGGCTGCCGTGGGAAGGTGAACCAGAAGATTATCGACGGTCTCATGGGCAAGCTTGAGCACCAGGCCTGGGTTCAGGAGGCTCAAAGCGCTACGGGTCACCCCGATGAGGCCGATCTGGAAGATGCACGGTCCTGGGTCGAGAAAATGATGATCAAGGCCCACGCGCGCTAAGAAGATCCGTTTTTATCAGAAGATGATGGGGAAACAGGCCCTTCAGGGACGATCTCTCGTCTCAGAAGGGATACCGTTCTCATCCCGCCCGCTTACCTTGCAGGAATCCGTAAGGCGGCAGTCCATCTACTTTTGGCCGATGACTTTTTGTCTTGCGGCATCACCCGTTTGTTTCAGAAGCAAAAAGGCTCTCCAGGCGAGCGGCCTTTCTTCCTTTCCAGGCCCCGCGGTGGTAGGCGTCGCTGATGAGAAGGGGGAGCGTCACCGTCGCTTCCCCGAACACCATCTGTTCATATTCCAGGTCTACCTTGCCCCAGGAGCAGGCCTCTTTGAGGGTAGAGCCCGATAGCCCGCCGTCCCGTTCGTCCGCAACCGTTAGCTGGATCGCATATTTGTGGACAGGTCTTTGTTCTCCCAGTATGTCAGTTGCCACTACAATATCCTGAGTGAAATTTTTGGGGACCCCCCCTCCTATCATCAGGATTCCCGTTTCCCTGGCGGCCAGCTTTATCTCTGTCAACTCACGGAAATCGCGGACCGAATCGATGGTAACGTGCGAGGTTTTCCTGTGCCACTGATGATAGACCAGGCCAAAACCGGCAGACGAATCGGAAAATGCCGGGACGAAGATGGGGACTCCTTGTTTATAGGCGGAAAAGACCACCGAGGCCTGGGTCTTCAATCCTTCTGTTTCCAGATAACGGCCCATGGAATGAATGAATTCCCTGGAAGAATACGGCCTGGGGGGGAGGGCGTCGGCGATGTTGGCGATGGTCGTGTCGCAGACCCGCAACTGGTCTTCGTCGATATAGGTATCGTAGATTCGGTCAACAGCCAGGTTGCTCAATGCCATGTCGTCTGCAAA
>Ga0265297_10002768_pt1 | contig 34201 bp, 37 predicted proteins | sample Munlanlwell13791_FD_192502 | JGI IMG/M metagenome (GOLD analysis project Ga0265297, IMG submission 192502) | Leachate microbial communities from a municipal landfill in Southern Ontario, Canada - Leachate well 137-91 | ecosystem: Engineered > Solid waste > Landfill > Unclassified | place... | reverse complement strand
GGCAGTGTTTTTTTTACCATATTATTAACCGTTTTATATTTGTTTTCTATTCTAATTTAATATTACGGCAAATATGGCATTTTCACCAACCATTTTTGACCATTAAACCTTGTTTACAAAAAAAACCACCTTAGATTCCGTTAAGGTGGTTCTTTTATATGAGGAATTAAAGTCTTTAAATTAATTCCCGAAATACTGACTAAAGGACAGTGTCCTTAACCGCCTTGGCTAAGCGGAATTTAACTACGGTTTTCGCCGGGATATGGATAGTCGCGCCAGTCGCTGGGTTGCGGCCTTCTCTGGCTTTACGTTTTACTTTAACTAATTTGCCGAAACCAGGCACAATGCATTCACCGGTTTTCTTTACTTCCTTGTAGACAACTTCAGCTAAAGTGTCCATGAAAGTCGCCACGTCTTTCTTGCTCATGGCAGCCGCCTCGGACAAAGCCGCAATCATCTGTGATTTTGTCATTTTTGACATAATTTTAGCATGGGGATTACTATAAACCGCTAAAGCGATTTAATAATAAAGACCATTTATAAATAATTGCTTATCTTAATTTATTAAATTACTAGTGGAGGGAAACCAGTGTTTACCGAAGTTTATAAACAGTCGTTTTAGAAACCTCAATATTTATAAGGCTATTATAGCATACTAATAAAGATATGCCAATAAATACGGGGCTTATTTACTAGCCAACAGCTTCCCATCATTAATCCCTAAAATAGTTAGCTTCAAATTTTTAAATTTAAGCGCCCGACCAGTCGTTCTAATTCTTCGTCTTATTTCCCTAATCGTCGGTAAAAACCGATCCGAATAGACCACTGGCGGAACTGTAAAATTAGCGTACAAATCGTATAATAACGAATCTTTTATAACTCGCGGATAGTTCAAAAGCGGCTGTAAAACCGTTCCTTTTTTAGCAATCTTAAACTTTTGGCCACGGCTTTGTTCTTGATATAACTTACGATTATTGATTAGTTTTTTATCACTCACCGCCATTGTCCCGCGGCAAAAATAACTGTGACAAAAACAAGCATCATCAGGACTGCTTTCCGCACTGTCAAAATTATAGTCAATCGTTATTTCTTCGCCCGGTAAAATTCGCCGCAAAGAAAAAAATAAAGTATGACCGAAATAATAAAAAGTGTCACAGTTAGGCGTACAGGAATGGTTGATTAAATGGACGCCGGCTTTTTTATAGTCCTCGGGCAAAATTGCTAAATCGCCGTCGGCATAATCCATAGCGTAAAAAAGTTTTGTCTTTTTTTCAAACTTCTCGGCCGCCGCGTCTGATAAAACCTGGCCTAAATAATCGCCAATAACTGTTCCGGGGGCAATTTCTTTTTTAACAAAGACGCCCCGCCCCTTATGCTTAGTTTTCTTAATTTGATAATTTTCCGCGGCTATTAAAAACATAAATTAATTTTTTACTTTTTAAACTAGCTTAAACTTCTTTAATAAATTCATACTGGGGCTTAGGGTCAAAATGCCAAGCGATTTTCCAATTACAATCCCCCAGGCCGGCATCTAAATAGCGTGCCTTAAGCTCAAGCGCCTTTTCAATATTCAAACGATTCAAATACTTACCTAAATTAGGATAATCGCGAAAATTAACGCCGTTAATCAAATAAAAATAAATATTATTATACAAAACCGCCAAAGAAACCGCCTGAATCTTCCCCTCTATTTCTAAGCTAATAATCTCCCAAGGAAACGGTACATCTAGAAGCGCTTGCCAAGACTGGCGGTCGCTCGCGGTTTCCAAATAAGAATCCGGAAAATTTTTATTATTTAAATCAAATAAAATCTCTAAATCCTGGCTACGACCGGACAAGACTTTGACGTTCAGCTCCTCAATTTTGCGAAAATCACTGCGAAAATTCCGCTGTTTCTTGGGGGATAAACGAGTAGCTAGATAGTCGGTAAAACTCTTAAGACCGTCTAAAGGCAAAATATACTTATTATCCTCAATCGCTAGCGCCCTAGTAAACCCATCCTCACCGGAGATATCATAAAATTTAGCAGTTTCTTTTAAGGCGCCGTATAACTGTGGAATAACTTCTTCGCGTCCGGGTTTAATAAAAACCCGATTTTCCTCGCAAGGATCTTCGGCAAAAAACTCTAGACAGCCCCACTCTTCGTTAAATTGTAGAGGCAGTAAACCAATGGCCTTAGCCGGCTCATTCGCCGCTTCGCTTATCTCCGAGCCATCTTCAAAGGCAACATAAAACCGCAAGGGATACGGTTTGTATTTATAAAAACAAGCCCGAAAGTCCCAGTCGTCAAAAATAACCTGATTGGGCGACAGGGCGCGCCAGAAGCGTTCCGCCTCTTTTAAGTCAGTAATCAGACGAACTTCAATCATAAAAAATTACATGATATTAGGCTGCAAGTGATAATAAGGCGGATTGTCTTTATAACGATTAATGGCTAAACGAATAATTTCTTCTAAGAAATCACCGTAATCAAGGCCAATCATTTCCGCTGAATCCGTAAGAAAGCCGCCGTTATCCAAGGACGGATTAGGATTTAGCTCTAAGACATAAGGATTATTGTTCTTATCTACCCGAATCTCTACCCGGCCGTAGTCATGGCAATCTAAAATGTTATAAGTATCTAAGGCAATCTCCCCCAAAAGGGTTTCCAATTTCTTACCGATATTTTTTGGCGGCCGCTGAACCATAATCTTATTATAAACCGAATCATCGGTATATTTCGCTTCAAAAGGATAAATATGCCAGACATCAGACGGTAATTCGTCAAAAATTGACCGTGATAAGGGTAAAACTCGTAAATCATCCTCATCCGTGCCGATTATCGGGACATCATACTCATCGCCATCAATATATTCTTCAATTAAGGCTGGCCGGCCGATTTCCTTAATGACTTTCTCTAACTGGCGATTAAGCTCTTCTTTATTACGCACGACTGAATCATTAGTTATCCCGATGGAATTATCCGTGTTGGCTGGCTTAACAATCAAAGGATAGCGCAAATCATCGCGAATATCATCCTCTAAAGAATAAACATAATCCCATTCCGGCGTCGGTATTTTATGATAACTCAAAAGTTTTTTCACCCGAATCTTATCAATACAAAGTCCCAGGGTAAAGGGATTAGAACCAGTATAGGGGATTTGTAAAGTATCTAAAATTGAGGCAACGTGCGGCTCTAACAAGCTGGAATTATTGATCCGCTCGCAGACATTAAAAACTAAATCAACATCACTGTCTTTTAACTCGTCAAACGCTTTTGGCAAATCATTAAAATCAAAAAAACTGATTTTATAACCGCGTTCTTTCAAAGTTTTTTCAATATCTTGACCGATGACGGTTAAATCTTTTTCCACAACGGTTTCTTGATTTTCGCCGGTTTCCTGATATAAATTGCAGGCGATTCCAATGTGTAGGTTGCGCTGATTGGATATTTCCATGCGCCTGATTTTCTCAATTTTACTGCCCCTTTGGATCATCTCGCGGTTGATTACTGAGACGGAAAATGGAGTTTTACGGGCGGTCTTGCCAATAGAAGAAGCCGGGTGAAACCTGGCGACTTCGTAATTAATCGCTTTTCCCGCTTCCCGCAGATTATCCTGCGCGTCCAAGGGATTATGTCCGGAAACTAAAATCCAGCCCAAATATTCATAACCGTCCGGTGGCGAAAGAACGGAATCGCCGATTTTTTTCTCAAATTGAAATTCTTTGACAAAATCCCGCTTCTTTAAATCCTCATCAATATGCCAATTAACTAAAATTCCGGAGTAGTCGGCGGAAAAAGTTTCCGCCACTAGATACTCATAAGGCCCGTTTGAAAATTCAAATTTAGGAATATAAATGCCACAGGCTATTTTCAAATAATTCTCAATTAAATCAACATGCCAGGCCGCTTTGATGCTCGGGTAACCCTCATCGCCCATCGGCCGCAAATTTATTTCTAAAGGAATCGGACCGTGCGGCGTTGACTTGGCTTCAAAATGAATGCAACCGTTTAAAACTCCCAATTTTTCTAAAGTTTCATCGGCCATGGCCATCAGTTCCGCTTGATTCTTGGGCGGTAAATTGGACGGCGTCATGCGCGTTGTTTCAATAAAAAACGGCTCTTTAGTCTTACCGTTATCGGAAATAGCGCCAAATTTTATCTTGCCGTTTTGGATTAAAATATCCAAATCAACTTCATCGCCGTCAATATACTCTTCCACAAAAACATCTAAACCATCATTTAAAGCCGGTTCCACTTTCGGTGAAATTGTCTTTTTAATATAATTATAACTTTCGCGCAACTCTTCTTCATCATCTACCTTCATAACAAAGGCGCTCGCCGCGCCATAGGCTGGTTTAACCACTAAAGGAAAATTAAAAGTTTTAATAATTTCCTCCAAATCACGATTGTTTTTTAATTCTTTGTACTTGACCACGGGCAGATGATTGGTGACGCAAAATTCCCGGAAAGAATATTTATTGCGGATCCGATTGGCGACTTTATACGGCGTGCCGATCAACTTATAACGATCGGCAATCTTGGCAGTCAGGAGGACATCGTCTTCTAAGAAAGTAATCACTCCGTCCAGTTTGACCGTCGGATTATTCTTTAAAAATTGCTCCAAAGCGGCTAAAGATTCTAAATAATTGAGCGAGTCAGTGACAATACAGTAATCGGCGATCGGCTGAAAAGTATTAGCTTCTTTGCCTAAAACAATTATCTTGACCCCGAAACTCTTAGTTTTTTTAATAAAAAACTTCTTGGAATGCTGCGGGTCGTTAGCGCTGCTCGTGTTAACAATTAAAACCGTTTTACCGCTTAAAGAATCACGGAGCGGCTCTAACTCATGGCCATTTCCATTCATAAATAATAGTTATTTAATATTATAATTAACATTAACTTCAATGACGATTTCCCGGCTGCCAGACGGTACTTGAGCGCTGGTCTCAGCCACTGCGCCGCCTCCCATTCCCATCCCGCCCTTACTATAATCAGCTATTGGAGCCGGACTGATATAATTCTCATACCAACTAGTGATATCTTTTAACTTCACTCCGGCGGCAGTCGCTAAAACCGTGCTTTTATCTTTGGCATCCTGAATCGCTTTAACGCGAGCCGCCTGCTTCAAATCATTCATATTAGAAGCGTCAAAGCTCAAGTTATTAACCTGATTGGCGCCGGCCTTAGAAGCAGCGGCGATCACTTTGCTTAATAAGCCCGGATCTTTATCATAACCCGTTACTTTTATCACTAACTGTTCATTGGCGTTATAGCCGGAAACATTAGAAACATTGTCTTTATAATCATACTGCGGATACAAGGAATAATTTTGCGTTTGGATATTTTCATCCTTAACGCCCAGCGCCCTGACGGCTTTAATAATGTTATTAACCTTAGTATTTAATTGATTTAAAGCCTCCTCGGGCTTAGCGACTTTATCAATTTGCACGCCTAAAGTAACAACTGCCAAATCCGGATTATAACTGACCCGGCCTTGCCCGGTCACGGAAACAGAACGGAATTGCTGATTAACAATTCGGTCGCGCAAAATCGCCACGCTGATGATACCGGCCAAAAAAATAATTCCGACAAGCGTCAAGACAAAGCGCGGGGACTTAAAAGATTGAGAGTTGCTTTCTGACATAAGTTTAAAAATAGTAATTATTATTATTTTATTATAACACTTCTTTAAAAAATCACAATAAAAATCGCCTATTTATTCAAATAATATTTTCTTTCTCCGGCTGTCAAATGCTCCAGGGCGTAGCGCAAAGCCGTGCGCGGCATCCGACTGGCATATTCATCCAAAAATTTTAAGAGAATTTTTCTATCCACGCGCCAACCGACCTCCCTTAAGGTCCAACCGACTGCCTTATGAATCAAATCATGGGGATCGTTTAATAATTTTTTGGCCATCATTATTGATTTGTCGGCTTGACCGCGTCTTATAAACGCAAAAGTGGCGATTATGGCCAGGCGTCTTTCCCAAAGATTACTAGAAGCGGCTAAACGGTTCAAAATTCGATCGGCCTCTTTCTTGTCTAGCAACCAGTCGCCTAAAATTTTATAAACCGATAAATCAACCAAGTCCCAATTATTAATGTGTTTAGTATTTTTTAAATAAAACTTAGCTAATTGATCCTTGGTTTTTTGGCTCTGGGCTTTCTGGTACTGGGTAGTAAGGATTAAAAGGCCAACTAAACGAAATTCATGGATTTTGTTTGAAAGTAGCTTAGCTATCGCTTTTAAGTCTAAAAAGGCGTATTTTTGAGCGATTTGCCGCTGAATTGGCACTTTGATACCTAAAAAAACATCGCCAGCGCCATATTGACCCGGGGCGGTTTTGAAAAACCGCTGTAAATGTTCCGCTTGTTTTTTATCGGCTAGTTTTTTTAATTCGCTGCTTAGTTTGGCTAAATCGGTCATATTATTCAAATGGCTGTAAATCAATTTCGGTTCGCCATAAAATACTGCCGACCAGACCGAAGTAAACTAATTGTTCTTTGTCAGTCGTCAAGAAAGGATCATAAATTTGATCGTAAATCCGGCTTTCTTGAGTATTTAAGACGACAACATCACCTTGACCAGTTCGAGCCTTATAAATAAAATATTGGCTGTCCGGTGAAAAAAAATAAGGACCAAAAATAAAATCATAAGCTTTTCCCGGCTCGCCGTCTAAAACAACCATTTCCTGGCCATTAGTTTTTACGCCATAAGCGAAATGCTTGCTGTCCGGACTAAAGCGCATAAAGGTAATCTTGTCATAAGCGGTCGCGGCGCGACCATTAAGGGAAATACTCTCTAAATTATTTTGCCTTAAAACATAAGCAAAATTTTGAGCGTCCGGACTAGCTAAAAAAGAAGTTTCATCTAAATCTTGATGGACACCGGGAATAACAAAATATTTTTCTTTATCGGTTTCTATTTTAGTAAGTTGCCGGGCCTTCTTAACAGGTGTTTGATCGGTTTGAACACTGGGCAAATTTTCTTGAACGGTATTGGCTTGAATTTCTGGTCTAACGCCGCTGTTATTTTTGGCTTCGGAAAATAGTGTCCCGACCGCCGTCTTATTAGCTGCTGGTTTAATCATGATCTTTTCCAAATTGTTAAAAAACATTTTTAAACCTAAAAAAAGGAAAAGCAAACTTAAAAGCACAACTGCGCCGCCGCTTAAAAATTGCTTTTTGTTTTGATCATTTTTTTTATTTTTTTTAATTTTTTTCATATTTTCTAAAATTACTTAAAAATTTTAAAAAACTTGCGTTTGAAAAATGCTTATCTCTACCGCGCTGTCATTTTTATAGCAATCAGCGGCCAAACCCGCTTTCTGAACGCATAGCTGGCTTAAAAATTCCTCTAAAGTCCAATTGGTTTCAGTCGCTACCTGTGGCAGAAAAACCCCGCTTTTAAAGCCTTTTTTAACAATTACCCCGTCTTGACCCAGTCTTATTTGCCGCCAGTCGTTAATTGCTTGCGGCACTGACAAAACACTCACTTCATAGGTTAGATCCTTTAACTCTTCGGGTGCTACTGGGTTAAAACGATTGTCGTCAGTAGCCGCGGCAATTGCCATATCGCGAACAACTTGCCAAAGCGGCGCGGCCGCTATGGTTTCACCAATACAACCGCGCAGTTCCCCTTTTTTCTTTAAAGTCACAAAAGCGCCCTGGATTTTATTTAAACGTTCATCTTTTATTTTAAATTCGGGAATAATTCTGTCCTCAACATATTTTTCAATAGTTTCGCGAGCGATATCTTTTAAAATTTCCTGTTCGGTTTGATTTAAGGTTTCGCCGTTCGCTAACGCGCCCGACTGGTTATCAGTAAAAGCCACCGCGCCGTAACCCACAACTTTATTTTTATCGCCAAATAAAGTATCACCGCTATTTTTATACATTAAAATTTTCGGGGTTAAATTTAATTTAGTCGCTAGGGTGAGCGCGGTTTTAACGGCTTCTAAACCGCAAAGAATAGTTTCTTCGCCCGGCTCAGTCGTTAGTGCAGTTTGAGAATAGCTTATTAGCCCGGTCAAATCTTTTTCCTTAATTAATTTTAAAGTTTCGGCATCAACTTTATTAGCTATTTGAGCGGACGGATAATGCGACATATCCGAGCTAACGACAATTAAATCGCCGGGCTCCAAATTTTTAATTAAAATATCGGCCAATTCCGAATAAGCGTTATCAGCGGTATTACCGAATAAAATCGGAATAATTTTAAAATCTTTCCCTAAGACTGTTTGCAAAAACGGCAGTTGTACCTCAATAACATGATCATTTTGTTGATAGGCACGATTTATTTGAATATTTGAAGAGGCTTTGGTTAAAGCCACGACTTTTGTCTGATCAATCTTTATTAAACCCAGTGGCGTTTCCCAGGCTTCGCTGTCGTCTAAAGCCACGCCTGAAAAATAATTTTTGTGAGAATTAGCAATTAAATAAATCCGCTTTATTTTCTGGCCGATAATTGTTTTATAAGCGGCCGCCATGACGCTAGCACTATAATCATAACCGGCGTGCGGTACCATTAAAACTTTTACTCCTTTAATTTGAGCTAAGGGCGCTTGAGCTAAATAATTATTGATTTCCCTGCTTAACTCCGTTTTATCACCAGGATAAAATTGATCATTAAAAGCCATTGGTCTAATTAACTGGGGTTTTTTATTAAACCACATAGGTTTAAAATAAAAAAAGAGAGAAAAAGCCAGGACTAAAACAATAATTAGGGCGCCATAAGCACCGGCTATTTTTTTCTTTTTTGCTTTCATATTATCATTTATATTATAGCACAAAAAAATAAAAAAAGACTCAAATTATTAGAGATTTATTATCTAATTGACAGAACAATAACAAAATGATACTATTATTTTTTCTTGTTCCTTTAATTACCCAAATAAAAATGTTTAATCATCAAACTCATAAAACCACTGCTTATGGAAATTTTTATGAAAATACACGAATTCCGGAAGATGGCCAGAGAACTTTTGATCCTGGACACGGAAAATAATGTAAAACCCATCCTGGACTACTATACTTCTCTCAGCAGTTCAATTTCCATCTTTGAGCAAATTGAAGCGGCCATCATTGATGAATGCTTTAAGGACACGGAAATACTCCTTAAGTATGAGCTGAAATTTCTGGAGGATTACTACTGGGCCGAATATTTTGAGCGGGAGAAAAAAACAATCCTGCAAAACCTGGATATAGTTTTTAATCCGGACAATTATCCGACGGAAACTCTGCTCTCTAAAAGGCCAAGTCTTTCCGAAAAAACTTTGAAAGAAATCCTCCGGGCGCTTAAGACCGAATTAATTTCTTCGGCAAAAATGCCGGCTTGACGGTCTAGCGACACTTTAAAAAAATGAAGCAACAATTTGTCTGCTTCATTTTTTCGTTAGTCAAATTTTTATAAAATTACCATCCCCCTGAAGAACCGCCGCCGCCTGAACCGCCGCCACCGAATCCGCCGAAGCCGCCGCCTCCGCCAAAACCACCGCCTGAACCGCCGCCGCCCGGGAAAATCCAGAAACCGCCGCCCTTACCTTTCTTGAGCGGCTTAGGCTGGGGAAAAACCCGAGAAACTAAATAATCAAAAAGTAAGCCAAATAACGCCAAAATACCCGGCAAAATAAGCAAATATAGGAGTGTTCGCAAAAATATTAAGGCGATAATTAAGCCTAAAACTAAACCAATCGCCCCGCCCTCCCACCAAGCCTTGCTTTTTGCTAAATACCGCCGTAAAGCGGACAAAGACCAACCGATAAACAGAATCAGCCAAAAAACTGATTCAAAATTCAACTTTTTTAAAAAATTAAACTTTACTGGTATCGTCGGTTCAGCTTGATATTCGCCGCGGGTCGCCGCCATCATCTGATCTACGGCCTGGTTAATGCCGCCGGAATAATCATTACTCTGAAAGGCCGGTCGCAAGGTTTTAGTAATAATTTGATTGGCGGTCGCATCCGGCAAAGCGCCTTCCAAACCGTAACCAACCTCAATTCGCATCCGCCTATCGTCTAGGGCAACCAATAATAAAAGCCCATTATCTTTTTTAGTTTTGCCGATTCCCCATTCCTCAAATAATTTATTGGCGTAATTTTCAATTGTCTCGCCTTCTAAACTTTTAATAGTGACCACGGAAATCTCATTACTCGTATCTTTAGAAAACTGATCTAATTTGCTTTCTAAAGCTACTTTCTGCTCAGTGCTCAATAAACCGGCATAATCATTAACAAAACCGGTCGGTTTTCCCGGACTAGAATAAGCCCGGGCAAAAAAACCGACCGTCAGCAAAAGAGAAACACTAAAAATTAAGATGATCCAGCGCCGCATGTTAAACAAAATTATTTATTTAACTGTAAATCAACGGTCGGCGCCGTGCTGGCTGTAGAAGCCGCTTGAAAATAATTTTTTTCCGAATAACCTAGCATACTCGCCACAATATTCATCGGAATTCTTTTAGTCATGACGTTAAATGATTTAACTTGATCATTAAAGCGACCGCGCTCCACGCTCACTCGATTTTCCGTGCCTTCCAGTTGCGCCATTAAAGTTTGGACTGTTTCAATTGATTTTAACTGCGGATAATTTTCCATAATCACTAGCAAACGGCCTAAAGCGCTTTCTACTTGACTAGCGGCCGCAACCTTATCGTTGACGTTAGTCGCTCCGTTGTAGCGCGTTCTAGCATCCGCCAAATCACCAAAAACTTGTTGTTCTTGCGTCATCGCCCCCTTAACCGCCGCCACTAAATTCGGAATTAAATCAAAACGTCTTTGATATTGCACTTCAACTTGCGCCCATTGGTTATCAACCGCTTCATTGGCTGTCACTAATTTGTTGTACGAAAGCCAAAGCCAAGCGACAATAATCACGACAATGGCCAGAATAATGAGGAGTGTTTTTTTCATAGTTTTAAAATGTTTAAATTAAAATAGCGTTATGGCGCTAATTATTATTGGCTTTATTATACCATAAAAAAAGCCCTTTGGAAAGCTCCCGACCATAGCAACTAGCCGGGCGGAGTCTCGGCAAAAGACAACTCTATCAAAAATCCGCTTCAACAACGGATTTTTGTTCTAATAATTAAGAATAGATTTTATTGGACAGGATTAGTTGAAGTATTGGCTGACGGCGCAGCGGGAATATTTGGAATATTTATTTGATCGCCGGGCTTAACAACTGTCCCCTGATTATTATCCGCACCTGGAATCATCATTCTAAATTGTCGTCTATTAGTTTGAAAACCTCGTTCCTGCCAATCGTTACTATTATTAAAACCGCAACCGCGGCCAAAACTATAATAGTTTTCTCCATGCCAACGGCTCGCTCGAGAGCCGAAAGCCGCGCCGATTGACAAAAGCGCGATAACAACAGCTAGCGCTAAAATAATTTTAACAACTTTGTGGCCGGTTGATTTACAACCACAATGCCCATCTAGGCAATGGCAAAATTTATGTCCATCTTTTACTTCATGCTTTTTTTCTTCTTCCATATTTTTTTTAATATTAGCTAAATTATCTTTAAATTAAAAATTTTATTTTAAGTAAAAATAGAATCAAGCTGATCTTCTCTGTTTAAATAATACGCTAATTTTAAAAAATTCTTTTAAAAATAAATACGCTTTTTTAAATAAAAAAACCGGGAACGTAAATCCGTCCCCGGCTGATAAAGGTGAATACTTTTTTTACTTAATTTTACTTGTCATTCATACTGAAATTCTCCGAAATGAGTATTAAGGATCACCTGATTGCCCGGACCGGCGAATTTTTCGCATCTGCCAAGATTATATAATCTGATGCCGCAAGCTTCTCCGGTCATTTCCAGAGCCGCAGCTAATTCCGGTTTATCCTCGCCAATGATGTCCAGGCCGATACCGCAATTGAAAATTTTATACATATTTTGCCATTTTTCCTGTGATTCAGACTGAATTAAGCTGAAAATCGGTGCGGGCATAATCATGTTTTTAACATATGAAATTCCGCCTGTTCCCAAATTTTTAATCTTGGTTGCCCCGCCACCGGTATTGAAGCTAATACCGTGCAGTTGATGCAGACAGCGCATTTCTTTTAGCTCTTCAATTAAGCGACGGATAACAAAAGCCCATTGCCGGGTCGGAGAAATCAGAGCTTCGCCAACGGTTAAACCTTCAAGGTCTTCCAGCCGGTCATCTATCCGGAATCTTCCTTTGTAAACCCGCCGGTTGGCGCGACGCAAGGCTGGATATTTGGCATTATACATTGTATGCATCAGGGCGGGACGTGCCAAGGTTAGACCATTAGACATCAAGCCGGAATTAATTTTCTCTTCCCAAACCGCCCGACCATTGCTTTGGAAGCCTCGGATTATATCGCCGGGTTTTACTTCACCCTTAATTATGTCGTCCGCATCGGCAAAAGCGGTTACGGTCATATCCAGAGTGGCGGAACGAACCTGGTCCGGTAAATCAGCGGTCTCGCCGCCTAGGAACACAATCTCGATGCCCTGTTGTTCGTATAATCTCTTTAATTCAGCAATCCGCTTGGCGGTTTCTTCCATCAGAACTACCTTATCATCCTTATTCGGCAGACAAACATTTAAAACATCGGTAGCAATCCAGGAACCACGGACAAACCCGGCGGCGGCAATATCTCCGCCGTTCATAGCTAGAGCATCGTCAACCGTGTAACCCAAGACGCTGGCGTCTTTGGTTTCATAATAATGAAGAAGATTTTGAATAATTTTACTGCCGCTCCCGTCAGAATGTTGTGTTGATAATACGAGACAATTGCCAATAAGGATTGGTGCAATGTTAACCCAGGAGCCCGGAAACATACTGGTGTTTACGGGTTTAAAGGCTTTTCTGACGTTTCTCTTGTCTGGATCAACCCCTAACTTTTGGTACTGATCTACTTTTCTACCTTTTTTCATGGTGTTTAGTGTTTGGTACTGGTGAATACTGTATTTATTACTTTTGTGAATATTATGAACATCTTGTTTTTTATTAAGTTTTCAAAGAATCTCTAATTAAAAAGAACCTTTTATTATATGATTTATCGCCTATTTTTGTCAATTTTATCAAGTCTTGACAAATTTTTTATAAACTGCTATATTATAATGTTCTTTTATAATCAAAAGAAAAAGACATTTGGGAGAACCCCGCCACAGTATCTAACATACTGGGGGTAAGATAATTGATCATCTTACCCCTAAACAACTAAACATATGTTTAGATTACTGAATGGATTTTTAGCACTGTTGGTTTTACTAATCGTGTTAAAATGGCTCCTTCCCCCCGAGGTCAGTAGCTTGGCCACAGAAGTTTTAATCAAAGTTCTCACTTTGATAAAAGTTCTGTTAGCTCAAGTTAACTTACCTTCGTAAAAACATAAGGCTTCCTAAAAAAGGAAGCCTTCGTTTTTTATATGAACGCTTTTATTGGATAATCTTTTAAAACAATCTGGGACAATCTTTAGGACAATTACAATTATCTTCACCCGCTTCTCTTTCGCATATATTATTACCGCAGGGCAAACAAATCCCCTGACTGCCTTGAGAATAATTACAGATCCGCCCATCATCTACCGCTTCACCAAACACTTCTTTTAAATCTGAACAACAGGGTTTGCCGGGAATCATCGGTTTGCCCGTCGTCATATTACGTGTTTCCGGCCTTTCACCTATTTTCGCGCAATTATTAACAATCTCTCCTATCTCGTCCTTATTTTTTGTTTCCTCAGTTGTTGATTTAAACGGCATTTCATCGCAAGCGTTATTTTCTGGCGGACAGCCTATTTGCAGCCATTCGTAGAATATCGTTGGTTTTTTATCAATAGCGAAAACCACCTTTTTTATCGTTGGAAATTGTTTAAGCGTTGTTTCCATCTCCGCCAAAAACTCAGCGCTGCCGCAGCTAGTGCTGGCGTTAGGAATAATTTGCCGCAGATCAACTAAATCAACATAAGCGATTTCATTTTCAACTTTTACGGATTTGAGAACATCTTTGGTATTGCTTGAGAACCAAGAAAAATATCCTTGCGTTTTTTCAACCGCTGTCGGTCCTTTGAATAACTCTTTAAGGGCGGTTTGCGCTTCAGCGCTAGTTTTCGGCACGACCCTGTCTAGCGGATAAACCTTATTACACTCTTGGGCATTCGGATTAAAATTACTATTACCAAAATAAACTTGGACGGCCATTGTCTCCGGAGTTATCTCCGGACTCGGCGTTTGGCTGCAAGCACCCAAAAATAAGAGCATCAAAAATAAAATTGGGATTAGTAGTTTTTTCATAATTTTAATTATTAATCTAATTTTGTTATACCACGGACTTATTTCGACTGAAAATCGCCAGTTAACCTAAAATTAAGCTGGCGTAAATCTTTTTCGGACGGCTCAAGAAAAATAACATAACGCTGATTAATGATAATAATATCATTTAAATTATACCTTTGCGTAAACAGCGGCAGTTGATACCATAGTCCGACTAAAGCGCAAGTTTTTCCCTCCTCTCTTAAGCGATCGACTAAATAGGCCTCGGCGGGCTGACGCGGATCAATTTCCCGGCCGCGAGTCTCTAAGCCGACGCTAAAATAATTAAGGTACCAACCAATAACCCAATCTAAGCCATAAACACATTGAACGTCCCGGCTTTTTAAAAAAGAGCTTAGCGAGTTAATCCGATCTACTTCGGAAAAACCGTCTTTAATTTTCGGAACGATATAGTTCGGGTAGAGAGCCGTTACCGTTAATGAGAAAAAACAATAAATTAACAAGCCAAAATATAAAAATTTGGCGCGCTTCCCAGACAATAAATCTTTAGCTGTTAAAACAATTAACATCGCGCTCGGCGCGAAGACCGGCAGTAAAAAACGGTAGGAAAAATTTGTTTCGCTGGAAAAAATAATGAAAATCGGATAAAGGATAACCGCGCTTAAAAATAAAGCGTTTATTTTATTTAATCTCCCCAGTGCCAACAAGTAAATATTATAAGCTAAAGTCAGTCCCAAAAAGACCAAAAATAACGCGCTATTTATCAGTTGTGGCTCGCGGAAGAGCCGTGTTGCATTGTCAAAAAATTGACCGCTATAAGCGACCAAATAATAATTAACGAGTTGCTTTAAATTAAAAAATACTTGAGTTAAGCCGAGCCGGGCCGGCGCTTCATAGCTTAAACTTAAAACTTTGAGTAAAAAGTGAAACCCTAATCCGGAAACAAACAAACTAGAAACAAAAATAGCCGTTGATTTTAAAGAAAAACGATTAATTAAATAATAAACAATAAAGGGCGCGAGAATAACCAGCCAGAGAGGCTGAGCATAATAAATAATTACCAAAGACAGGCCGGCAACGATTATTTTAAAAACGTTCTTCTTAGAAAAAACTAATAGTAGAAAAACAGCGGCGAACAAAAAAGCGGTCAGATATCCGCCGCGCGCTTTCAAAGACCAGTCAAACCAAACCGGTACCGCGGCGATTAATAAGGTCGCCAGAAAAGCCCAACTTTTGCTAATTAATATCCGCCGATTGACCCAATATAGAAAAATCAGACCCAGGAGCCAGATTATTAGTGACGAAAGTTTTAAACTGTAAATGCTTACTCCCAAAAGCCAACTTATCCCGGCGCCAAAAAGCACTTCCAAAGATACAAAGGCATAATGTTGCCCGAAAAAAAATAAAGGCAGGTGCCCGCCGGCTAAGAAATTTTTGATCATCAGACCAAAAATCGCTTCATCGCCGTCAATAAAAAAGCCCTTGTCTAAAAAATAGCTTAAACGAAAAGCTAAACTAATTATGAGAATGATGGTGATAATCAGCCAATCTTTTTTAGTATTTAGCTGGCTCAACATAAAGAGCTTTATTTTTCTAATTCTCTGACAATTAAAACGGTATAATCATACATTAATTGCATGAACCCCATCAATAAAATTAATTAGCTTCCATATTTCCAGAGTTTGGGTTTGGATCATTGGGGTCGGGACAATCACCATCAAAATTAGAGTCAACTTGGCAATAAGTGCCGTCTACCCTTTTGCACAATACTGAATCAGTCCCCAATCCCTCTACTTCTCCGCCGGTTATCGCGCAGTAAATTTGCGCTTCATTTTCATATCCTGTAATTTTTCTTCCGCCAACTGGACATTGCCCGCGCAAAAGCGCCCATTCTTCACATTGGCGATTATCTAAAAATAAACAAACTCCGTATTGGCCCTTGGCATTACTGCGCATCTCTAAAGTTCCGCCAAGCTTAATACAATTGGAGCTGGCGGGATTAGCGATACCAACGTTGTTTTCTTCAGTTTGTCTGTCGCTAGCCGTTAGGCAATCATTAAAAGTCGTTTGTCCGTTCTCTTCAATAAAAGCGGTCTCGCCTTTATTCCAAAAGACAAAGCCTTCATCATTGCTTGCGTAGCGGGCGCCAGAAGCCGACATCGCTCGGGGCAAAGTTATTTTCCTATCATCGCTTAATAAAAGATCTACAGAACCGTTCCCCTGGTTATTAAAAGTCGCGTTTATAAATTTATTATCTTGGCATAAAAACTTAGCGGAAATGGTTTCTGGCGCCGGATTGTTAAGCGCATCGTTATTGATATTAATTAAGTCATTATTAATGTTTGTCGGCGGATTATTTTTTTTATTTGCAAAAGCAAAATACACTGCCAAGGCAATAATAATCAAAAAGAATAACCAAATTAATTTGTTTTTATAAATTGTTTTGTTTTTTTCTTTTAAGTTAGTCATATTATTAAAATTTTATGTCTAGCTACTATAATTATAATACGGGCTATCTGGTATTACAAGAATAAAGAGACCAGGCGTATTTGTAGTTTTGTGGCGATTAAAATTAGGCCAAACAAATTAAAAACCCTGAAACTTTATTAGTCCCAGGGGAAAAAGGATAATGAAAATAATTATCATCCTTTTATCAAAAAAATAAACGCCTTGCGTAATAACACCAACGCCAAAAATCCAAGGAATATACCAAGAATAATGTAAAGGATAATGAACGGAGCGCCTTTATCGACATGGATCCTAAAGAAGCAAGCCCACGAGAATGCTGCCAACAGTAAGGATGCCAACATGCAGACAATGGCCCAACCGTATTCCTTTTTACAATTACTTGTTTCTGAATACCCTTTTGTATTGCTTGATCTTCTTAAAAAAGCATCTAATTCTTCATAATGGCCGTAAACGGTCATGTCGGGATAATTCAACCACTTAATACCGCCTACGAAATATTCGAAACCACTATCAACGAATTGCGCTGTTTCGTCTCTAAAACCAAAAAAACGTTCAAATTTAGAGGTGATGTAAGAGACTGCGATTGGAGAATGATAACCATTATCCTGTTTCTCGATTTTTATTTTCATTGTTTGCTAATTTTTAACGTTTGACAATGATTTGATAATTAATTATTAAGATTATCCCTGCCCTATTTCTAAGGTGTACTGGTTTAAAATTTTTTCCAGTTCTTCATTCGCACATTCCTGGTATAAAGAAGAAAATGGATCTAATAATGCAGCGTCTTCCAAATCAATAATTGGCATTCTAATTGGAACAAGCGGCGGCTTAAGCAATCGGTTTCTTGTTTCCCGGCGCGACAGCGGTTGTTCGGTATAAACAATAAACACTGATTGGGCGATGTCCGGCTTGAAAAAACGACTTAAATAGTCGCTATAAGGTCCGAAAAAACAGCCCTCGTCGAATATCTTAAATGCTCCATTTTCGGAAACGTCTTCAGTGAGATTGGCGACGTGAACTCCGTCCACAAAAACCCTTAAAAGAACGCGGGAAAGATCGGCCCGCTGTCGCGATTGAAGATCAATAAAAAAGGTGTTAATTAATATTTTGGGGAACTTCTGAATATGTCGTTTGACAAAATCAATCCCCAAATAGATGTCATCAATTTTTAATCCGGTACAGAGATATTTCTCTGATCGCTGATTTGCCGGGTCCATTACCAACTCTTTGATTTGGTTTATCAGCTCTGAATTTTTCTTAATAAGTTCATGGGTGTAAAAATACACTTCCTTAATTGTTGCGTTCATAGTTTGGTTTGGTTGTTGGTTAATATCGGTTATTTGGTGAATAATTTGTTAAAGTAATATAAAAATATACCACAATGGGTATATTTATGTCAAGGTTTAATTTAATAAAACAAAAACGGGTTTTCTGCCTCACTATTATTATCTTATCCCAGTTCCCCAGCGAAAAAATGGCTCTGAAGTTCTATAAGATCTGCACACTTATAATCTTGACATTCCTGGCAATTTTTAAGACCCTTGGCTAGCCCGCACTTTCTTATCTTACATTCTAAACAATGCTGATATAACGGGCCAGCCGATAAACACCCGTGGCAAACGATATTTTCGGGCTTAAGGGGCGGCCGATTAGAATTAGTGCTAATAAATCTCTCAGTCCATTCCCGAGCGGTTTTAGCCTGTAGCTTTTGGTCGTTATTTTTAGTGGCGATAAAGGCGGCGCAGGCACTGCAGTTTAAACCGCACATCGCTAAATGTTTTTCGGGCATATATTTAGTGAATAATAATAGTTAAATTATAACATATAAACTTAAGATAATATAATGTAAGTACTTATAAGTATTCATTACTTTTGATATCTGAAAGGACCTATTTTCTTATTTACAAAAAATAAATCTTGATTTGATATTTTGTCTTTTGTGACTATAAATAAATCTCTTGAAAAATTTTTATTATTACTATCAAACGGCAAGCATAAGAAACTATCGCCATAGGTTGATACGACGATTAGCTGTCTATCCTGAGAATTTATAATAGGGTATTCACTGCGAAACGACGCCGTGGAAAGCCCATATCCATAGCTACAACTTAAATATATTAATATTGATATTGTTAAGATAATCGAGAATAAACCAAAATTCTCTTGTATTAAATCTAGCGGATCGTTTTCTTTTTTTCTCCATTTTTTATCTAAAAAAAATCCAAAAATAATGCCCGCCAAAATAACTATAATCCAGATATAATCAAACTTTACAACTATCTCTAATACTAAACTAGAAATTAATAGAAACATTAAAATAATTAATGATATCCAGGCATTCCACTTCTTACGTTTTTTATTCGATAGTAAAGAAAAAACTAAATAAAAGACTTCTAAAATAAACAACAACAAAAATGGTGCCGTCGATAAAATATCACTAAGATTAATATCAACAAATGATCTATTGATGTGATAGAAAGATAAATATGCCCATTTATATAAATATGCACCTAAATAAGCAGCGACAGTAAAAATAGCCACAATCATAGTTTCAGAAATAACTTTTTTTGATTTATTTTCTCTCATAATAATAAAATAGCCTATGTCCTCTTTTCTTTAACTATATTAATTATCTCGTTATCAATTAACATTTTGAATGGCACTTTTTTTCTTAATTTTTTTACTAAAAAATACCATCTGTTGTTGTATCGGCTTCTGTCGAACAATAATTACTGGCAATTTCATTGTGCAATTCCCATAGTCCAGAGGGCATAAATTCCCTGCATTTACCAATCCTGTCGGCAAAATTATTTAAACCATTCCAACTATTTTCAGAATCGCGGTTATCATCTAAACATTTATCATACTTTTGCTTCTATTCCTTGATACTTTCTAGATTATTCCATTCATCAACTTGTTAATATATTTTAAAAAATAATAATTAAACCTAATATTAACTAGCAACTTGTTTTATTTTTTCCAAACGCCCTAAAATAAGTTGAGCCTGTATCAATGTTACTAAATTTACCTCCGAACCTTTGGGAAGTTGGTTATGTGCTATTTTGTTCCTAATCCCCCTCAGATCATTAATAACATTTCCTTCTTGAAATGATATTATTTTTTTATCACTCGCTAATCTAATAACTTTTGACGTAGGTATTCTTCTTATAGATATTCCTAAATAAGGAACTAAAAGGGACTCAAGACTTGCGACAATCGATTCATATAGATTTAGTATGGTTAAATAATCTGACCCCTTTGAAAAATCTGTTTCTCCGGAAAATCTCACCCTTTCCTCTGAAAGTTCATTTATTAAATCATCCTTTTTATTTTTATAGACTCTAAATCCAACATATAAAGATATAATCGCCGTGATAACTGTTGTTATATTAGATGCTGCCAATATCCATTGATTTGAGCCGGGTATAATATTCGTCAATGACGATATAATAATTAAAAAAATAATAAAAATAGGCGAAACAAAAGCTACCATGTATATAATATGCGCCAACGGCTCTATATAGCTCAACCATTTTATACTCAAAATTAAAGGAAAATCATATCTTATATAATTTAATCCATACAAATACGTGGCGAAGAAAAGCATAAGTAAAAACACCCCAAATAAATTATATACGGATGTATTCCAATTAAATATTTGTATTGAAATATTTTCTGCCAATTCTTTATAAGGATAAAAAGCAATAACCAGGGCGGCAAAACCAACGACAAATGCTGTTTTTTCAGAATAGCTTATTCCGTTACTCGTGCAGTTGTCTTGTTGATCGTGATTGTTGTTCATAAAATAATTATAACATTTTTTTAACTATCAAGGCCAGAACTCGGACTATAACCATAAATCCCATTTATTTATAGCTCTTTTCATATATTTGACGCTAGCAAAAAAAACATGACCTAAATCATGTTTTTTTGTATTTTGGCTAATATTTAATGTCTCCTGCCGTTCTTAGGCACCAAAATGTTGTTGGCTCGCTCTTCTCAACGACTTTCGACATTTTGGCTATGCCAAAGAATATAAATATCCGACAGTAGTTAAGATTTTATAAAATAGGACTAAAGCTAACTTTTTTTCCATAATTTATCCAAATCAACAGTTTCGCTTTGTGGTCTATTATTCTCAGGAAGCAGTCTAACTTTTATCGACAATGGAAATTGAGTCATTTGCCCTGCAATAAAACAGCAACCGATAGAAAGATTTGATATCGAGTCGAAAGAAAGCTTATCAAGATAACTTACCGCTTTGTTAATTGACCTCAAATCGTTTTCATTCATTAATCTATGAATAAAATAATTATGCAGTTGTGAAATAATGGTCGGTGATATATCCGATGGCCTCTGGCTTGCGATTGTAAGAAAAACTCCGAATTTTCGTCCTTCCTTGATTATTTCTTCGAATGTTTCAAGTCTATAATCTTTCCATGATTCCGACTCTCTGTTTGAATTTTCGGATAAAATATTGTGTGCCTCATCGATAATTATATGCAATGAATTCTCTCTTTCTTTATCTCTTTTATTCTTTTGTTCATCATAATTAGTTTTACAAATTAATAACGGAATGACTTTTTTTATTTCCAAATTAACATTTTTTAGATCAACGACTTCAATATGTTTACTAGCATTCCCGCGTCTCTTTTTTATATTAAAAACTCGACTTAACATATCAAATCTTTTCTTCAATCTTCCAATTAAAGGGCTTATATGCTCCTGATTCGCGTATCCATTTAGTATTTCAAAATAATATTGGTCTAGTATTTTAAATTGAATTTTTTGTAAATCATTTAATCCTTTTGCGGAAGCAATTGAAACATTAAAGTAGCCACTAGCCCCTATAAAACCCGATTCGTTAGAATCAGCATATACATTTTGATTACTGGAGTTCGTATAATAAAAAGTGCAATTAGTATTGCCGTGATATTTTAAATCATCAATATTTTTATTACCATTCAAAATTTTAAATCCAATTTGCTCAAAATCTTTAACATACTTTTTCAGAAATGGAACATTAAAATCCTTATTTTTCATAACAAGAATATCTTTCAGCCTTTGGTTTATACTTTGAATTTCTTTCCTGTAATCGAGGTTATCTTTGTCAAACCAATCTCTATCTATCGCTCGATGCAAAAACGGCTGTTGTGTTTTCTCTGTAGCATCAAGCAGAATAGATAGGAGTTCTAATTTTTCAATTTCGGTTTTTGATATTGGATATTTGTTTCCTTTTTTATCTTTTGTTCTAAGTCTATAAACTATCTTGTCTTTTGTTAGAATTTCATCATTGTCATCCTTCGAATACTCCCCGTTAAAATCAATAAATATAAACTTAGATTTTTTAATAAAATCGTCGTTCAAGCGATCTAATTTAAACAATTCTGAATACATTTTTGCTAGAGTGTTAGATTTTCCTGATCCGGTATTGCCAAAAATTCCAATATGTCCCGCAAATAATTTTTTAACAGAGATGCTAATATCTTGAGCCTCTTCATCTATCAACGAACCTAGACTTATTGATAATTCATCGTTGCCGGATAATTGATGCAAAACCTCAAATTCTTCTCTCGAAAGTAGTCTGCATTCGCTACCAATCAATGGCATTTCTTTAATACCATGTTGAAACCTGCAATCATGATCATAAAATCCGAACACAGAAACATTGAGGAAACGGCTTATCTTCTCTTTTTCATTTGTATATTTCTTGTTTATCTGGTATCTATCCTCCTCTAGATACTCGCCCTCAACCTTACAAATAATTTCAGTAAAGCCTTTAATAATCTTTACATAATTTGAAAGCCCAACCGATACATTTTTAATAGTTCTGCCTTTAAAAAATAAGTGAGGGAGATTTTTGTCTTTATTAACTTTAACAACAATTTCTCTCCCTTTAACACTAAAAACACTTCCAATGGTGAAAACAGAATTATCAATGAGTCCTTCCTGTAAATTAAAATTATTCTTCATTATTTTCTTCATACTGCGTAGAAGTTCCATTGCCATTAAAGGCATCGACAAGATATTTAATGCTTTTTTCAAAAGAAAAATCGGCTTCAGGAGAAACTACATACAAATTTGAATTCTTTTTCTCTTCTAATTTATCCAATGTCTCGTCGTATTGGGAGTAAGAAAAATATATTACAACTAAAGTAGGATTTGACTTCATTACTCCATAAAGCAAATTTTTGATGTGCTTATCAGCTAAAGAAAAACCAAATATCATTAAAACACTATTTTCTTTTTCTAATTCCAAAGTAAACTTCCTTAACATGGAAGCATAATTAGTATCAAGCACGGTTTCAAAATGTTTTTCGGCGTTAGGATTGATTACCGCTATCTGTTTGTATTCCTTACTAAAATTTTCCCCGGTCTTACCGTCCAAATCATCAGTAATATGCGAACCGTTCGAATAAGAAATTTTTTCACCCTTTGCGGCCCAAGAGATCGATCCGTGCAGTTTGATTATGTTAAATAGGGGTATATCAGATGTGTTGTCAAATTGTAAGCTTTTATACTTTTGTATTTTGTTAAAATTTGCAACATTAAAAATCGGATTAATTTGACCGGAAAAACCGTCGTTATATGGAATTCCTAATTTCTCGCAGGAACTTTCCATAAACATATCAAAATTTGTTGTAAAGATATTTACCTGTTTATTTACTATGTGCAGAGACCTTTTTGACACTTTGTCGGCCCAAAAACTAAGAAAAGAATCGTAATTTTGTTTTGTAGTGGTCAGTTTAGTCTTCTCAGCAACATCCGACTCAAGGGTATTATTTAAGATTGCTTTAGATTTTCTTATAAGTTTATAGTAATTTTTTTGGGCGACCTCTCTTGTCGTTTCAACATTCATTTTATCTTCAATATCTTTCAATGTTGAAAGATAATCAAGAGAGCAACCAGAGCCAATAAGCAGATTGAGATGTCCACTTTGAATAATCTCTTTTAATTCTTTTTTATTAATTTTTTTCATATTCATATTAATTTTTATATCAGAATCTGTCGACTAAGCAGTGCAATACAAAGCCGATCCAGTCTCTATATGAATCAAAAAATCTTCGATAGTTTTTGGCAAAATAGAAAGATTTTCTTTTTCCTTGACATAGCTTATTTGCATCACAGAATCTTTAAAAATACTCGGGGCTATGAAATAACACATTGAATCCGGAGTTCCCTTCTTAAACTCGGCCAAATGTCTTGAGATCGGCCAGACTTCCTTCATCGTTTGCATGCGACCTTCGGACATTGTAACTTCGACCAAAATTCCTTTAACATCCTCAAAACATTCAATATCACCCTTGTCTCCGACTCCGCCGGCCGTTGATGTCGGAAGCCCCTCGTCATCATACGGATAATTTGGTATCACGCGAATATTCGGAAATTTAGATTTAATAGCTAAAGAAACGAGGAATTCCAATCTAACGGGATTTGATAGATATTTTAAGACATCATCGTTTGTTAATCTTTTCTTGGCTAGGTTTAACATCTCGTCTTTAATTTTATTCCAAGGATAAACGCCGACCCATTTAGCAAGAAAGGCGTCTCTTTCTCCAACACTTACTGGCTTAGCAATAAAGGAAATAAGGTTATTGTCCACTGCCGACATATATTCAAAATATGCTTCTTCCGTTGTATATTTCTTGTATTGAGAATAATTGGCCAAAGCATAATCAACTTTGGCTTGCTCGTTTTTGTTTATATCTATAAAACGACCGGCACCTCTCAATGAGATCAAGCCGGTCAGCCTCATTTTTCGGATAAACTCGTCAGGATAGTCGACCATGATCGACTTTGGATTGAACTTCTTAAAATCACCGTTCATGATCTGATTGACACAAATATCAACAATAACTTCCCAGCTCGGGGTATAGCCATGTTCTTTTCTGATTTTCTTTATAAGTTTGTACAGCTTATCTGAATCGTTATCTTTCCAAAAGATAACAAAAGGTAATTCTAATTTTGAAATTCCGGTCCCATTAAAATCTTTATCGGCATTTATTTTATTGATCACGTTCAATAATAGAATCAGGGGTGCATTTTCGTTAAGTACTCGTCTAAACGGACTATTGCTCTGGTATTTCACGAAAGCATTCAGGAAAGCTTGTTGCTCAAATTCTGGATGCTCATTATCAACCAATTTTAATCCTATATCAGAAAATCTTATATTTTCGCCATTTTTGTAATAGACAAAGCCGAGCTCTTTGGTAATCTTAAACCAAGTATCAAATCGAGAAGCCCAACCCTTGCTAAAGCCAGCCTCTTTATGATTTTGTGGATTATCCTCTAAAACTCTTTTAACTTCTTCGTCAGATAACGGCTCTTGCTCCTCTATCTTTTTCTTAACAACTAAGCTGATTTTTGTCGGTTTATATAAACCAGACCGAATAACTTCTCCGGAAATATCTTCTGCCAACTTATCGGTTAATATTTGTCCGTTATATTCCTTGAGAATACCCAAGAACCACTTAAGCCTTTCTGGGTTTCTTAAGGTTGTTGTAAATAGTAATGGTTTATATTCCGATTCTCTAATTTTTTTTTTCATATGTTTAATAATTGGTAACCAAGACCTCTTTAATTTGCTTCTTACTATTGTTATGGTAATTAATATAATTACTTTCAATCTTATGAGATTTATATTTCTTCATCCATTCAATCAGTAAGTCATTTTTACTACCGTTATAGCGAGTAACATTTGATAAGGCAAACTTAACCCCTTTTTTGTCTAAATTATCAATTTGCTTTAATAAATCTGCTTCAGCTTCCTGATCCCACCGTTTATTATATTCGCTAGCAGTTATTAAATATGGCGGATCAAGATAAACAAAATCATTTTTTGAATATTTCCGACCAGAAAAATAAGTTCTAAAATCATTAGATGTTAACCTTATCTTTTTATCCTTAACAAAACCAAAATAATTATTTAAGGCACTTACAACATTTTTATTGAAATCAACATTGCCAACCGGCAAATTGAATTTTCCGCCACCATTAAAACGCAACATTCTGTTAAACCCATAAATAAGAAGAATATATAAAATCAAAGAATCGTTTTTATAGTGTTTATTTACAAGCAATCTTAATTTGTCATACCCCTCCTTATTGAATCGAGCAAAATATGTTTTTTTCCACTCTTTTTTTAGAGCAGGTGGTATTATGTCTTCCTTATAAGATCGCGATAAGTGATATTTTTTTATTATTTTTTCAACACTCTTAAAAAATTCATCAGGGTTTTTTGCACTCTCAATCAAGAATTTGTGAATATTTACAAGATTCTTATCGTTGTCATTTAAATAATATTTGTTTGCTTCAATATTTAAAAAGACTGTACCACCCCCAACAAACGGTTCATAAAAATTGTCTATTTCCGACGGAAACAAACAAACCAATTGCTTCATTAACTTGTATTTGTCTCCGACATAAAACAGCGGAGATCTTTTCAGTTTATGATTCATGTTTTACGGTGGTTACAAATAAATATTCTTTATGATTTTTGAAATCAGTATTGCCAGCATTAAAGTGTCTATAATCTTTCTCAAAAACTTTTGTTTTGCCTTTTGTTGATAAAATATTCTTGATTTGCTGGAGAGTAATTTTATTTTTTGACGAACTACTCTTTGAATCGTAGGTGTTGTTATAAGATACGACTAAATATTTGGCATTCAAATCTTTCACTAATTCAGACAATCTGTCTTTAGCTTGAACACGGCAATAATCACTCATATTCTCCTCTTTCGGCTTAAGTGCTGTTCCGAATAATTCGGGCTTATCCCATTTTGTCAGAGTCTCTAAAACATGATAAAAGCGACTATACTGCCTTGAGTTATACGGTGGATCAATGTAAATAATGTCCGCCTTTATCTTTTTGGCTAACTGGTTCGTGTCTTCTTTAAAAATTGAAACACTTTTAACTTCAATCGGATCGATTGGTCTCATAAAAAACCCGTCTTCAACATGCTCTTTTTTGAAATAAGCGTCGTAATGCCCAACGGTATTAGCAACTTTATCGATTGAATACAATAAGGAGGCAATAAGTATATAATATTCTTTGTCTGTTAAATTATTTTTATTTTCCTCAATATTTTCTCTAATAAAACCTATAACTTTGGCTGAATTATTGCTAAAATATTTACCACCAAAATTGATAGAGAAATAATTATCTTCTAAATCATCGCCGTCAATGTTGTTATAGTTTTTTATGATATTTTCAATCTTATTTCTATCCCATTCTCCTTTACCAAAAAATGCCTGGTAGATTGCGTAATTAGAATGCAAAAAATCATTGAGTATAATTTCATTATAATGTCGAGCCGCTACCGCCGAAACTACTCCGGTCCCAGCAAAGACGTCAGCAAATGAGTTTCCTTTATCGCACTCCTTATTGATCACGGAAAATATCCATTCAATAAGTTTGTGCTTACTTCCAATATAGCGACGATTTTGTAATTGCAAGTAATTCTTTTTTACTTGCGGAATGTAGAAGTAATTTTCTTGAACTTTCTCAGCACTTATTTCATAAGCCGGCTTATCTAATTCTAAAAGAGTAAATAATGTGCCTTGCACGCCGTCGGCAACATAATCATAGCTTTTTTTGTTTTTACTCAGTCTCTCAAAAAAACTGCAACTCCCATTTTCTGCCGTAATAATAAAATCAGTAACAGCTATCCCCATTATTTCTCCGGCTTGGGATATTTTTTGAACAATCTCTATATCTTTCGTGCTGGGAGTTGAATCTCCAGAAGGGTGATTGTGAACCAGAATGATACTGGCGGCGTTAATCTCAACTGCCGGATGAAAAATTTCTCTTGGATGTATTAAGCTTTTATCTAACAGACCGACACTTATGATTTCTTTTTTTATAAGGGCATTTCTAGCATTAAGATAAAGGCAGACTAAGTATTCTTTTTTCTTATCTCGTAAATCATAAGTTAAAGACAAAACATCTTGCTGATTTTTTATTATTGTATCTCCGCCCTTTTCCTCTTCATAAAATCTTTTTACCAATGAAATAGCGGAGATAATTTGTAAAGCTTTAGCTTGTCCAATTCCGGGAATATCCAATAAATCTTCAACCTTTATATTTAGAAAGTTCTTGCCAAATTTTTTGATGATCTGCTCTGATAGTTGTTTAACATTTTTCCCTTTAATACCGCTACCTAAAAGAATCGCCAAAAGATCACTCTTTGAAAGTGCATCCGAGCCCTTTTGCAGAAATTTTTCCCTTGGGCGATCTACTTTGGGAATGTCTTTTATTTTGGCCATATTATTTTCTATAAATCTCTTCTAGCATTTTACCGCTTTCTGTTTTCCACTTTTTCCAGCCACTGGTTGAATTTCCTAAAATAATATCTGATGCGGCACTGGGGCTATTAAAAATGTAATCTTTTACAAAAACATACACACTATCTTTTCCTTTTTCGAGGTAACTGTTTGACAATAACTTTTCTATAACTTTCTGATTGCGTTCAATTACCGCTTTAGAAATATTTTTGGTTACAGTCGAATCCTTATAAACAACAAAACCCTCGTTTGTCATACGACCTGTCGCAAAAACATTTTTACCTTTACAGGTGAAAAGAGGGTCCGATGTATTTTTTTGTTCTTTCGATACTACTTCTTGCAAGATCGGAAATCCTAACGCAGAAAGCAATAATTTTAAGTTTTCCAAAAATTCTTCTACCTCGGCTATATCCGCTTCGGATAATGAAGGTAAGGACGATTCCGTGCCGTTTTCTAAATTAAACCTCTTTGCTTCTGTCGCTAAAGCCAAACACCTGCTTTCAAGGTATCGGACATGAGCTTTTGTTAAATTATTGTCTTTACTCACAAACGCCACGGCTGTTTGCCAAAAATCTTTCGAGCTGTCGTGAGTATATAATCTATTAGATAAATTTTCTGCTTCGCCGATATATACGGTCGGCAAAAGTGCTTCTTCGTTCTCCTTGCCAACTAGAAAATAGACAGCCGGCTTATTACATTCAGTACGCTTTTTTATCTCTTTAAGTTTATTTCTGGGAATAACAATAGCCTGACCAACCCAATTACTTAATTCGGCGGTTTTTAAACCGTTAGGTTCACCATCAACTAAAAATATTTTTATAGTTTTTGCCATAAAATTATTTTTTACACTTTGCACGAATATTACTTGTCTCCTCCAGAAAAGCACCGAGATCGGATTGTTTAATTCGCCAAACACCAAGTTTGGAAGCCTTAAGCCTGCCAGACTCTATATATCGGTTTATAGTCCTTGAATGAACCCTTAAAATTTTGGCGATTTCATTAATCGTAAAAAGTTTTTCAATTTCGTTCATAGAAAATTTTTCTTAACTTTTATTGTCTCACATTTATTTTACCTTTTATAGATTTTGTTGTCAAAAATGCGTATATTTGTCATAACAAACTTGTCGGTAAAAAATCTGCAAAAATATTTGAACTCACGAAAAAGCCCGTAAATAAAGAGAAAAGCAGAGCTTTTGGCTCTGCTAATCCCATATGGCTCCGAGGTTGGGATATAGTTGGAACAGAATTACTATAAAATCCCCAAATTATTCTATATTATTTTTGATTTTCTTTTGAATACTTCCAAAGAGCTTTATCTACCGTTCTAATATCTTCGTGAACATTTTGAGCTATTTCTCTCATTTTTTCACAATAACTCTGCCAGAAATTAAAATTATAACTTTTCGGTTGTTCTATACCAAGCGACCATAAAGCTCTAAAATCCATAATTGGGTATTTATTGGGAAAAGCAAAATGTAAAATTGTAGAGGCAACTGGCCAAGATACGCCTTTTAGCACAAAAAGTATTTTTATACGAGCTTCTTCATTTTCAACTGAAAGGCTAAATTTAGTAATATCTTTTATCAAACTATCGTTATTACTTTCATAATGCTTTATCGGCCGACGAGATTTCCATTTACCCAGTCTGATGAATTTTTCTTTGTCTAAATATCTATGGTCTATAAACCATTCTTTTAGTTCTTTCTCGCCATATTCATCAAAACTGCCGATCACGCCCTTATCGTATTTATCGGCATATTCTTTTATTGTTTTTTTCGTTATTGGCATCATAAAAATCGGTATTATAAGAGAAATAAATAAATTTGAACTTTAATAACAAATTATAATTATGAATAACGCTAATATAACGCAGATGATAATTATTGGATTTTTTTTAATCCATTCCTTGATCATCATAATCTCTGGACTTTGCCCAAATTTAATTGAGTTGCCACTTATAAATTGATTATATAATTCTAATCCATCTTCATCACCAGAAGCAGTTAAATAACCATCCTCATCAGCTAAAACGGTTAATTGATTAGTTGACGCTGATTGGTGGGAAAAATAAAGATATAAAAGACCAGGAATAATTCCAAGTAATAATAAAATAAGAGTAATTAGACAATTACCTTTTTTTGCTTGAATATTTTTTTGATAACTAACTATAGATTCGGTGTTGTTTATTAAAACCCACCCAACACCGTTTAGGCTCATAAAATTTTTGAAATCTTTTAAACTTTTTGGCTTATCGATTGGTTTATTTAATTCCATAAAAAAATGTTAATTTATTGTATTTGCATCTCTTTAATATACTTCTACAAGCTTTAACGGCGTGATTTTTTTTGTTTATAATAATCGTATGCCAGGCTACCTATGTCTAATATCGGCTCCTTTAATTTAATGGAGCCTTTTTTGTTTAAAATATCTCGCAACTCCTTAGGCACACCATTAATTTCTGGAGGGTCAACTTCGGTTTTTAATATTTCAACCCACATTCCTCGACAGTCCTTATGAAACTCATCTATTTTTGTAATTTCATCATCAACCGAGACTGTTCTTCCGTCCATTGATAAACAAAAATTACAAGTTTCTTCATCTAAAAGTTCGCTTCTTTGTAGGGCGTAGACATCGCCAGAATCCTGATTGTTGCCAAATATTCCTTTCATTTTTATTTTTGTTTATTAAGTATAAAAGAAATAACCATACAAGGAACATCGTAGTCGTCTAGGCTAACTAAAATTGGAGTTTCTTTCCCCTCCTTGCTTATAGAGAGAGCGGAATTTGAGGCCTCGAAGGAATGTATTTTTGTATAAGGAAAAGCAAAGTTTTTTCTATCTCCTTTAAATCCTATTCGCTGATTAGTTAGCCATAAAACGCCAGTATCTTCAGTCGCTAAAAATTCACTCGTCTGAGTTGAATACCCAAGAGAGCCTGCCCGATATCTAATACCGAGACCAATTTTTACCGAGCCGGTAAACCCTTTATAACTTATCCTATTAGTTATTCTTTTTATTTTTCTTAAATCGGCCGGACAGCACCAATGGATAACCTCGCCTTTTTTGAAAATAATATTCAAATCAGGGACACTTATTTCTGGCAAAATACCTTTATCAATCAAGCCTAAAGTATAAAATTTATTAAAAGTTTTTTGATTAAAATTAAAATCCTTTTGTTCAACTCCAAAATAATTCATTAATTCGTCCAGTGCCATTTTTTCTTCTTCGGTAATTTTTTCGTCTTTAGTAATATCGTCAAAAGTTAAGGAACAGGCCTTTTTATGTGCCTCTTGCAAATCCTCTTCTTGCAAATTATATTCCTTCGCTATTTTCTTTAATTCCTCTTTTTCATTATCGTCTATTTTCCCGTCAGATAAGAATTCCTTTAATTTTTCATCATAAGCCTTTGAACCTTTTCGCTTAGTTAAAAAATTTTTTACAAAATTAATCATATTTTTTGTTTAAAGCATTAACATTTGAGAAAATAAAATATCTGATTATTTTTTATTTATAAGTATATTTCTTCTTGCACGAAAAAAAGAAATTATTCAAATAAACCAAACCAACTATCCTTTTTAATTGAGTCGCCACCTGCAAATTGATTATATAATTCTAATCCGTCCTCATCACCCGAAGCGGTTAAACAACCGTCCTCATCAACTGAAACGGCTAATTGTTTAGTCGACGCCGATTGGTAAGAAAAATAAAGATATAAAAGGCCAGGAATAATTCCAAGTAATAGCAAAATAACAGTAATTAAACAGTTGCCCTTTTCTGCTTGGATGTTTTTTTGATAACCCACCATTAATTTGGTGCTATTTGTTAAAACCCACCCATCACCATTTAGACTCATAAAATTTTTAAAATCTTTTAAGCCTTTTGGCTTATCGATTGGTTTATTTGATTCCATAAAAAAGTTTTAGTTTATTATTAAAATTTTTCAATTTTACAACTACATTTTTTGCATACCCAATATTTTTTAGATGAAAGACCCTTAACTAAGCCTAAAATCACGCTGATAATAATTATTATTACACCCAACGGACCAGAAAATAATAATAATATAAGTCCAAGAACAAATACGATGCAAGACGACGAAATATCTCCAGATATTCTTTTTTTCACCATTTCTCCGCCGCATTGTTGGCAGGTCAATGTTTTAATTTTGTTCTCTTCCGTGGCATCCGCTACTGGATTGGCTGAATAATTTACAGCATCTCCAAACAATAAATCCGAAGAGCAATGTTTACATTTAATCGCATCATCTTGTATTTCTTCTGCGCAGAACGGGCATTTTTTCATATTAGTTATTACAAAGAATATTAATATTTTTTGATGGTTGTCCAATTATTATTCTCATTAAATCCTAATTCATTATAACCTGTAGTTTTGTTCATTGTGTAAGTCCCTAAATAGTGTTTAAACAGTCTATCACTTTCTGTTTCTGATACTTTAGAAATTTTCTGAAAATAATCAGAAGCGATTTTTTCGTCATCAAAATATTCAATATTTAAAATATCTAATCCCGTGGAATAGGTTTTAATTAAATCGTCATTAATCGCAATAATTTCATCCTTAGTAATATTTGACTGGACTATAACATCTACTATTCTAAAGGTTCCGTGAATATCTTGAGGAATAACCTTGTGTTGCGCCAAGGCTTGCGTTTTTACCGTATTTTCTGCTACAGGTGGCGTTTCAGTTATTTGATTTTGGTTATCTGAGGTATTAGTAAAAAAGACGTTAAATAAAATAAAAAAAATAATGGTACTGCTACCAAAAATTAACAAAACTTTTTTTCTTGTTATGCCTTTAGCGAGACGAGAAAAAGCAGACGGTTTAATTAGCCCAATAATAAGGCAGATAATTGATACGAAAGAAAGAATTAAAAATAAATATTCCATACTTTTTTAAATTAAATTAATTCAAGATTAAATTATTTTTTAGATTTTTCCCAATTCTTTTTCTATTTTTTCATAACAGGATAAATGCATAAGATTTAAACTATAGTCCTCCATATTTGCAAGTGGTAATAAGCTAAATTTTTCTAAGCGTTTTTTTATATTAAATTTTACACCTTGATGTGTTATAGAATTAATATTAATTCTATCATTATCCGTTATTGGCTGGTGGCAATTAAAACACAATTTAGTTGTTTTCGAATTTATTTCTTTTTTCATATTTTTGAACAAAAAAGGTCTCCCGACGGCGGTATCCTTGCGGACACCCAATATCCTTTCGAATATCGACCACGTGAATAGTGCCGATCAGAAGACCGTCTTTATTCACGTGGATTTAAGCCATGCCTTGTAAAAGGTTTAGGCTTATAAGTTGTTATTTTAAATTTATCATAAAGTTTATCTAAAATCAAGCTAAAATCCAAGTCTTGCCCCTACCTCAAATCTATGCCAAAATAAATTCATATGTCCACAAAAACCTCCAAAATTAACCCTGGCGAAAGATTCACCCAAAATCTGCGTGTTTTGTTTGCCGTTAATGCTGATTTTCAGGAAGATATAAATAATCTAAGAGCTATATCTCCGTCTATGGTTTTTTCTAACCCCACAAAAGAAGAAGAAAATTTACGCCTAGAAGATCTCGAGGATTTTAATGAGCCGATAAGCCAGGAAGAAGAATACGAGGAATGGCTTAAAGGCGCAGAAAAAAGACAACAATTATTTAAAGTAATGGTCTCTAAATTAAGAACGAAATATAATCTATCCTTTGGTTATCAAACCTATTTGGAAGATTTAATAAATAACCCCGAGGCTATTAAAATAGAATATTCCGCCAAATATCTTCCCGAATCTTTAATCCCCTTTAAAATTGCCAATCCCAATAATCCCGAAGAAATACTGTCTGTATTAAATATTAGCCCCGAGACCAGTCTCGATGAAGTTCAAAGATATTGGAAAGAAATTAAAAGTCGGGCAGTATTCAATAATGAAGATACTGGCCATAAAAAACCAAAAAGCTATCCTTGTAATAAGCTAGACAGAGATTTAAAAATATTCAATCTAAAATTAGAGGGTAAAACCTCAAAAGAAATACAGAAAATTATTAGATTTGATTATCCCGAAACACTGGGTTGCGAAGAAATAAATATAATAATTAAAAGACTGAAAGAAAAGGCCAATAAAATAACCCGACAAGATAGCCAAGCTAGCGTGTAATGTTGAGAAATTAAAACTAGAGATACGATTAAGCCGTAATGAAAATTA
>Ga0265297_10002767_pt1 | contig 34214 bp, 31 predicted proteins | sample Munlanlwell13791_FD_192502 | JGI IMG/M metagenome (GOLD analysis project Ga0265297, IMG submission 192502) | Leachate microbial communities from a municipal landfill in Southern Ontario, Canada - Leachate well 137-91 | ecosystem: Engineered > Solid waste > Landfill > Unclassified | place... | reverse complement strand
GAGACATAGGTATTACCGGATGATTGAACAGGAGTTTTTGTTATTAGGTTTATTGCGCCAAAGCCCCAAACACGGTTATGAAATTAAAATCAGGATACGGCAGATCCTCTCACTTTTTGCCGGCGTTGATTTAAAATCAATATATTATCCCTTAAAAGTTTTAGAAAAAAAAGGCTTGCTTGACAAGTATGTCGGCAAAGAAGGAAAGAGGCCGGAGCGGTTTGTCTACAGCCTTACTAAAAAAGGTAAGGCCCGTTTTGACGAGCTGTTGAATAAAAGCCTGCTTAATTTTAAGCGTCCGCAATTCAGCTTAGACTTAAGCCTCTATTTCCTTGATTATTTAAAGCCCGCCTTAAGCCGGCGCAGACTGGCTGCCAGGCTTACAATATTAAAGAAGATATCCTCTAGCATAGAAGAGACGCTTAAAGCCAAGAAGCTTAAGAATTCAATCTCTTTATTGCGAATACTTGAGCACAATCTTTGCCTGCTTCAGGCAGAGTCGGAGTTTCTTAGTACGTTGCTTAAGGAAATTTAAATCCTTTATCCTCGATCTCGCTATCGCTCGATCAAGGACTGCGCTGGATAAAAGCTATAAGGTGCTTGATTTCTTACTTGACAAGGGCATTCTTAAATAATAAAATAATAAAACAAAATATAGTAAAATTTTACTATATTAGGGTTTATGTTTTAAATTCAGCTTTCTATTATTAATGAGGTTAGCTAATGATCTGGGAAACTAAAACCGAAGAGAAGTTTAAGGCGTTGATATCCAGGATTCCTGTATTTCACCGCCGGATTACCGAATCAGTGGTTGTGCAACAGGCGCAAAATAACGCGCTTTTACGTAAATCCACCCAGGTTGAAGAGCAGGATGTAATTGCCGCTTTTTTTTCCGACGTACCTTCGCCTTTTTACGGCATGATGGTCCGTCTTTTGGAGCAAAGCGGCTTTGATTACAAGAAATACGGTTTTCCGAAAAATCAGAGTTAACTATGCGTATAGGGGTTATTGGATCAGGGGCGATTGGCTGCCTTGTGGCAGCCTATCTTAAATTAGAGGGTCAGGATGTATCTTTGGTCGGCCGGACGGATTCGGTAAAGGCGATCCGGGAAAAAGGGCTGCAAATAACGGGGGCCCGGGGTAGCTTTAAGGTTGAAATTAAGATTTCCGAGCAGCTTAATTATTTCCCGGAATTAGTTATCCTGGCCACTAAAACCCAGGATATCGAATATGCCATAAAAGATAATATCAGTTTGGTTCGCAACGCGGTAATCTTAACTATCCAAAATGGCGTGCAGGCGGATCATATTGTTGCTAAATACCTGCCCAGGGAAAACATAGTATCTAGTATTGTTATGTTCGGCTCTACTTATTTAGAGCCGGCCAAGTTAGTGCATAATTTTGAGGGGTCCTGGATAATAGGCTGGCCTTTTGATAAGCAAGGGCCGGAGAAATTATTAAGCCTAAGCCATGTTTTAGGCAAGGCATTCCCTGTTGTAGTTGCCGAGAATATTACCGGTATGAAGTTTTTAAAAATATTCGCTAATGCCAATAACTGTCTGCCGGCGATATTGGGCAAAAGCATGCAGGAGGTTTTTAGCGATCTGGATATAAGCCGGATAAGCATTGCTATCTGGAAAGAAGCTCTTGAGGTTATTGATAAGGCAGGTATAAAATTAGTTTCTTTGCCGGGTTTTCCCTTGGAAAACATTACCAAATTAGTTTCTTTGCCAGCCGCTCAAGCAGCTGCTATTTTCTCGCAAACCATGAAAAACCTAAGCAAGGAGCCGCTTTACGGCTCTGTCCTGCAAAGCATTATGCGCGGCCGCAGCTCCGAGATTGATTATATTAACGGTGAATTCATGCGCCTTGCCGAAAAGAACAATGTTTGCGCGCCGTTAAATAGCGCTTTGGTTGATTTAGTGCACCAGGTTGAGAAGAATAACAGGTTTTATAGCAAACTTGAAATGTTTGAGAAAATCCAAGAAGTTGTCCAGTTAAAATGAGCCAAAATAGCAAGGTAAATACTCCATTTCCAAAACTAAAACTTACGGTTACGCAGGTTTTTGGTGAATGTTACCATGGGTATAAGATTGGAGATGAAATTTATCTCGAGGATTTTACCCACGCGCCTCAGTATTTTTGCTTAGGATTGGCGCACGCGCTTTTCCCGGTCATATATGCCTTGAGTTTTGGGGCGCAATTCGGGTTCCGCGACAACCAGCGTTCGCTTTTAGTTACTTGCCCTGACGGAGGTAAACTGGAGTTTAAAGCTGAGATCTTGGATAAGACAGGAAAGCTGGATGTTGTCCCCCGCGACCCGGAACATAAAGGCCCGAATCCTAAAAAGATGATTATTGAGGTAGTCGGGGCATCCGGTAAATGCAGCTTCGGGTATAAGGTTGGCGATAAATGGGAGACTCAAGGTTTAAAATGCATCCCTGGTTTTTGCGGGGCGGCATTCCATACGGCATTCCCGGCATTATTTGCCCTGAACTTCGGGGCGAAATTTTTCTTCATGGACAATCCTGATTCTATTGATACGGTTACCTGTCCTGACGGCGGGAATATTATTTTCAAGGTTAGAAGAATAGAGGAGAATAAATAATTCATGTCTAAACGCAGAGTGGTTATTACCGGCATAGGGGTAATCTCTCCTAACGGCATAGGTAAAAAAAACGCTTGGGAGGGGTTTTCAGGCGGAAAATCCGGAGTACGCTTAGTTGAAGGTTTTGATGTGTCGGTTTTTAACACCAAGATTGCCTCTCAGGTCAGTGATTTTGACCCTTTTAAACTGGGCTTGAACCATAAAGAAGCTATGCGCATGGACCGTTATGTTCAGTTTGGGGTAGCCGCCGGCAAAATGGCAATTGAAGACAGCAAGTTGAATTTATCAAAAGAAGACCCTGAGCGCTTGGGGGTTTGCCTGGCAAACGCTATCTGTGGTACTAAATATATGGAGGAAGAGTTTGCCTTAGTTACTGAAGACGGCAAGAAACCAATTGACCCGTCACTGGTGCGGCCTGATCTTTATGACGCGGCGATGTTTAATACTCCTTCAATAGAAATCAGCGCGCGTTTCGGTTTAAAAGGAATTTGCAATACTATTTCTACGGGATGCACTGCCGGCACGGATTCCCTGGGGTTTGGCCTGGAGACTATCCAGGACGGCGAACAGGATGTAATGATTTGCGGTGCGGCGGAGGCGCCGCTTACTCCGATTACCTTTGGCGCTTTTGATGTGGTGAATGTTTTATCTGTGCATAATGATGAGCCGCAAAAAGCATCCCGGCCATTTGACAATAAGCGGGATGGGTTTGTATTGGGGGAGGGGGCGGGCATCTTGGTTTTGGAAGAATTAAATCATGCCTTAAAACGTAACGCGCCGATTTATTGCGAGGTCTTAGGCTTTGGCACCAGCTGCAATGCCTTTCATATGACTGATCTTCCCTCCGACGGACAAGCCATGGAAACCTGTATCGGCCTGGCATTAAAAGATGCTAATGTCAAACCGGCGGATATTGATTATATCAATGCCCATGGTTCAAGCACGCGTATGAATGATATTTTTGAGAGCAATGCTTATAAGGCGATTTTTGGGGAGTACGCTTATAAGCTGCCCATCAGTTCATTTAAATCCATGATCGGCCATCCTTTGGCTGCGGCAAACGCTATTGAGATGACCATCGCCAGCATGATCTTTGAAAAAAATATCCTTCCTCCTACAATAAACCAGGAGGAAAAAGATCCGCAGTGCGACTTGTATTATATTCCCAATCAGGCAATCGAGAAAAAAGTGAATATGATTATTAAAACCAGCAGCGGTTTCTCCGGGATACACTCCTCGCTAATTTTAAAAAGGTTCGGTGGATAATGGAAAAGATAGCAGTTACAGGGATAGGGGTAGTCAGCCCGTCAGGCATCGGTAAACGGCAGTTTTGGGCAAATATTAAAAGCGGTCGTTCATTTATTAAAAAGATCACGCGCTTTGATGCTTCAAAATACCCTGCGCATATAGCAGGGCAGATTGACGACCTGGAAAAATACAGCCACATATCCGAAAGACTGCTCAAGAAAATTGACGCCTTTTCGCATATGGCGCTGGTTGCTTCAGAGCTTGCCTTGCAGGATGCGGGCATAGATATAAAAAATGAAGATCCGAACCTCGTCGGTATTTTCTTGGGTAATGCCATTGGCGGCTGGCTTTATGCCGAAACAGAGTTAAGGGACTTGTATTTAGAAGGCAGGGAGGGTGTTTCCCCTTATATGGCTTCTGCCTGGTTTCCCGCTGCCCCTCAGGGCCAGGTATCTATCTATTACGGTATAAAAGGTTTTAGTAAAACCGTGGTCAGCGACCGGGCAAGTTCGCTTATGGCATTAGGGTATGCCAGGAAAGTTTTATATAAAAACAAATTGAATATGATCTTAGCCGGAGGGATGGAGGCGCCGGTTACTCCTTATGCATTATTATGCTGCAATACATACGGGGCGCTTTCTACGCGCAATGAAGACCCTCAGGCTGCATATAGGCCATTTGACAAAGGCCGCAGTGGTTTTGTTATTGGCGAGGGTTCAGGTATTGTGGTGTTGGAGAACATTCAGAGGGCTAAGGATAGGGGGGCAAACATTTTAGGCTATGTCAGCGGATACGGCACAAGTTGCGACGGAGTGGATAGGATTAATCCTGCTGCCGACGGCAAGGAATTGGCCCGGGCTATAAATATGGCTTTTAATGACGCTAAAGCCAAGCCTGAAGAAATCGGTTACATCAGCCTGGATGGGCTTGCGGTTGATCTTTGGGACGACTCTGAAATTAAGGCCTTAAAGCTGGTTTTTGGAGATGCCCTGAAAAATATTCCGGCAAGCTGCCCGAAATCCATGTTCGGTAACCTGTTGGGGGCAAGCGGCGCGCTGGATATGATTATCGCGCTTTTGTCTATGGAGCATAGCCTGATTCCACCTACATTAAATCTGGATACTCCGGTTTTAAATGATATAAATTATGTGGCTAAGCAGGCCAGGGAATGTAAAGTAAATAAAGCTTTGATTATCTCACGCGGACGTGGTGGTATTAATTCAGCTTTGGTAGTTGAAAAACCATAAAAAACAGTAGATAGTATATAGAATACAGGGAAAATAAAATCTAGTTAAGTGGTTAAAAAAGGAGAGGAAATGAGGATATTGTTTGTTATGCCGAAAGTCGGAGCCTGGGCAACTCATGGAATACATAGATCTCCAAACCAGCTTTACGCGCATTGGGCAGCGTATGTACGCGAAAGAGGCTATGAAGATGTAGCTGTTATCGACGGCAAGGCCGATCAAATACCTATGGAGCAGTTGATCGAACAAGTTAAGCTTAAAAATCCTGATATCGTGGTCATGGGTGAGCAACTGCATGGTTACGGCGGCTATGGAGTTTTACGTCATTTTAAAGAGGCGGCTATCGGGATTAAGAAAGCTTTGCCTAAGACAAAAATAATCCTCGGTGGATTATGGTATTCGGCGATGCCTGTGCCTACACTGGAGGAGAATCCCGCAGTTGATTTTGTAGTTATGGGTGAAGAGGAGTCTTTCGGGGATTTAGTTGAGGCAATAGATAAGAACAAACCGCTTAAGGATGTAGGCGGGGTCACTTCCCGCATTGATGGCGCAATTGTTATGGGGCCGCATAAGCCTCTTATGGAAGATCTGGATAAACTGCCTTTGCCGGCGTATGATTTATTCCCGATGGATAAATATGTAGGGCATACTTATTGGAAGCCGTTTGTAGATATGGTTACATCCCGCGGTTGCCCTTCAGCGTGTACCTTTTGTTATGAATGGGACCAATTTGACCCACGCTCACCATCGGATTTTTTGAAATGGCGGGCAAAGTCTCCGGAAAGGGTAATGGAAGAATTGAACCTTCTGCATAGAAAATATGGGGTTAAGGTTGTAGTTATCCAGGATGATAATTTTAATGTAGACCCTAAAAGAGTGCAGAAATTCTGCGAACTTAAAAAGGCATCCAATAATCCGATTAAATGGGTATCTTTAGGCCGCGCTATTGATTGGGTCAATTGTGAATCAATCCTCCCCTTTATGAAAGAAAACGGTTTGTTTATGGGTGTTTTCGGCATTGAGGTTACCACGCAGTCGGAGCTTAAGAGAATTGCCAAGGGCATTACTATTGATCAGATCAAAAAGACCATTGAGATGTTCCGTAAGAATGATATCGCTATCGTTGCCGATATCATGATGGGTTTTGATTATGATACCGAAGAAATTATCAAACAGCGTTTTGAGTTCACTGATCAGGTGGATCCGGATGTCCTGTGGGTAGGTTATGTTACCCCTGCCCCGAATTCACCTATGTGGAGGATTGCATTAAAAAAACACTGGATGGATCCCAAAGAGGTGGATTTTAGCCAATGGGATTTCTTACATCCGGTAATCCCTACCGATCATCTCTCTACGGAAGATCTGGGTAGGCTGGGTTCATGGTGTATGCGTGAGTTTTTTTCAAAGCCCGGCAGAATTAACCGTATTATGGAGAGTAATTTTGACCCGCTTGCAAAGCTTTGTTTCCAGGATGTCATGAATGGTATTAATAAATGGGAAGCGGCCGCGACAAAGGGTGAAGTGCAGATATAAAGGCAGTAGGTATAATATAGTATATAGAATGCAGGAGGGATAGATGAAGGATAAAGTTAAAGAGGTATTGTCGAATTTATTGAAGGTAAAGATCGAAGAGTTGAAAGATGATGTTTCTTTACAAAACAGCATCGGGGTTGATTCCACTGAAATGGTGGAATCAGTGATTGCCCTGGAGAAATCATTCGGCGTAAAGCTTAACGTTAAAGAAATAACCAAGAATTCAACAATAAGCGATATCGCAAACAATATCCAGTCAAAATTAGTGAAATGAAAATTATTGATTTAAGTTTGCCTATTGACGAAAAGGCCTTTGAAGTGCACAAGGTGGATATCGAGCGCATATCTCATAAGGCCGGGGTTGCCAAGTTTAACCGTGTAATCATGGGGAAGACGGTCTTGGGCAAAATAAAATACGCTTTGGGCATGCGTATTATAAAAAAGGAGCAGCTGCCTGACGAAGAATTCTTGTCTTTGGAGATTGTGCATGCCCCGGTACACATAGGAACACATCTGGATTACTCCTTTCATTACGGTTCAAGGTCAGAGGGCCGTTCTTCAAAAACAGCGGATGAGATCCCCCTGGAATGTTGTTATCAAAACGGCGTAAAGTTGAATCTGGTACATAAGAAACCCGATGAAACAATTAATGCGCACGATATAAAATCAGCGCTTGATAAAATAAATTACCGGCTTAAGCCGTTGGATATTGTATTATTGCAGACCGGCGCGGATAAGCTTTATGGCGGCCCCAGATATTTTTCAGATTATCCGGGTGTTGACGTCTCGGCCATAGATTATCTGCTGGCTTGCGGAGTAAAGATTTTCGGGGTAGATACCATGGGTATTGACCGGCCTTATAGATTTATGTTGGGAGAATTTTTAAAGACAAAAGACCCTAAAACATTTTACCCGGCGCATTTTTACGGCCGCAAGAAAGAATTCATCCATATAGAGAGATTAGCTAATTTGGAGAAGCTTCCTGATTTTGGGTTTAAAGTTATTTGTTTTCCGGTCCGGATAAAGAATACCGGGGCAGCTTGGGCCAGGGTAGTGGCTATATTAGATTAATAAGGAGGAATAGATGGGGCATACTTGCAATTCAATAATTATTAATGCGCCTTATGATTTAGTATTCGATATATCCAATAATATCCCGCGCTGGACAGAATTATTCGGCCAGGAATATAAAAAAGCAGAAGTGGTTAAAAAAGAGGCCAATAAAATTATATTCCGCCTGACGGATGAAGATGATAAGTCGTGGCAGTCCTGGAGGCTACTTTTTAAAGATAATTATTTTGCTTATGCCCAGCGCCAGGAACCAATGTTCCCCTTTGAATATATGAAGATTATCTGGCTTTATACGCCTAAGCCCGAAGGTGTCGAGTTGACCTGGATTCAGCATTTCCATATGGATGATAAGGCCAAGTTTAATGATGAACAGGTTGAAGGTTTTATCAACGAAGGCTCGCAGCATAACCTGAAAATCTTTAAAGAGATTATTGAAAAAGAAGCGGCCAGGTGAATACAGCCACATTTGTTATTCTTTGTTTAGAGGGGGCGGTTTTATCTTTTAATGTAGCCGCATCCGCGGCGTTAATACCGTCTATCGCAACTGACTTTGTTCTTTCTCAATTTGTAGTAGGCAAAATAATCTGGTTCTATATGATTCCATATGGGGTGGCGGCATTTTTCTATGGCCCATTGGTGCGCGCCTTTGATGCCCGCAAGGTTGAACTATTCTGCATATTTTTGTTTTCCCTGTCTAATCTTCAAGCAGGCATATCACAGAATATTTCTACGCTTTTTGTTGCTAGGTTTATGATGGGGTTATTTGGCGCATCGGTTATCCCGCTTGGCCTTATTTTAATCGCCAGACACCTGGATGAAACAAGGCGCGGCCGTTATATAGGTTTATTTTTTGGCTCTACATTTGTAGCATCTCTATTGGGGCTATTCCTTAGCGGGATAATTAACTGGAGGTTGATGTTTATTATCCCGGCGGCAAGCGGTTTTATACTCTGGGTGTTTATGTATATTCATCTTCCCAGTTTTAAAGAAAAAACGGAGAATTTCCGCTTGGGTTATTTAGAGGCTTTTAGAAACAAGAAAGTTGTAAAGATATTCAGTTATATCTTTTTTATTAGTTTAATTTATCATGCGGTGCAGCAGTGGCTGGGAGTTTTTTTCTCAACCCAGTTAAACTTAGGCCAATTCACTATTAGCATGTTGATCACTCTGACTAGTTTAAGTGGTATATTCGGAGAGGTTTGGGGAGGGCGTCTTGCGGATTCAATAGGTCGTTTAAAAGTGGTGAATTTAGGTATCGCCTTTATGGTATTAGGTGTTTTTTTGCTTTTGGTAAAACTACCCTTAGGCTTACTTGTTTTGGTAATGGTTATTTGGGGTTTAGGCTGGGCATTTAATCATGTGGGTTTGTCTACGATACTTACGGATTTGCCGGAGAAATTTTTAAATGAGGCAGCCAGCTTAAACAGCGGGGTGCGTTTTATCTCCGGAGGCATTGGTGTATGTCTTGGTGGTTTAATTATGCAAAAGAGTTTTGTCCTGGGTTTTTTGGTTTTTGGTTTGGGGTTATTAATTTTATTATATGTAAGCCGTTTGGCAAGTGGCAACAGTACCCGGACTTAAAGGTAGTGGCCGGCACATTGTTTTATTTGAGAAACAAGTGCGACGCCTCTGCGTCGTGTACCCCCTTTGTGGGTAAGGAGGAGAACTATGAGTTTGGAGCTAAAAGGAAAGACAGCGATTGTTACCGGAGCCAGCCGCGGTATTGGTAAGGCCCTTGCCTGTACCGCTGCGGGTTTAGGGATAAATTTAGTTATTGGCGCCCGCAACTTCGGTCCTTTAAAGGAAACCGCGGAAGAAATATCCGGTAAATTTAAAGTTGAGGTTTTGCCGGTAGCTTGTGATGTGACAAAATTAGAGGATCTGGAAAACCTGGTTAAAAGCGCAAAGGATGAGTTCGGTAAAGTTGATATATTGATTAATAATGCCGGAGTATCCAGCCAATATCCTTTTCAGGAGCAGCCAATTGAGGATTTTGAAAGGTTAGCCCACACCAATTACCTGGGGTATGTCCGGCTAATCCGGCTGGTAATTAATGATATGATCAAAAATAAGAGCGGGGCGATCATCAATATGGTTTCCGGTTCAACTTTATGCGACCCGCTGCCCAGGAACTTTATTGTTTATAGCTCGCTTAAAGTCGGCTTAAGGGCATTTTCCAAAGGATTATTTTGGGAGCTGCGCGATCACGGGATCAAGGTAACTTCTATATTGCCCGGAGTTACAGACACGGATTTAACCGGTAAATTACAGGAGATTACTAATGATACCTCGCGACTGATGACTACTGAGGCCATTGAGAATGCCGTACGTTTTGCCTTGACTGTACCGGCTAATGTTTGTCCCTTAGAGATAGCGGTAATTAATCAACAAACTCCCTGGACTGCTCCGGTAATACCGTTTAAACAGCAGCACCCGTCTTGATCGGAATGGACGGTGCGCGCTTCTGCGCAGCACCCGGGAAAGTAATGGAGGAAAAATGAAAAAAGTGTTTTTTTTGGCGGTACTGGCGGTTTTATCCGCCGAGGGGATTGTTTTGGCAGAAGGGAATAATCTATTGGTTGATGATTTTGAGATCGCAATTACCGGAGGTCCTGATGGCACGGTTGATTTTGGCGCAGGCAACGGTTCAAGCGTTGAGGTAATTGAGTCTACTGACATCAAAAACAGCGGTAATAAAGCAATGAAGGTAGTTTATGATGCTGTTGGAGGAGGGTATATTTATGTGTCGCGCGGTACCGGCCTTGATGCTAAGAATGCCAATTGGAACATTAACCCATCGGACATAAAATGGGAAGAGTATAATGCTATATCTTTCTATGTTTACGGGACAGATTCTAAGGCCAGAATCGCTTTTGATATTAAAGATAATGGCGGCGAGATTTGGCGTTTTGTAACAGAGGATGATTTTAAGGGCTGGAAAAGGGTGGTCTGCAATTTTGACAAATTTGTGGTACGCGATGACTGGCAGCCGGAGAGCGCCGATAAAAACCTCCAGCTTGATTTTCCGATCAAGATCTTTCAGTTTGAGCCGCTTTCTGAGTCCAAGGGCACATTATATTTTGATACGGTAGAATTAGTAAAACAATAAAGGCGGTGCGCTGATGAATAAACAGGATGAGAAGAATTTAAAGAAACGTTATTTTATTTGGCTCTATAAAACAGCCAAGGAAACTTTTGATAAATACGAGCGCAAGTTTACCCAGGTGGATATTGATAATGATATCCTGGCTGAAATGGAAAAAGAACTCTTGGGCGTGTATCTTCCTCATGAAAAAGACGCCCTGCAGAAATATATTAACGATTTTCAAAGATATATCGAAGATAAAGAGAGGGCCTGTTCGGAATTAAGGGACCAGGGGAAAAAGACAAACCCGGAGTTTATTTTCTCGGAGATAAAACTGGACGCCGTTGAAAAGGTGATTGTTAAGGAATTGGGCAGAAGGGGATTGGAAGAAATCAGGTCTCTTTATGAAAAAGAAATGACCGGGCGTATTTTAAAAAGCACGGAGCATTAATGTTGATAGATGCGCACAGCCACTGGCTGCCGGAAGAGATTATCACAAATGCCCATTTTTTTCATAAGGGGTGGGGTGATATTGAAGCCCAGCTGAAGATGATGGATGAGGCAGGCATTACCGCAGCTGTTTTAAGTTATCCTACATCAGATGCGCATTTGAAATTAGGCAGTATCAGCGAGGTCGCCCATATTTATAACGATAATGTCGCAAAAATACTGAAGCGTTATCCCGAAAGATTTATCGGGGCTGCGGTTTTGCCCGTAGATAATTCTATTGATATGCTTGAAGAGTTAAAGCGGTCAACCAATGAGTTGGGGTTTAAGGGAATCTCTCTTGCCTCAAGTTATAATGGCATCTATCTGGATGATAAGATGTTCTTACCTATATATAAGGAAGCGCAAGAGAAGGATATACCGGTTTTTGTGCATTCCCAGATCGTTAACCCAATAGGTTTTGAGCGGGTAAAAGACCCCTTGCTTACTCCGGTGGTAGAGTATGTTTTTGATACCACGATTTCAGCAGGTAAGCTTTTAATGTCAGATATCCTTAGGCAGTACCCTAAGGTAAAATTTATCTTTGCCTATTTTGGCGGGGCGGTCTGCTATCTTAAGCAGCGTTTTGACGCAACCTATGCCATGTTGCGCTCAATAAACTTCGTCAAGGACCTGCAGGCCAATCCTTCGGAGTATTTTAAGAATATTTACGTGGATACAAGCGGGGATGCCACCAAAGCTAACTTTATGCTGGCTCTTGAGCTTATGGGGCCGAAACATATTTTGTGGGGCAGCGACTGGCCGGCAAAGAAAGATGTTGCCGCAGGTATTAAAGCCGTCAATAATCTTGATATATCCCAGCAGGATAAGGAAAATATCCTGGGTGTGAGTTTAAAAAACATTTTTGCCCTTTAAATCTTGGCGAAACGCATTGAGCCGCGCGAAGGAAGAGAAAAAATATGTGGAATAAAACTTTGGTGTTGTTTTTAATCATCTTTTTATTCAGCTCAGGTTTTGTCTTCGCGGTAGACTTTGACGGGTGGGTAAATTTAAAGAATGAAGATTCGATTCTATATTCCGTTTTGCGGTTTCTTAACCCGCCGGGGCTTAACAGCGTGCTCTTCACAGTCTTTACGGTAATATTCGCTATTGGGACCGCGGCCTGTATTTTTGCTTTTGAAGGGTTCCCGAAGATATTTTTTTTATTGTTAAGCCTTTTTTGTTGGGCGAGAATAGCGAGTTTTTTTGTGATCTCTTATCTATCGGGGCAGGGAGCAATTTCGCCGTAGAATTTGGCTATGATAAAATTAATTAATTTGATTATTGGAGGCGCGGCAGGGACGATTGCCAGGTATTTTCTGGCCGGGGCAGTTTACCGGATAATGGGAACAAGTTTTCCATATGGAACGCTGATCGTAAATATCAGCGGTTGTTTTATCCTGGGATTTTTGGTTTCTTTATCGGATAAGAAATTCATGTTTAGCCCGGATGCGCGCCTGTTGTTGATGATCGGTTTTTGCGGGGCATTTACTACATTCTCAACTTTGATATTCGAGACTGATAATTTAGTCAGGAGTGGCCAGGCAATACGGGCTTCTGTTAATATTTTTGCCAGCGTAATATTGGGTTTTGTTTTATTTAGGGCAGGTACTTTTATAGGAGAGCTAATATGAAAATTCCCGCAGATGGCAAGCTTTTAAGGATTTTTATCGGCGAGGCGGATAAATGGAATGGAAAACCGCTTTATGAAGAGATTGTCCTTTTGGCCAAGAAAAGCGGAATGGCCGGAGCTACCGCAATAAAGGGTTTTATGGGGTTTGGCTGTAAAAGCCATATGCATACCGCTAAACTATTGAGGTTATCGGAGGATTTGCCGATTGTTATTGAAATTGTGGATAGCGAAGAAAAGATTAATCAGTTTATTCCGCAACTCGATGCCATGGTTAAAGAGGGGTTGATTACCCTTGAGAAAGCAAACGTGATTATGTACCGGGCTTAAAGTAAAATAGGAGATAATTAATATGCAGATGCAGAAGGATGTTCATTTAACAGGTAAAGATTTAACGGATATGGTGCAGCTTAGGCCGCAGGATGTGGGTAAATATGCCATTGTTCCCGGGCCAAGGGATCGCCTGGAAGCATTGATGAAGAAGATCGAAAATCCCGTAAAGAATTTCTCGTTCATGGAATATACCATGTATACCGGCACCTTTGAGGGGATTAAGGTAACCGCGATAAACGGAGGCAGATTTTCTACGGATACCTCTATTACCACAGAGGTGATGTGCAATGCCGGGATTCCGAACATCATCCGTGTAGGCACTTGCGGCTCACTTGATGAGAATATTAAGGTGGGGGATTTGTTCATAGTGGATGAGGTTATCCGCGGGGACGGGGTTACTCCTTATTATGTGGATAAGGATTTTAAGACTCTCAGCAATAAGGGCATATCTGATTTGTTATTTGAGATTGCTAAGGGTATGGGCTTAAATGTCCATCGCGGAAAGGCCTGGACAACTGACGCATTATTGCGTGAAACTCGCCAGATTGTGGAAACTAAACGTAAGGAGGGGGCTCGGGCGGTAGATATGGTTTCCTCAACCCTGCTAACTATTTGTCAAACATATAAGATCAAGGCTGGTTCAATACTTGCGGTCAGCGATAATGTGGTCACAGGAGAGATGGGTTTTATGAACCCGCTTTATTATATGGCGGAAAGCAACCTGATTAAGATTGCCCTGGAGGCGGTCAAGAAAATGGAAGGCAAATAATCTATGATGAGATTTTCGCCGCTTTTTTGGTCGATTCAGTTAAAAGGCAACGTTATTTACATCCTTGATGAAACTAAGCTGCCGCAAAAGGAAGTTTGTATAAAGGCGAGAAATTACCTGGAGGCAGCTAAGGCCATCAAGGAGATGAAAACCCGCGCTGTGGGCCAGGTACTTTTGGTGATGTATACTTTTATTTTAAGTAAGCGGCAGAATGTTAATTTAATTAAGGTGGCCAAAGCCATTAATGCCACGCGTCCGACACTGGCGTTCAAAGTCTTAACAGATATGGTTCTGAGTTGGGATAAAGGAAAGGCACCGTTAGAAAAAAGTATTTTAGGTTTCCTGGAGGCGCTTAAAACTGCCCGCCTAAAACAGGCTAAGGATATGGCTAAGCTGTTAAAAGACGGGGATGTAATTCTTACGCATTGCAATGTCAGCGGGTCAATGCCATTGATCGCCGAATTCGCTAAACAGCAGGGGAAAAAGATAAGTTTCTATGTTACCGAGACCCGGCCATATCTACAGGGTTCGCGTTTAACCGCCTGGGAGCTTATGCGTGCGAAAATCCCGGTAACGATTATTACCGATAATATGGTGGCTTATTTGTTATCTTTAAAGAAGGTGACTAAGGTAATTGTAGGCGCAGACCATTTAACCCAAAACGGGGATATTGCCAATAAGATCGGGACCTATCAGATCGCGGTGGTGGCAAGATATTTTAAGGTTCCTTTCTATGTTTTATGTCCTCCTGCGTCAAAATTAAAAAGCGGTAAAGAAATCAAGATCGAGATACGCCCGGATAGCGAGCTTAAGACCTATCAGGGTTTATTACTTGCCCCGAAAGAGGTCAAGGCGTATTATCCGGCTTTTGATGTTACGCCGGCAAATTTAATTACCAGGCATATTTATTTGGGAGTCTGAGCATGTCCGAGAAAGATTTGAAACTTGAGATTATTGAAACCGGCAGGCGCGTTTATTCCGCCGGCCTGGCAGTAGCTAAATCCGGTAATTTGAGCGCCAGGCTCGATGAAGAAAATATCCTGATTACCGCCAGCGGTACATTCCTGGGCCAGATTAAAGAAGAGGATATTGTTAAGGTAAGTTTAGCCAGCGCAAAGTTTAGCGCTGGAGTTAAACCAAGTTCGGAGTTGTCTTTGCATAGCCTGGTCTATAAATACTTTCCCGCCAAAGTAGTTATTCATTGTCACCCGCCGTTAATTAATGGGTATTTTGCGGTTGCCAAAACACTAAAAGCGATGAGCTTTGAAACTAAGTTTTATCTTGGAGATATCCCCGTAATCCCCCAGGAGACTCCGACGGTAACTTTGCCTGAGCCGGTTATCGCCGCCTTAAAGATAAACAACCTGGTGGTTTTAAAAAACCACGGCACAATAGCGGTTGCGGATAAGTTTGAAGATGCCTTAAGCATTACTGAGGCTTTGGAAGAAGCGGTTAAGAGCGCCGCATGCGCCCGTTTGTTCGATAAAGATATTCTTGATAGCTTAGATGTTGCCTTAAGGGAGGATTTGAAACGCAACGAGCCAGCTTATAATATGTTTAGCCGGGAGCATATCCAAGCAATCGTGGATTTGGTTAATCGTGATGAATTTATCGGCCAAAAGGGGAAAGAGTTGGATTTGACTTTGAAACTGGCTATCCGGATGGATGAGCGTGCCGAGGTTTTTAAATTTAATTTTGAAAAAGGGAGAATCGTAAAATTGGATTTTGACGCTGATGCGCCGTTTGTAATATCGGCGCCGGCTCCTGTTTGGGAGCAGGTGTTTTTAGGGAAGTTGGATTGTTTTGTGGCAGTTACACAGGGTAAAATGAAGTTAAGCGGCCAATTAGGCCAGCTTTCCAAGTGGTACGTCCCTTTTACGCGTTTGTTCGCTTTATTTAAAGCAGTAAAGGTAAAATGAGTTTAAAATATCTGCTCTATATAAATGGCCAGTTTATTGAGACTTCGGAAAAGCAGAATATTATCAATCCTTCCACGGGTAAGGTAATTGCCGAAGCATCGCTGGCCTCGTTAAAAGAAACGGGCCTGGCTTTGGCAGGAGCAAGACAGGCCTTTGATTCCGGGCCCTGGACGCAATTTTCCCTGCTGCAACGGAAAGATTTTATTTTTAAGATTGCCCAGGGCATCCTGGATAACGCCGCCGCTTTAGCGCAGTTAGAAACACAAAATACAGGTAAGCCCATTAAAGAAACTACTTTTATGGATATCCCCTCCAGTGCCAAGACTTTTGAGTTTGCGGCTAATAATTTTATGAGTTATTTGACGAATGAAGAGTTAAGTGTTTCCGAGGATGCGAAGTCGCGTTTAATCCGTGAGCCCATGGGCGTGGTAGTATTAATCGTACCCTGGAATTATCCGCTTTTAATTACCTGCTGGAAACTTGCTTCGGCTTTAGCTTGCGGCAACACGGTTATTCTAAAACCTTCCAGTATGACTCCGGTTACTGCTTTAGAGCTGGGCAAGATTATCCATGCCGCCGGCCTTCCTGCCGGAGTAGTGAACATTGTTAACGGCAGCGGTTCAAAAATAGGGGAAGAGCTTTGCGTGGATAAGCGCGTGGATATGATTTCTTTTACCGGCAGCAATGAGACGGGTAAACAGATCCTGCAATATTCTTCAAGGAACGTGAAGAAGGTGATTATGGAATTGGGGGGCAAATCTGCCAGCCTTGTATTTGATGATGTTGATGTGGGGGTGGCGGTGAACAGCTCTTTGGCCTCCATTTTCCTGAATCAGGGGCAGATGTGCACGGCTATGTCCCGGATTTTCGTGCAGGAAAGTATTTACGATAAGTTTCTCGCTGATTTTGTAGAAAAGGCAAAGCGTATAAAGCTGGGCTTAGCGGATGATTTTGAAACCCAGATGGGGCCATTGATCAATGACGCGCAGCGCAAAAAGGTGATAGCCTATATCGAAAAAGCAAAAGCCGAAGGCGCTAAACTTGTCTGCGGCGGCAGGATTCCGGAAGGCGCGGATTTAAAAAATGGTTATTTCTTTGAGCCCACGGTTTTAGTTGATGTGAATGCGCACTCGCATATATTTAAAGAAGAGGTGTTTGGCCCGGTAGTTTTAATTAATAAATTTTCAGGTTCTGATGAGGCTGTAATTTTAGCCAATAGCGTAGATTTTGGTTTGGCTGCCTGTATCTGGAGCAAAGATTTATCCCTGGCGCAGGAATTAGCTAAAAAAATAAATGCCGGTATTGTCTGGATTAATACTTACGGCATGTTTTATAACCAGCTTCCTTACGGAGGGTTTAAGCAGAGCGGCTTTGGTAAAGAATTAGGCAGGGAGGGGTTTCTGGAGTATAGCCGGCTGAAAAATGTAATATTAGATCAATCAAACGAAGGCAAGCCGCTGGTCAATTACTGGTATGGATTCTAATGGATATAGTTGATATTTTAAAGAAGCGCGCAAAAGAATATGCGCAAAAGCCGGCACTTATTTTTGGCCAAGAGCAGGTTTCTTTTGCCGGGCTCAAAGATAAAGTCTTTTCTCTTGCCCAGGGCCTGCTTAAGCTTGGAGTAAAACGCGGGGATAAGGTTGCTATTTATCTTCCTAATTGGCCGGAATATGTTTACAGCTATCTGGCTGTCTGGTCCATCGGCGCCTGCGGCGTACCTTTGGATTTTATGCTTACCGAAGACGAGATAGTTTCTTGTCTTAGCCATTGCGAAGCCAAGATTCTTATCACTAAACACAAAGCCAACATTTCGCTTTCCCTTCTTAAGCAAAGTTTGCCTTCATTAAAGCATATTATCTCTTGTCGTTTAAAAGAGAAGGAGGCCTTAAACTTTGAAGAGTTATTGGCAGAGAGCTCAATCAGTGCTCCTGATTCAGCGGTCAGGGAAAAAGATTACGCCATAATCTTTTATACCTCCGGTACAACCGGTAAACCAAAAGGCGTTTTAATTAATTATCTCCAGCTGGATGCTCCTCCAAAATCAATGGCTTTTTTTGTGAATGCTGATTTAAGTTTCAAAGATACCGCTCTTTGCGCCCTGCCCTTTTCTCACTTAGGCGGCTTAATCTATATCCAGAATGCAATTACTTTTGGGCTAAGCCTCGTGTTGATGGAACGTTTTATGCCCCTGGATTTCTTAAGGAATGTGCAGAATTATAAAATTAATTTTTTCTGGATTGTGCCCTCGATGTATTACGCGCTGCTGCAACTAAAGGAGTTTGAAACCTTTGATTTATCCAGCTTGCGTTGGATTGTTACTTTTGGGGCATCGAGTTCTCCGGATGCCCTGCGCAGGTTCCATCAGTTTTGCCCTAAGGCCAATCTTTTAAACGGCTGGGGTTTAACCGAGACAAATGCTCCGACAGTAGTTTTGCCTATGGGCTCTAAGAACATAGAGAGCGTAGGCAGGCCGGCTCCCTGGATTGAAGTAAAAGTTTTTTCCGCCGAAGGCGGATCCGCCTGCGGCGGAAATGATGCCGAGAAAGAATTGCCTATAGGACAAGTCGGCGAGGTTGTGGTAAAAAGCTGGGTGGTTACCGACGGTTATTTTAAAGACGAAGGATTGACTCGTCAGACTATCCGTAATGGCTGGTTTTATACAGGAGACCTGGGCAGGTTTGACGCGGAAGGTTTTCTTTATATTGTCGGCAGGAAGAAAGAGATGATTAAGGTTGGCGGTGAGATTGTTTTTGAGCCGGAGGTAGAGTCGGTTTTATTGAGGCATCCGGATATTGCAGAAGCCGCGGTAGTAGGGGTATCTGATAAACTGCGGGGAGAGTTACCAAAGGCTTTTTTAGTGGCTAAAGAAGGCAGGGGTATCCCGGAGGAGGATTTGCGATTTTTCTTACGCCAACACCTGGCGCATTTTAAGATCCCGCATTATTTTGAATTTTGCGCAGAGCTTCCCAAGAACCGCACCGGTAAGATTGATAAAGAAAAGCTTAGAATCCGCTCCTGAAATACCATCATGCAAGACATTAAAGAATTAAGTTTAAGGGGACTGGAAGAAAAATTGCTTTCCTTAGGGAAACCTAAATATCATGCCAGACAGATATTCGCCTGGATTTATCAGAAGGGTTCATATGAATTTAACAGTATGAGCGATTTACCGGCGGCCTTAAGGCAAATCCTGGCGGATGAATTCTATGTTTTGGGCTTAAGCCTGGCGGATCTAAAAGAATCTGTTGATGGTACAGTTAAATTCCTGTTTGAGTTAAATGACGGCAACTTGATTGAGGCGGTGAATATCCCTATGGCCAGGCGGGCACCCGGCCTTAGCGGAGAGGCCGTTGCGCGCCGTTGCGCAGTTACCGGATGCATCTCCTCGCAGGCAGGATGTAAATTTGGCTGTGAGTTTTGCGCAAGCGGATTTAAAGGATTTAAACGCAATTTGACCAGCGGCGAGATTTTGGATGAGGTGCTTTATTTAAAGAATAACCTGAGGGATGCCCAGCTTAACCATATTGTATTTATGGGCACAGGCGAACCGCTGGATAATTACGATAACCTTTTAAAGGCTATCAGGATAATTAATTCTGCCGATGCTTTTAATATCGGCGCCAGGCGCATTACCATCTCTACCTGCGGGGTTATCCCGGGCATAAAAAGGCTGCAGGAGGAAGATCTGCAGGTGGAGCTTTCCATATCTTTGCATACTGCCGATGATAAGCTGCGTTCAAGAATAATGCCGGTTAACCGGAAGTATCCTTTAGGGGATTTAATTAAATGCTGCCAGGAGTATATTGAGAAGACAAACCGCCAGATTACCTTTGAGTATATTTTAGCCAGGGACCTGAATTCTGATTTGTCTTCTGCGCAAAAACTGGCCGCGCTTTTAAAGAATTTAAGGTTAGCTAAGGTTAACCTGATCCCGGTTAATCCAACCCCCAAATCTAAAATTATTCCGCCCTCTGAAACAGAGGTGCTCTCGTTTAAGGACTATTTGTTTAAAGCCGGACTTAATGTTACATTAAGAAAAGAGCGCGGCCGGGATATAAATGCCGCCTGCGGGCAATTGAGGTTAAAATATGAACAGGATTAATCTGGGATTTTTAGTAATTGTTCTGGGTATTGTTTTATCCGGGTGCCTAAAGCAGGAAATCAAGAATCTTGACGCAAAAGGCAGCGGCATCATTTGTTTTGGAGACAGTATTACTTTTGGGTATGGGGTAAATCCTGGAGAGGATTATCCTGCGGTCTTAGGCAGCATGGTTAAGATTCCGGTAATTAATGCGGGCGTAGACGGGGATACTAGCTTTGCCGCCTTAGAACGCCTGAGGCAGGATGTTTTAAGCAAAAATCCCCGGCTAGTTATTGTGGAATTCTGCGGGAATGATTTCCTGAAAAAGATACCAAAAGAGACAACGGTAAATAATTTAAGCGAAATTATTGACCGTATCCAGGCTAAGGGAATAATGGTGGCCTTGGTGGATATAAGCGCGGGTATGTTTTTCAGGGAGTATAGAACGGCTTTTAAGAAACTCTGCGATGAAAAGCAAGCGATATTTATCCCGGTAGTTTTGCATAAGATTATTACCAACCCGGCGATGAAGAGCGATTTTTTCCATCCTAACGCGCGAGGGTATAAGATTATAGCCAGCCGGGTTCATAAGGCAATATCCAGGTATATTAAATAGGGGTTTTCTTTAAAATGAAGAAAATAAGCTTAAATCAAATGAAAGGAAATCAAAAAGGAATTATCCTGGAGATATCCGGCGGGCTTGGTTTACAGAATAAGTTTATGAGTATGGGCATTTATAAGGGCAGGGAAATTACAAAAATTAGCCATATTGGCCTAAGGGGGCCGGTAGCGATTAAAGTAGGCAGAAGCGTTCTAGTATTGGGCCATGGTGTAGCTAATAAAATAGTGATTGAAATCCATGATTAAGAAGGTTTTCTTGGTAGGTAATCCTAATGTCGGTAAGAGCGTAGTTTTTTCCCGCCTTACGGGAGTGCAGGTTATCTCTTCTAACTACGCCGGCACTACTGTTGAGATTATGCGCGGGGCCCTCAAGCTTGGGGACCAGGAGATTGAAGTCATAGACCTCCCGGGTACCTATTCGCTTGAGCCGTCCTCTAAAGCAGAAGAGGTTGTGGTGTCATTGTTAAACGAGCCTGCCAAGGAAGAAATAGCGGTAATCAACATAGTCGATTCTACTAACCTGGAGCGCAATCTTTACCTTACTTTGCAGCTTCTTGAGGCAGGCCTTCCGGTAATCGTTTGCCTGAATATGTGCGACGAAGCAAAGCATCATGGCGTAAGTATTGAAATAGACAAATTGGAGAAACTTCTCGGGGTTGCGGTTGTGCCGACTTGCGCCATAACCGGTTCAGGAATAAAGACCCTGGTTGAGAAAATAAAGGATGTAAAAAGCAAGCCCAGGGAGAAACCAAGCCACAGGGACCGTTGGCAGGCGATCGGCTTAATCATAGAGCAGGCGCAGCGCTTAACGCATCGGCACCACAGTTTACGGGAGGTTTTAGAGGATGCTTCGGTGAGGCCGTTTAGCGGGGCGCTCATTGCCATTGGCCTGATGCTGGCTTCTTTTCAAATTGTGCGTTTTATCGGCGAAGGTTTAATCAGCAGGATAGCCGATCCCATATTTCTTAATTTTTATCAGCCGCTCTTAGTTAAATTAAGTTCGATTCTGGGGGAGGAGAGCTTTCTCCATCATTTATTAATCGGGGATTTGATTAATAGTAGAATTGATTTTAAGCAGTCTCTGGGTTTATTGACTACCGCTCCCTATATCGAATTTGCCATGGTTCTGCCTTACATCATTGCTTTTTATTTTGTTTTAGGCCTGCTGGAAGATATCGGTATCCTCCCGCGTCTGGCAATGCTTTTAGATAATCTTTTGCATCATATCGGTTTGCATGGTTTTGCGATTATCCCGGTGCTTTTGGGTTTGGGTTGTAATGTTCCAGGTATCCTAGCTACGCGTAATTTAGAATCCAGGCGAGAACGGTTTATTGCCGCAACACTGATTTCTATTGGCGTGCCCTGTGTAGCCTTGCAGGCGATGATCTTTGGTTTGCTGGGTAAGTTTTCCGGTTTTTATGTTTCCGGGGTATATTTGGTCCTGTTGGTTGTCTGGGTGGTTTTAGGGGTAATCCTTAACCATACGGTTAAAGGATACAGCCCGGAGCTTTTGGTCGAGATCCCTCCGTACCGGCTTCCCGCATTGTCGACTTTGGGTAAAAAGTTATTCCTGCGTATTAAGGGGTTTATAATTGAAGCCGCACCGCTGGTTTTATTAGGGGTTTTAGTAATCAACGTGCTTTTATATTTTAAATTGTTTGATTTGTTCACGGGCTTATTCGCCCCGGTAGTAAACGGGATTTTTGGTTTACCCAAAGAATCGGTGGTTGCTTTAGTTATGGGTTTATTCAGGAAGGATGTGGCAGTGGGCATGCTTATGCCTCTGGCTTTAAGCGTCAAACAACTATTTATAGCTGCCGTGCTTTTGGCCGTATCTTTTCCTTGCGCTGCCACTTTTTTCGTATTTTTCAAAGAGCTGGGTTTAAAGGATTTGCTCAAGGCCGCTTTGATTATGTGCTTGGTTGCCTTGGTTACCGGGACCCTGCTTAATTTTGCTATCCGCTAATTATTCCCTTTCTAAGATTATTATAATAAACTTTATATTATTGATATGCTATTTTGGTTTGGAGTTGCGTAAAAACTGTTATATAATACAAATGATACCTTAATCTTAGGGGCTCCATTTGTTTGTCCGCATAAAGCGGTTAAATCAGGAGGACGATAATGGCTAATGAGGATATCTATAAATTAGTTGCCAACATTGAGAAAGTTATTGTGGGTAAAACTGAAACAGTAAAAATGCTGGTTATAGGGTTATTGACTAACGGCCACATTTTGATTGAAGATATCCCCGGCGTGGGAAAGACAATGCTGGCTTTGACGTTAGCCAAATCTATAAACGGAGATTTTAAAAGGATTCAGGCTACTCCGGATCTGTTGCCTACGGATATTACCGGTGGGTTTGTTTATAGCCCTAAGACCGGAGAATTCGATTTTAAAAAGGGGCCGGTGTTCGCGCATATCCTGCTGGTGGATGAAATTAACAGGACTACCCCGCGCACGCAATCTGCGCTCCTGGAATGCATGCAGGAATATAAGGTTACCGTTGAGGGCTTGACATATCCATTGCCGGCTCCTTTTATGACTATTGCTACGCAAAACCCCATTGAATACCAAGGGACGTATGTTTTGCCTGAAGCGCAGATAGACCGGTTCCTGATGAAGATCAACATAGGGTATCCATCGTTGGCTGAAGAGATAAGGGTTATCTCTGAACAAAAGATTAAGCATCCTGTGGAAAGCGTTATGCCGGTTATGGCTCTTGAGGATGTTTTGAAGCTGCAGGAAAAGGTAAAAAGAGTTCAAGTTTCTCCCGAGGTGTTGGAGTATATCGTTAAATTGGTATCCTCAACCCGTAACTCCGATGTAATAAAACATGGCGCCAGTCCGCGCGCATCAATCGCCATCATGAAAGCTAGCTGTGCCTGGGCATTCATTGAGGGCAGGGATTATGTTATACCCGATGATATTATTAAGCTTTTGCCCCATGTTTTGAAACACAGGATAATATTACATCCGAAGGCAACGATTTCCGGAATGACCCCCGATCTGGTCATCGACAATATATTAAAAAAAATCCCAATTTCTTGAATTAAGCATGTATAAGAAATTCCTGGGAAAGTGGATTCTATTCTTGGTTCTTCTGGGTTTCAGCCTTTTTATGAGCCTGAAGACCCCCTTTATTATCTTCTATTTTTTCTTCTGGATCCTCCTGTCTATTTTGACAATAAGTTCTCTATGGCTGGTTTTAATCTATTTTTTCCAGAGGTTGCATCTGGAACGTAAAATAACACTGAAAATAGAAGAGGATGATGCTTTGGAGGTTATTCTGGAAATAGAGAATAGAGGTTTTCTTCCTGTTTCCGATGCCATATTGAAAGATCATTTAAGTTGCGCGTATGCGCAAGAAAAGCAGAAGTTTATTATGCTGAGCTTTTTAATGCCTAAGTCAGCTGTTAAGTTTACCTACCGTTGTTTTTGCCCCCGGAGAGGCAGATATGAAATAGGCCCATTGGTTGTTTATTTTTTTGATCCCTTGGGTTTGTTTTATTTTAAAAAAACGTATCCGCTGTATTCGGAAGCATATGTTTATCCCCGGATTTTTCATATCCGCAAGTTTCCAGCTTTAAACAAAGGCATCTCTCCATGGCTTGGTGTCGAAACATCGCGCGTGAGCGGCGATGATGACGAATTTTTTGGGGTGCGGGAATATAAAAGAGGGGATCCGTTAAAGAAAATACATTGGATGGTTTCTGCACGTAAAAATCAGCTGATTGTAAAAGAATTCCAACGCCAAGATTTCTTTAGAGCAACCATAATGTTTAATCTGGAAAAAGAAGATAATCTTGGGGAAGGCAAAGAATCCGTCGCGGAATACACCATAAGAATTGTAGCTTCAGTTGCCAAATACCTTATTAATTTAGGCGTATCCATTGAGATTATTTCTCATGCAGGAGAGGTGGTGCATATTCCTTTTAATAAAGGGGAGGGCCATCTTGAGGAAATCCTTAAGTTTTTGACTGTCGCGCAAGCAGAGAGCAGGGTGACATTATTTGAGCTCTTTGCTAACTTTCAGCGCAATATTTTAGAAGATTCAAGCTTGATTGTTGTAATGACGGATAAAAATAAGTCATTTTTACCCGCGATGCTTTCTTTAGGGGTCAGAAACGTATCTCTGGTGCCCATAATTCTTAAATCTTCGACATTTATTAAAACTCATTCCGGGCATAAAGAGGTTAAAGATTATGCTATTGGCATATCTGAGAATATAAACCTTAATCCTATTTATATCGCCTGTAAAGATAATTTAGAGGAGAAATTTTAGTCTAGGTTATGGAAAACAAAGATCCCTATTTTCATCTAGAGTATTTTCTGACGTTTTTGCTTTTTCTGCCGCTATTGCTATTATTTCCCCAAGAAGCAACAGCTCTACGTGTTTTTTTCGTTGGTGGCATAATTTTAGGCTCTAGTGTTGCTTATATCAGCCGCAACCAGCTTTATCTTTTTAAGAAATTTGTGATCTTGGCGGCTAGCATATTGATTTTGACAGCGACAGTTTATTTTGTATTTAAATCCGCCTTTCTTTATAGAGAGGTAATTGTTATCTGTATCAAAAGCCTGTCGCTTTTAATAGTGGTCCATAGTTTTGGTTCATGCCTGCAGGGCTGCTTAAATTCCATGCAGATTTTTAGTATTCTATTATTTCTCTGCTTATGCGCGTTGATCAGGGGATATAATAATTTTTCCCTGTTCCTTACCTCATTGTTTACTTTTAATTTATTGGCACTGGCCAGGATAAGGCTGCACGCTCTTTTTGATAATCCGGAAAAAGCACGGGAAAAATATCAAGGGATAAATATTTTTTTCATTATCGTACTTGTTTTATCGATACTATCAGCATGGGTATTCTTTATTAATTTGCCTCTGGGAAAAATTGAAATATTGGGGTATCTAAAGGAGGAAGGTTTAAATTCGACAGAAGGGCAGGCAAAAGGAAAAGGCGTTTCTTTGACAGGCGAACAGATTCAGAAGGAATTGACTAGCTTGACATTCCGACTTTATTCCACCGATGAAATGTACCGGGTGCTGGCGGCAATCCAGGATTTATTGGTTAAAGAAAAACCGTTTGCGCTTGAAGTTGATAAAGCCCGAGGAGATATTGCGGAGATATTTAGTAATCCCGCTTTAGCCCAGGAGGCGGTGAAAGTGAAAGAATTAAGCGATTCAATTAAAGCGTATATGGGGGAAAAGATATTAAATAATTTAACTCGGATAAAGGATTCTATAAGCAAGATTATTGACGATAACCATATTGGTTTACGGCAAAGGTTTTCTCTATTAAGTTCAGCCAATAAACTAGAATATAGCAATTCTTTGGAGGAAATCAACAAAAATAGCGAGCAGTTGCGTAGCGCAGTTAATGAGGATTTGATTTCTGATGAAGCAAGGAAGAAGTTAAAACAGCTTGATAAACAGCTTAGAGAGTGGAAGGCTTACCAGGTTTATTCCAGAAAGCTCGATTCTTTTCAAAAAGAAATTAATAATTTGGATGAAGACAGAAAATCAGGTTTTAATAAACTAGCCCAGCAAATCCGTGATGTAAATACGGTTCCTGATTCTGCCAAGGTGGATAAGTTGATTGAAAAGATGAGCCAGGGATCGTTTTTAGAAGACGAGAAACTTATTGATAAGGCAGAGGATTTACTTAAATTAAAGAAGGTTATGATCGCTTTAAAAGAAGTCAGCCAACTGCGTAGGGAATTAGAAGATTCCGGGCAATCGATTGATAAGCCGCCTGAACTTGAGGAAGCGCTTAATGCCGCTGAGGAATCCGGGGATCCCCGGGAGATTTTGAGAAAAATATCCAAGCTTACAGAACGCATGCGTCAGGAAAGTTACTTTCAGATCCCCCGGGGAGCAAGAGATATATTGCAGGCAAAGATAGAAAGCTTAGCCAGAGAAGCGGCAGATGCCTTGAAGAATAAAATTCAGGAGAGTGGCCTTGCGGATTCCGGTGAAAACCTGTTAGAAGACTTAAAAGCCATGGACTCTGAACGGACAAAAGATAAGATAACTGTTCTTTCCGCGAAGATGCAGAAAGCATTAGAGGTATTTTACAAGCAAGGCAGCATTACTAAAGAGACCGTGGATAATTTAGTAGGAGAAACTAAAAAAATAGAGGAGTTTTTTACCGTAAGTTCAGAATTGGCAAATATGGGTAGGCAAAAAAGGGCTCTGAATAAGGATATCCCCTTGGATTACAAGGAAAAGGCAGCTAAATTTTTGCAGAACTTATCTTCAGGGGATGAACAGAAAGAACGGATAAAAAAGTTGGTGGATAAGCTGGGGGATGCGCAAACAATATCTCAAGCCGGAGATGTGTCTGAGGTTATTAATGAAGAAATAGATGCATTGGCTAGAAAAGGCGAAGCCAGAGACAGCGAAAGAATAAAAAAGTTCGTACAACAGGCAGTTGAAGAGAGAAAGATGTTTATACTGGAAAAAGAGAGTTGTAATTTACGCAAAGAGATTGAAGTCTTAAAGAGCGGATTGCCGCAACAAGCAGCTTTATTAGAAAGTAGATTAAATAAACTAAGGGGGAGTAAGACCGAGCAAGAATTATTAAAGAACGCAAGCGCGCTTAAAGAATTATCCGAATCAAAGCAGTTTGAAAAAGAATTTGAATCAGATGAATTTTCAGAGATGTCCGACCGTAGCAGGCAGCTAGGGCGGATGAAAATCGACCTGTTGCCCGGTTACGTTATTTTACCTCTACAATCAAGGATTTCTTTAAAAAGCGTAGCAGTTTACGATAATTTTGTTAAAGAAATTTCTCCTGAACTGGAATGGTCTTCTTCAGATTCTTCCATAGCTTCTGTCAATCAGTTTGGCTTGGTTTATGCCAGAGGCATAGGCGAAGCTGAGATAACTTGTCGGTACGGGGGTCTGGTAAGCAGGAGATGCAAAGTCACGGTAGTTGCAACAATCCCCGAGCGGGAGTTTGCCTTTATCAAAAGTGAATTAGGAATATAGCCAAATTGATGAAAATAAAGAAACTCTTTTTATTGATTTTTTTAATCAGCCTTCCTTACTGTAAGTTTGTTTATGCGGAACAAACATACCAAGAAAAGACAATCCCGCAGGGGAAAATTATATTTGGCATGAGGGAGGAAGAAGCGCTTAATAAATACGGATTACCCGCATCTATAAAAGGGAATATATGGTGTTATAATGGTTTAAGAAAATTATATATTTATTTGGATGAACCGCTTGAAGTATACCTTTATCCTCGTTTCATTAAGGGATATGTAGATTTCCCTTTGGAGTTAAAGGTGTTGGCGGGCCCGCAAGAAATAACCGATGTAACGTCTAAGGTTGAGCTGCTTTTAAGTAACCCTGGCAATTTTACTATATCCGGGCAAGGAGTTTTGGTACCTAAAAAACCCGGCGACTATCAAATTATAGCCAAATATAAAGGCTGTTATAGCAATGCAAGTTTTATCTCTGTAGCCGAGGCAGAAGAAGATCCTGGTACAGAAGAGAGGTTAATTAACATAGATATTTTCCCATATAAGCCTTATGTGGATCAAAATACCACAGTTTATTTTCAGGCTTTTGGGACATTTGTTTTTAAAGGTCGTTATACGGTAAGAGAGATAACCCGGCAGGCAGAATGGTTTAGTGAACAAAACGGCCAGGCCCTGAAAATTAAAGATTCAAAAGTCGTATTACGATTCCCTGGAAAGTATAAAGTATTTTGCAGGCATAAAGGATTACAGGGTATCTCTCAGGATATTGAGGTAGCTAAGATCCCTGTCCAGCTTAGTCGTTCTTTAAAGCAAATTTCTATTGTTCCTGCCGATGTCTTCGTAACCAACCAGAGCAGTATATCTTTTTATGCTTTTGCTACTTATGGGGACAACAGGGTAGAAGAGGTCTCTAAAAGAATAGGTTGGGTTATTAAAGATACGGAAATCTTAGAAAGAGTGTCAGATAATGTTTTTGCCGCTAAATTTGTCGGGATAACCGAACTGCAGGGCGTGTTGGATAATTTACGCAGCTTACCCGTTAAAGTGGCTGTTTCGGATTCCCCCGTTATTAAGGCCTGGGTAGAAAAAGCAGAAAAACAAAAAAATTATTTTGAGGATTCGTTTGATGATATTAAAGTCAATATAAAAGATTTAACCCGTAAATTTACCGAAGAAAAAAAGTTTAAGAACATAAGAATATCTCCAGACTATTGCGATATTCCGGCAGGGGCTCAAAAGCAGTTTTCCGCTTTCGGCCTGCGGCAGGATAATTTAGAAGAAGATATAACTATATTGGCCAACTGGAAGATTATTGATGGTAAATTTGCTGATGTAAAGAATGGGTTAATTAACGCGATTGCACCGGGAGATACAAAAGTATGCGTCAAATATAAAAACATAGAAAACCAATGCATCCCGGTTATCGTAAGAGAAGCAAGATTGATTTCTATGGCAGTTTCTCCGGCTAAATTGATGATAGCTAAGGGGGAACATTTATGTTTGGAAGCGGAAGGGCATTTTGGCGACTCTTCACATAGGGATATTACCTCTTTAGTCAGCTGGGTATGCGCTGATTCAGACATAGTGAAGATGGATAAAAACAAAGTTTGGCCCGCAGGGGTTGGCCGGACAAAGATATTTGCTGAATATTTAGGAATGCGCAGCCTTCCGGTGGAAGCAGAGGTGGTGCATGAGAAGCATTGGTTATTTAAGCTTATTTTAAAAATACTGCTTTTTTTATTATTAGCCGTGTTTTTGTCTTATTCTTATTTTTATATATTGACTGAAAAATCTAAGCGGGATATTCTTAGCTTATATTCCAGCCCTAGAGATTTAACTATCGCTCTTTACATGAACCTTAGCAAAATAGTCTCCATTTTTGGTATACAGCATAGGTTTTATATGCCGCCATTGTTTTTAGCCAGTTTGGCTGATGGAAAATATGCCATAAAGGATAATTTGTTCTTGAGATTTGCGCAACAATATGAAGAAGCCAAATACAGTTCCCATATTTTTCCCCCGGGAACATCCCGCTTAGCGCTGGATGAGTATAACCATATATTGAAAATAGTTTTTGCGCAGCATAAGAAAAGAACATTGGCAGCCGGATATTTAAGAGCTTTAATAAGCGGGACGCCTTTTTTCATATATAAAATTAAACCGAGTTAAATGCGCGATAAATTTCCACATTTTAAAAAAAATAAAATTATAATGGTAGTTCTGTTTTGCCTGGGTGTGTTTCTTGTAGACGCGCAGGCGAAAGAATCTTCCAAGCCGCTATTACACCCCGCCAGTTATTGGCAGGTTATAAAAGAGGCTACCTTACAGTGTCTTTTGTGTCCGCGTAAATGTATTCTTGCTCCCGGTCAGCGCGGTGTCTGCACCGTGCGTATAAACAAGGAAGGCAAGCTTTATAGTCTTGGATACGCTAACCCGGTAGCTATCCATATTGATCCTATTGAAAAGAAACCTTTTTTTCATGTTTCTCCCGGTTCTTCAGTCTATTCCCTTGCCGTAGCCGGATGCAATATGCGTTGCGTATTCTGTCAAAATTGGCAGATATCCCAGTCCAGGCCGGATGAAGCCCAAAGTTACAACCTCCTTCCTTTTGAAGCGGTTAATCAGACTATAGAAAACAATTGCCGTTTTATCGCTTATACATATACCGAGCCGACTGTATTTTATGAATATATGCTTGATATCGCAAAACTGGCTTGCGCCAGAGGGTTAAAAAACACAATGCATACCTGCGGCTATATAAACCAGGAACCGTTAAAGGAGCTGCTTAAATATATGGATGCGGTTAATGTGGACCTTAAAGGCTTCTCCGGTGAGATTTACGCTAAAATCGGCGAGATGGCGCAGCTGGAGCCGGTTTTGGAAACCCTTAAAACAATCAAAAACTCAGGGGTTTGGCTTGAAATAACCTGCCTGATCATTCCGGGTTTAAATGACGAAACTGCTAAGATTAAGGAAATGTGTGTGTGGATAAAGGAAAACCTGGGGGCTGATGTGCCGGTTCATTTCAGCCGCTTTATGCCGGCTTTTCGATTGATGAATCTTCCCCCTACTCCTCTTGAAAAACTCGAAGAAGCATATAAAATCGCCAAAAACGCAGGGTTAAAATATGTTTATATAGGCAATGTCCCCGGCCATCCGGCGGAAAGCACATATTGTACGGAATGCGGAAAAATTGCCGTAAAAAGAATAGGATATGAGATTTTAGAGAATAACATTAAAAACGGAAAATGTGTTTTCTGCGGTAAAAAAATATCCGGCAGATGGGATTTCTAACTTATCTTCAGCTTTTTGGCATTGGTTTAAGTTTTGGTTTTTCAGGGCCGTGTTTCTTATCCTGCACGCCTGTTTTTATCACATATCTTGCAGGAAGAAAACTTAAATGGGGCCAAGGATTAATAGAAGCATTAATATTTCTTTCCGCCAGGTTATTCGCCTACCTTGTTTTAGGATTCATTGCCGGAGTTTCGGCAACCCTGCTTAAGCAATTCGGAAACTCCAATTTTACTTCATTTTTAAAGCCCTTGGGAGGAGTAATTATCATTTTCCTGGGGATCTTCATCATGTTTAACAGGGATCCGGGTTATTGCGGGTGTAAGCTCTCGGCGAATAAAGCGTTAACTTTAGGCAGCCTGTTTATCCTGGGTTTTACAATCGGAATATCCCCGTGCGCACCGCTTTTGGCGCTGCTTTTTGAAATTACAATTATTTCCAAGACCGCGCTTGAAAGTCTGATTTGCGTCCTTTCGTTCGGCTTAGGCACATTTATTTCGGGTTTCGTGATTATCGCCGGGTTATCGGGAATAATCAGCCGGCTGCCGGGAAAAATTCTAAAATCAAATCTAAGCTTGTTGATTTTCCGCATTTCCTGCGCGTTGCTTTTAATTTTATTGGGTTTGGATCTTATATTCTAAGGATGTTTTAAAATGGCAGTTTTATTTTCTATTTTTTTAATCGGTTTTACCGCTATGTCAGCGCAAATTGTTATCATGCGCGAATTCCTGATTGTTTTTTACGGCAGCGAAATATCCATTGGTTTTATCTTTGGCAGCTGGTTTATGTGGGGAGCACTGGGAAGCTGGTCTTTAGCCAGGCTTGCCGATAAAGCTAAATCAAAACTGGTTTTATTCTCGGTCAGCCAGCTTGTTTTAAGCTGTTTTTTGGTATTAAGTATCTTGGCAGTCAGGTCAATAAAATTATATTTCAGTCTTGCGCCCGGAGAGATTTCCGGGTTCATGCCGATGATTATATCCAGTTTTATTATCCTTGCGCCAATCTGCATGCTTCTGGGGTTTATGTTTTCTTTGGGCTGCCGGATATATCAAGCCAAGCCCGCTGAGACAGCCAGAAACATCGGCCTGGTTTATGCCTGGGAGTCTGCCGGCGCCCTGCTTGGCGGGGCGCTGTTAAGTTTTGTCCTTATGCGTTTTTTGAATGCAATTGTTACTGTTGTCATTCTTGGCTGGTTGAATGTTTTCGCAGCCTTATGTTTACAGTGGAAGGCAAAAACAAGGAAAACAAGTGCGCTGTTGGCGGGGATAGCGTTGTTTATTTTGATTGCGGATTGTGTCTTATGGGTTTCTGGAAGATGGGGAAGCCTTGATGAATATTCGCGTAAAAGACAGTGGCAGGGGTATGATATCCTGGAAGATAAGAATTCAATTTATGGCAATATCATGATAACAAAAAGGGATAACCAGTATTCTTTTTTTGATAACGGACTGCATCTTTACAGTGTTCCGGATAAGATGGCTTGCGAGCAGGCTGTGCATTTTGTGATGCTTGAACACAATAACCCCCGGGATTTACTTTTGGTAGGAGGCGGCGTGGGGGGCTTGATAGGAGAAATGCTTCAGTATCCGATAAAGAGCGTTGATTACCTCGAGCTTGATCCTGTAATTATAGAAATGGCTGAAAAATACCTTCCCGTAAAGGAGTATGAGCCTTTAAGGAGCTCAAAAGTATCGATTTATAATCTGGATGGCAGGTTTTTTGTTAAAAGCACGCAAAAAAAATATGATTGTGTAATTACGCACCTTGGGGATCCTTATACTGCTCAGCTAAACAGATTTTATACCGTTGAATTTTTTAAAGAAGTAAAGAATGTTTTAAATGAAGGCGGGATCTTTTCCTTCGCCTTAAGTTCTTCGGAAAGCTACATCAGCCCTGAACTGGGAGAATATTTAAGTTCTGTTTACTTCGGGCTAAGAAAAGTGTTTAGAGATGTATTAGTTATACCCGGAGACACCGCGTATTTCTTGGCTTCTGATAAAGCAGGCATCTTAACTTCTAATTATAATATTTTGATGGATAGGGCAAAAGAAAGGAACTTGGATTTAAAATACGTGCGCGAATATTATCTATCCTCTAAATTATCCCCGCAGCTTCTTGCTTATACTGAAAAGGCGCTCCTGCAAAGAGGCCAGGTGAAGCTGAATTACGATTTCCGGCCGAGCACTTATTATTACAATATGACTTTTTGGGCCAAGCGCCTTGGAGGGCAGGTTTTTAAGAAGATGCTTAAAGCAGCCAGTTTCAACAAGGTCATTACCGCCGTATCCGGTATTTGTATCTTGATTATTTTGGCGGGCCTAGCCGGGATACGCAAAAACAAAGATTTTTGTAAACAGGCTAGTCTTATGGCTCTTATGTGCTCGGGCTTTTCCGCGATGGCTATCCAAATAATAATATTACTGGCCTTTCAGATTATTTACGGGTATGTTTTTTATAAGATCGGAATCCTGCTTACAATTTTTATGGCAGGTTTAGCCGCGGGTAGTTTTTGGATGATAGTCTCGGTGGGGAAGTTTAATAAACCATTCGATAATTTAATAAGGCTTAATTCCCTGTTTTGTATCTTTTTGTTAGGGCTTCCCGCTTTATTTTTTTGGTTATCAGCTTCCGGTAAAGAAATTGTATCCCAGGCAGGATCAGGAATTATCTTTCCGTTATTGTCGGTTACCGCAGGCTTGCTTGCAGGCGCACAATTTCCTATCGTGAATAAAATATATTCGGCTAATAAGCAAGAGGAGACAGGCAAGGCTGCCGGATTAACCTATGGGATTGATTTGTCAGGTTCTTGCCTCGGGGCGTTATTGAGCGGGATATTCTTGATTCCTGTCCTTGGGATAGCCTGGAGTTGTTTCATAATCGCGGCTATAAATTTTTCTGTCTTAATAGTATTACTCCTGGGCAGAGGCAGGTTCTAAATAATTATTATGCCGAAGAAGGGAGTTGAACCCTTACGAGGTTGCCCTCATCGGTTTTTGAGACCGACGTGTATGCCATTCCACCACTTCGGCAGGAATTTTTAGGTTGACGTCGTCTATTTTATATTCTAAAATAGCAAAGGTCAATAGATTAATTTTAATAAACTAAAGTTTATATTTTTTGGGGCTGTAGCTCAGCTGGGAGAGCACTTGCATGGCATGCAAGGGGTCAGGAGTTCAATCCTCCTCAGCTCCACCAAGAGTGATAGGGGGCTGCTTCAAGGACAGGACGGAAGGTACCTTCCGTCGAAAAATTGAGGCGGCGCTCTTTTAAAATACAGTTCGAACCAATCTTTTTCAGAAATTC
>Ga0265297_10002766_pt1 | contig 34223 bp, 31 predicted proteins | sample Munlanlwell13791_FD_192502 | JGI IMG/M metagenome (GOLD analysis project Ga0265297, IMG submission 192502) | Leachate microbial communities from a municipal landfill in Southern Ontario, Canada - Leachate well 137-91 | ecosystem: Engineered > Solid waste > Landfill > Unclassified | place... | reverse complement strand
AGAATTTGAGAAGGCGGCACTGTTGCGCGACCAAATCACTGCCCTCAAAAAACCCAGGAGACGAAAAGGATAATACTACCATCCCCAAATTTACCCTTGTTTTTTTCTGACACTCTGTTATCATGTCCTATTATCGCCCTTTGGCAGACTCATGACATACGGATATCCGTGGCGCTCTTCTCGCCGCGGTTTTCTTCGCAATGGGACGTATTATAAACGTCCCGCTTGCTTCCCCCACTGAACGTCCCTGGTTTTTACAGCCAATCGGCTGTAGTGTCTCCCCTAGCTGCGATGACAGCGATGATGGGTCAGTCAGACGCCGCCACGCCGCGACGCGACATTGAGACGCTGAACTAGGGATTGTTCAGTGGGTTTTTTATTTGACGGATGGGGCAGCAACGTCTAGACTGAATGAAAATACAGAATCAAGCATAAGGAGGGCGTATGATCCGGGCAGAAACAAAACGCCAAACGCCGGAAGAGCTCTTTGACGGGGTTATCCACCCATATCGGCCGGACCTGACCTGGGACGCCTGGCAAGCCTTGCCCGCTGATGAACGGGAAAAAATCAAAAAAGCGGCCACAGCCAAGGCCCGCCAGGAATACCAGCGCCGGTATTACCAGCTCCATAAGGAGAAGGCCAAAGAATACCAGCGCCAGTACAACCTGAAACACAAGAAAAAAGCACAAGGCGGCAGGGGCAGAAAAGGACCCCGGGCTCAACGTGAAACCGTCCGCGAAGTTTTTAATGACGACGATATTATGGGCAGCGTCCCGGGCCAGACCGAAAAAATGCTCAGAAAAGTCGTCAAAGGCGAACGCGGCTATACACGTTAGCGCAATCCCCGCTCCCCACATACCAGTCGATACCGGCTGGTTTTTTTATATAAAAAAACCGCTAATCTCTTCACCAATAAAGGTAAAAATACTAGCGGTGTTCAATCCATTTTTGCCCAGTAACTACGCAAGGTGCGTGACCGGCTGGCGTGACGCAGTTTTCGTATCGCCTTTTCCTTTATCTGGCGGATACGTTCCCGCGTCCGTGAAAATTGAGCGCCGATCTGTTCAAGTGTCAGCGCCGGTTGGCGACTGATCCCGAAATACAGGTCAATAATTTCGGCTTCTCTCGACGTAAGCGTGTCCAGGACGGCCTCAATTTCCAACCGTAAACTTTCAGAGATTGAATTCATATACGGCCGGGGGATTGCGGGATCCTCCAACACGTCCATGAGGGAATTATCCTCCCCCTGTTCAAACGGAGAATCCAGCGACAAATGCGTACTGGCGATGCTCAGCGTGGTGGCCACCTCGGATTCGGACAATTCTAGTTCCTCGGCGATCTCTTCCGGAGTAGCCTGTCGGCTCAAGACCTGTTCCAGTCTAGCGCTCGCTTTGCCGATCTTATGCAGGGTACCCACCCGATTCAGGGGTAACCGGACAATGCGCGAATTCTCAGCCAACGCCTGGAGGATAGCCTGACGGATCCACCAGACGGCATAACTGATGAACTTGAAGCCTCGCGTTTCATCGAAACGCTTAGCCGCCTTGATCAGACCGATGTTGCCCTCATTAATCAGGTCACCCAGCGATAATCCCTGGTTCTGGTACTGCTTGGCCACTGACACGACGAAACGCAGGTTAGCCTGAGTCAGCTTGTCCAGGGCGATTTTATCCCCCCGGTGTATCCGTCTGGCTAAACGTGTTTCCTCATCCCGGTCAATCAATGGCGTTGCGCCTATCTGTTTCAAATAATAGTCCAGCGACTCATCCCCCAGATTCCATCCTTTCTTCGGGCGGGCGGTTTTTTGTGCCCGTCCCGGAGGGCGTCCCGAGTCCTGCCGGCCTAGCGTTGACGGAATTGCGGCCTGCTCTTCTACGTCGTCGTCTACCTGCACCTCCAGGCGGGCGTAAACTGGCGCATGGAACAGCCACACAAACAGCTCGATCACGGATCGGAGCAATTCCACCGGCATCTCAACATGCGACTGCCGCATATATGCCGGCAATAACGCCATTAATTCTTCCCAAGTGCTTGTTTTCGGACTGCCGTCGACGGGCACGAGCGACAAAAGCCATTCATGCTTCGCCACTATTTCCCAAAACCTGTCTTCGTCAGGTTCGCTGACCAGCGTAACCAGTTCGGACGAGAGAGCCCTGGCCGGTTCCGCGGTAGCTATTTGCAGCGCGCACATGTTTGTCAGTTCGACAGGACTACAGATATGCATCTGTCCGACCAGCATGTGCAATAACCGTTCACCGGTCATACTCCCTCCTTCCTTAGTTTTGAAGTTTCCGAGTGCCTTGTTTAAAAAGGTCGGGTCAGCCGCAATGCGACCGACCCGACTGAGTTGTCAGACAGGCGCTCCTTCAGCGGCTAACGAACCCCTGAAGAATTTCACCAGATGCAGAAACGTCGGTGGCTGGATACCGACCTCACGAGCCATGTATGCTGTCCGGCGAGTGTCATGCTCGCTGAACAGCTGCTCCATGGTCAGGCCGTGTGCCTGGCAATAGGCCACCACCTTCTGAAAGGGATCTGCTGCGATTAACACGCCTCCGTGCTCCTTAATCAGGAGTTCCAGGACGCCGTCGGCGACGCCGATCTCGGCCGCCAGTTCCGACAGCTTCGAATAATTGAACACACAGTGGAACAACTGCTCACGCGTCGTCTGATGCATAGAACAATACGCTTCAAGACACGCATGGACATCGGCGCTCACCTTAATCGATCCTTCGTCCACCGGCGTCTGGCTGGGGGTTCCGGCAGTAAGAACGTCGGCGGGCGTCGATATTGACCGTCGTCGACGTATCGGCGAAGGCGTCATGGCCGGGTTCGATAACGATTCGGCTCGAACCGGTACGGCGCCCGACACGGTCGCTGTGACCGGTACAATCTCGGGCGAAACAGTATCGCTCGAATCAGACCGGTGCAACACTGTCCGCCGAAACCGTTGCCAGCCGCTTTGAATCGGCAGCTTTTTCTTGAAATCCTTTTCCACAATGACCCCCCTTGGTTAGGATTTCTCCTTCTGAGCCGGTCGGCGGCCGGGATGCAAAGGCTTGATTCCGAGCTTTTTAAGCGTATCGCACAGCTCACGCTGACTCAGCTTAAAATCGCTCAGTCCCTTATCCCGGGCTAACGACTGGACAGCTGCCGCGGCCTTGGTTTGGTTGCCGCTATTTTGGTATAGCGTACCGATGGTTTTTGCGGCCACAGCCTCGCCGCCGAGCTTTGCCACCAGCTGATCGTGTTTACTCCCCGGTCGACCCGACACTGACCGGGACTTCACCTGGACCGGCTTCTGGGGGCGGCGCAGATTCTTTTCCTCCGACGGCGCCTTGCGTCCGGTATGGAAATTGAAATTACGGGCCAGGATGCTCGTCAGATTGCCGGTACTGACCTTAACGCCGATTTTCTTGGTCAGGTACTTTGCCAATGCGGGCATGGACCCATGCCGAGCGGTCAGGGCACCGGCCTGTTTGGCGGTTTTGATGAACTTCACCACCTTGTCGGCTACCGATCCGGGACGGTTCGTGCTCGACCCGGCCGTTCGGACGGTAGTCGCCGCCTCGGGGCGACGCGGCTTCCGGACGGACTTCTTCACGCGCGGTTCCTTCGGGGCTTTCTTGGCCCGATTGGTTCGGCGCTGTTTCCGCTTGGCCGTCGTCTTCTTTTTCCGATGATACGGCCGTTTGGCTTCCGGTTCTTCCTCTTCCGGTTGGGCGACGGTTTCCACCAGCGGCGGCCAGCCCTGCTGTTCGGAATACTGGTTCATGAACTCGATCAGGTTCACGACATCGACGGGATTAGCGTTTTCCCGGAAATCTTCCGGTACGTTCTCCTCGACGACTTCCATGGTGAATCCGCCTGCCTTGCCAGCCGCGGCCACCAGATTAAGAATCCACTCGTTCTCTCCGACGAATACCCTGTAGTCAAACGCCGGAACGGGGGTGTAGGCGAGGTAAGTCAGCAGTTCAAACGGACTGCCGTTACCTTCACCGCGCTTCTCAACAGCCATGATATACCTCCTTGGCTTTCATAAAATACAGTTACTGGTATATGGTTTATGTCAATTTTCTATTTCTTTTTTTGTTTAAATATTCGGCAATCTTAGCAAAAGCACCGCCCGCCTGTCAACCGCGAGGTTATTGACTTTATTCATTTTCGCTTTAGGATATACAGTATACATCCGTTCTTTGGTTAACCATGGAGGGTACCGTAATGGAAAAATGCGCGATATGTTTCGGATTCCTGGCTGCGATTTGCCTTGTCATCTACATGCTTTGCGGCGGGGATGTGTAGACTCTCCGCGTTCCGCGCAAAAAACTGGCTTCCAAATAATTCGGAAGCTTTTTATTACCATAAAAAAACCGCCTGCCAGTTGGCAAGCGGGCTATTTGTTTTACGGACAATGTTCAATCAGATTGCACATGAAGCGCCGAAACAACTGCGGCAACAGTCTTCTGGGTCGATCCCGCCTTCGCGGATGACCTCGTCCAGCTTCTCAAGCGGCAAATACATGAGCGAATCGACACCCAATCGCTGCCTGATCTGTTCGACGGAAAGATTCGCCGCGATCAGCTGATCTTTCGTCTTCATGTCAATGCCAAAGTGGCATGGCGACACAATGGGAGGCGAACTGATTCTCAGGTGGATATGCTCATACCCAGCTTTGCGGATCTTGCCGACTAACACCTCCATCGTTGTCAGTCGGACAATACTGTCGTCGCACCAGACTGCATTGGTTATCTTTTTCCCTCCATTTACCGTCTGGATGGCAGGTAAAACCGTATACTTGCGGTCTGATTTTTCCCGACGGGTATCCAGGCCCGGATCTATAAACGTCCGCCCGACATAATTGTCACGCACCATGCCGGTGAAGCGTTCCAAGCCCATGCCATGGGCATACCCATCAGTGAAGAAATTCCCCGAATCAGGCACACTCATCACGCAATCCGCGCAACATTGGGCGCCCGACGACCGCTCACAGGCAGCCGCCTTGTACCCCAGACGCCGGCGGAAATCTGCGCAGGTTTCCCCGGTTGGCAATACGCTGTCCGGCCGCGAGAAGTAGATCCACTCAAAAACGCACCACTGGCGTTTCTTCAGCGGCACGCCCTCAATCGAACGATATTCGCCATTCGGTTGTACGACGAGTATCTCTCCGCCCCGCACTTGCCGCTCAACCTCGGCATGCATGATGCTGAATGCGGTCGTTTCCGAAGCGGCCACAAAGAGACTGCCCCGACGCCCGACGAACAATGGGCGGTTTTCCCACGGGTCACGAAAAATATACAATAATGACCCGGTGATCAGACCGCCTGAATATGTAGCCCGAGTTGTCTGCATCATCCGACGGATGCCGTGGATGAAATCCTCATGCCAATCCGGTTTCTCGTGGTCGATGAACCAGTCAATCTGCTTGAGAATGAATTCCGCGTCATTTTCTGACGCATACACGTTCCCGCACTCCTTTTCCGCCTTCAACCTTAAAGCGGCCAAATCAGGCACGTCTCCATTGAGTGCGATGGCGAAGCGGCCTTTCCGGTCATGCAACCAATGCGGTTGGGCATTTTTGACGGTACTGCCGCCAGCCGTCGAATAACGGGTATGGCCAATCAGCATCTTTGGGCTGGCAGCGAGTATCTCACTGATCTTGTCCCGGTGAAAGACAACCGGCACCAGACCCATGCCTTTTGTCCCGTCAACCCGACAACCGTCACTCCATGACCCGCCAGCACTCTCCTCTCCTCGTGTCTGGAGACGGAGCATGCCATTGTAATAACAAGTCAGTAAATCCTCTGGCGACTTACCGCCCGCCAATCCTAAAAAACCACACATTGGATACCTCCATGTTGTTGTTTATCAAATAACGTTATTTATTTCTTGGGGAGATAATCAATCTTACACCACCCCTACCCAGGCTGTCAAAACGAGCTTCCTTTATCTGCTATACTTAGATAAAAGGCGGATTAAGGCCCGAAAAAAAGAGGCCGAACTGCATTTAACAGCTAAAATCCCACATCCTACCACCCACCTAACTTCCCACTGCCAAATCTCACCCCCTCCCCGTTCTCCTCTTTAGCTCTCTATAGCCATCTCATTATCCCATGAAAAAAGTCCTGGTTACCGGCACCTTTGATATCCTCCACCCCGGCCACCTGTCCCTGTTCAAACAGGCGAAAAAGCTGGGTGATTTTCTTATAGTCGTGGTCGCTCGGGACAGTACGGTATTTAAAGTCAAAGGCAAAAAACCCCACCACACGCTCAGGCAAAGGGCGTTCCAGCTGAAAAAAATAAAGATCATTGACCGTGTTGTGCTGGGACGGCCGGGCGATAAACTAAAAATTATCGAGTTGATGAAGCCAAATATTATCGGACTGGGATATGACCAGAAGGCATTTACCCGAGGCCTACGCCGGGCACTGAAAAAACGCGGCCTACAAATCCGTATCGTCCGCCTCAAGTCATACCAACCGGACAGATACAAATCCTCCCTTCTCCGCCCGACTTGAATGAAAAACATTATTCTGTTACACTGAGTATACTTTACTTATTTATAAACTCTCTATGCCGACTAAAAAAGCATCTGCCAAACACTGGCGCCAGACAAAGGCCCGAACAGCAAAAAACCTGAAAGTAAAAAACCAGGCGAAAAAAACAGTAAAAGCCGCCCGTCAGTTTGTATTGGCCAAAGAAAAAGATAAGGCAACCGCAGCCGTACGCGCGGCCGTCAAGACGCTCGACAAAGCCGCTTCAAACGGCGTGATCAAAAAAAATACGGCCTCCCGCCTGAAATCACGGTTGATGAAACAACTGCGCGGCCTGACGAAATAGCCTCACCCGGCCCGGCAAATCTTGGTGATCAGGAGGTCAAACAGGACCCGCGGATCATGGGAAGTCGACTTGAATGCGATGTCCAGCTCCAATAGGCGCTGGTACAGATCTTTGAGTTCGCCGAGAGTGAATTTCCGGGCATCACGGATGGCTTTTTGTGCGACAAACGGATGGAGTTTCAGCCTGGCCGCAACCGTATAGTAATTCGGTTCGCGGTCAATAATTTCACGCACCTGCAGTAAAATCCTGAGCTGGCGGACCAGCATGGTCAATAAATATAAAGGATGGCTGCCGAGCGCCAGCTGGCCGTGGAGTAAATTCAGCGATCGTTTGACGTCACGCTCGGCCAATGCGTCGGTCAAATGGAATATATTCTCGTCAAAACTGGCGCGGACATTCTGGCGAACGTCATCTGCCCTGATGGCCTGGCCGGAAGTCCAATGAATCAATTTTTCGATCTCTGACGACATGGTCCAGAGATCCGGACCGACCAGGCTGGCCAGTTCAAGCACGGCCGGCGGCTCGATCGCCCCCTGCCGGGCCTTCACTTCACTCTTTATCCAGGCATTGAGCCGTTCACCGGACAGGAGCGGGAATTCCTCGGCCCGTTCCCGGCCCAGACGGTCCGCCAACGAACCAGGAACAGCGGCTGCCCGGCGATTTTTCTTTTCCGGAGCCGCTTCTTCGATAAATACCAGCACATTGTCATCCGCCCATTCTGCATCAAGGTATTCTACGATGTCTTTCTGAATTTTCTTGTTCTTGTTCCGGCTGATGAGGTTTTCTATGCTGATAAACCGTTTTTTTGCCAAAAAACCGGCCGATCCCACAGCCTTACGGAAATCTTCCATGGCCAGCTTCTCGCCGTCCAGCCTGACCACGTTCAAACCGGACGGGTCATATTTTTTCTTGAACCCATCCCGGTAAAACCTCAGGCGTTGTCTGGCGCGGTATGAATCGGCGCCATACAGGTAAATGATCATCAGGGTTGACAATAAATGCGTATGAACTTATAGTAACACAATTGTACATCAAAATCACAAATTGAACAGGAGGAGACGTGCATCAAATACGTCCATTCATTGAAAAAGTCCGCACACAGCACACGCTGGAGAAGTTCCCGACAGAACAGGGCCGGATCGGTTTTATCCATGGGGTCATGCGCGAGATGACCGGCGATACGAACGTCATGGTCGCATTCACCCTGGAATACCTGCGGCAATGCAAAATCACCGCCAGCCGGAAATTGGTACAAACGTACCTCATAAAAATCTCAAGCACCAAGCTGATTGATAGCGCAATAACTCAGCTCATCCGCAAGGGCATTGTCACCGAGGATAAAAAAACCCTCGAAATACAACTGTCCATCTGAATCCGTCCCCCAACCTAAGCCGGGAATATCTCGGCTTTTTTTATTTCTTTTTCTGTTCCCCCCAATTCGGGCCAACTGAAACGTCCGTTTTAAGCGGCACGTCCATCGTATAGACTGAATTCATCTCTTGCCGGATGAAAGCCCCGACTTTTTCCACGTCAGCGGCCGGCACCTCAAAAACAAGCTCGTCATGGACCTGGAGAATCATGCGCGTCCGCGGACTGACTCCCGGTAATTTCTTTGCAATGGTGATCATGGCCATCTTCATCAAGTCAGCAGCCGTGCCCTGGACCGGCATGTTCACAGCCATCCGTTCTGCCTGAGCCCGGACCTGCCTCATCTCGGAATTTATTTCCGGCAAATACCGGCGGCGACCGAACAGCGTCTCTACATATTCCAGTTCACGCGCCGACTCGATGGTTTGACCCAGATATTCCTGGATCTGCTGGTGCACATAAAAATATTTCTCAATAAAGGCCCGCGCGCGTTCGCGCGACATGTTCTTGCGGGAGGCCAGCCCCCAGGCGCCCATCCCGTACAGCACGCCGAAATTAACTTCCTTGGCTTCATAGCGCTGTTCGTCCGTCACTTCTTCCAGGGGAATATTATAAATATCCGCGGCGGTCCGGCGGTGGATGTCTTCCCCTTTTTTAAAGGACTCAATCATCTTCTCGTCATGGGCCAGCGAAGCAACGACGCGCAGCTCAATCTGCGAATAATCCGCCGATACTATTTTAAAGCCCTTCTCCGCGATAATCGCTTGCCGGATTTTCCGGCCCTCTTCCGTCCGGATGGGGATGTTCTGAAAATTAGGGTCGGATGACGACAGGCGTCCGGTGGCGGTAATCGTCTGGTTGAAGCTGGTATGGATCCGGCCGGTTTTTGGGTTAACCAGTTTTGGCAGGGCTTCGACATAGGTCGACTGCAGCTTTGAAAGCTCGCGGTATTCAGTCAGGAGCGCGATAATCGGATGCTGGTCGCGCATCTTTTCCAGCTGGGCCGCGGCCGTCGATAACCCGGTCTTGGTCTTGCTGATCCCCTCCGTGCTTATTTTCAGCCGCCCAAACAGCACCTCCTTCAATTGCAATGGGGAATTTATATTGAAGGTTGTGCCAGATAATTCATATATTTTCTTCTCCAACGTACTTATTTTTTGTCCTAATTCTCCGGAAAGAGCGGCCAGGAATGGAACATCAATCTTCACGCCATTTTTTTCCAGCATGGCCAATACGGGAACGAGAGGCATCTCAATGTCGCGCATCAGTGAAAGCAGTCTTTTCTCTTCCAGTTCCGGCCTGAAATACCGGCAAAGTCGGTACGTAAAGTCGGCATCTTCGCATGAGTACCACGATACTTTGTCCGTCGGCACCAGGTCCATAGTAATCGCGTCTTTGCCCTTGCCGATCAGGTCGGTGATCGGCTGCATCTGGTAGCCGAAAATTTCAAAAGCCAGGGCATCCAGACCATGTCCGCGCGACCCGGGATTGAGCAGATATGAGGCGACCATGCTGTCGAAACTGGCGGGCGCCATAACTATGCCTGCTTGCGCCAGTATGGCCAGATCATATTTTATGTTATGACCGAACTTGCTAATCTTTTCGTCTTCAAGCAACGGCTTCAATTTTTCCAGCCAGATCCGGTTATTTTTTATATCAAGATAAAAAGCGTGGCCGTCTTCCCAGCAAAAACTTACCCCGAGCAATTTGGCGCGGAACGGGTCAAGACTGGTCGATTCGGTGTCCACCGCCATAACTGTCTGTTCACGGGCCTCCGCCAAAAAGTCAGCGAATTCAGAATCCGTCTGTACCAACTGATAACTCACTTCCCTTGAACTCTTACTGTTTGGCTTCTCTGCCTTCTCAATATTTTGCCCATCCTCGCCTTCTTTAACGCCTTCCTCTTCTCCCCTTTCTGGCTTTATGTCCGGCAGTCGTCCCAGCAGGCTTTTGAACCCCAATTCCTGGAACAAGGCAAACACTTTGCCCTTGTCCAGGGGATGCAGCCGGCATCTGTCGTTGGAATATTCCAGCGGTACGTCACGCACGATCGTGGCTAGCTCGCGGCTCATGAAAGCCTCCTTCTTGTGCTCGCGGAGCAGTTTTAAATAGCGCGGTTTGATGTCGGACACGTCGCCTTTCGCGTCGATTTCCTTATAAATATTCTCGACGGTATTGAATTTTTTCAGCAATTCCAACGCGCTTTTATCCCCGATACCCTTAACGCCGGGTATGTTGTCCGATGGGTCGCCGGCCAAAGCCTTATACTCGATCATCTGGGCCGGTGTCAGGCCGTACCGTTCATCCAATGCCTTTTCGTCATAGATTACCGTATCCGACATGCCCTTGCGCAGCGTGTAGACGACCGTATGGTCGTCGATCAGTTGGAACGCGTCCTTGTCGCCGGTCACGATCACGGTCTCGATGTCCTTTTTCTTGTTTAGCGCCGCTACTGTACCGATGACGTCATCGGCTTCAAATCCCTGCTTCTCAAAAACGGGGATGCCGAGGACGCTCAATACGTCCTTGGACATCGGTATCTGGTCATAGAATGCCTGCGGCGCTTTCGGCCGGCCGGCTTTGTACTGTGCAAAATCCTCATGCCGGAACGTCTTACCCCGCATATCATAGGCCACGGCCACATACGTCGCTTTGAACTCTTTCAGCACTTTCAGCAGGACAGAGGTGAACCCATACACCGCGTTAATGAGCCTACCATCCTTTGTTGTCAATGGCGGCAGGGCATGGAAGCTCCGGTGAAGCAATGCATTGGCGTCTATAATAATGAATTTTTTATGCTTGTTGGTCATATGAATACTGTCATTGTAGCAGTTTTATACCGTTGGCGCACGGGCTTGTTCACTTGACAAACCTCTATTTTTGCGCTATACTAAGGATAGAAAACAAAAAGAAAAAGCAAAAAAGTGGCTCCTTGAACGGGGGCTACAGCGAATAGACAAGGGCTGTGGCCCCTATTTTTATTTGCGAAAACCTATACGGTATTCGTAATGCTCCCCGGCGTCTCCCGGTGATAGACGTACGTGGGGTATGCCACTTTTTCCACGTTGAACCGCCGGGATACTTTTTCCAAAAATTCCGCATCACCGATATACTGCACATTACGGAATCCGTTGACATCAAAAAAAACGTCCCGTTTGCCGAAAAACGTCCCGCCGATCGCGCACTGCGACAGGTGGATTTTTTTTGTCATGTCATTCTTATCCTTTACAAACTGGTCGCCGATGATCGTCACGCCGCCGTGGATAAAATCGGTATGCGGATGCCCGCGCAAGTATGCGACCCGTATGGCCAGATGCTCCGGCAAATATTCATCATCACTCCCCAGAATAGTGATATACTGGCCAACGGATACCTGTAACCCGACATTAAGCGACAGGGCCGGCTTGCGGTTGTTGTGTTTGACATACCTGATACGCTGATCCTTCATGACGTGCTCATTGACCCTCTCAAACGTCCGGTCCGTGCTCCCGTCATCAACGATAATCAATTCCCATTCATCAAATGTTTGCCCATCCACTGATGCAATCGCCCGGCCGATCAGGTCAGCGCGGTTAAGCGTAGTCATGAGTATGCTCACCACCGGCCGATAGTCAGGGTAGTGCGATAAAATAGTCTGGCCCATACGCTTATTGGAATGTAATAACCACAATCTCCGGACGGTTACCGGTACGCATGGGCGGCCCCCACGTGCCCACGCCACTGGACGTGTATTCCGTAAACGGCCCGTCAACCGTCAGTCCGTACCCGTGACCGTGGAAAACCGCGTCAGTGATGTAATTGAACGGCCACAGCTGTCCGTCATGGGTATGGCCCGATAAAACAAGATTAACGCCAAGATTTTTTAGCGTATCCAGATCCGATGGCTGGTGCCACAGAACAATGGACGGCTGCCCGGCCACGGCCAGGCTCACTATTTTTGAAAAATCCTTCTTCTCCCCCGGCTTGGGATAATCAACGCCGACGATATTGACGCCGGCTACGTCCACTGAACTATCCCGTAAAATATTTATATCAATGGCTCGCAACGCATCAAGCGACTTGTCCAGGCCGATATACGTCTCATGGTTTCCGGTAATAAAATACGAACCAAACGGAGGGGTCAATTCATTCAACGGCTCAGCCAATGTGTCCAGGTTGCGGCCTTCTCCGTCGAAAAGATCACCAGTAATAAAAACGACGTCTGGGTTTATCGCCTTGACCTGGCTGATAATATGCTGCATGAATCTCTCACGATGGACCGGCCCTAGGTGCACGTCTGACAGCTGGACCGCTACCCGGCCTTTCCAGGCCTGGGGCAAATTCGGGATGGTAACGGTAATGCGTTTTATCACGGGATGTTGGGCGTTCCATAATCCATATACCGAGAAGGCGGCTGCCGCAACAATAAACACGCCGGCTATGATAGCCATGGGGATTTGTATCCCACACACCTTGCCGATAAAAAACACCAGCCAGGACGCTGCCACGGCCAAAGCCAGATACCACACGATCCCGAGCCACGCGCCGGCGCCGGCATACAGGGCATTGACCAGGGCGTTGTCTCTCCAGAACGTCAGTGCGGTCGTCGCCAGGAAACTCAACGACAACACGGCCAATACGATCCGTAAAATATATTTTATTTTCACGCTGTGAATACCGAAAAATTTCACCCACGACGCGTAGAGCCCCAGGTGCCCGGCGGCAATGATGACAGTAGCAATGACGAGGAAAATGACCATAAAATACCACTTCATATATTTGTGGCCTGAAGTATACACGGTTTATATGGGCTGATCAAGGCATGTTGACGGGCCGCCGATTTGCCGATACACTGTTTCTGCTGCCTGTCGTGGTTTGCCTGAAAAATGCCTAGATCGGCAGTATGTTGCTTTTTTGGCGCTGCGTTGCCGGAGCCCCCGCAAAGATTCGTCCATGTATGGCGGTCAGTGACGAATGCCTTGTCAGTGGGACTCCGGCATTTTTATTTTTCCTTGGCCCTTGTTTTCCAGATATATACCGCGACCGCCCCGATCGTCACGGCTCCAGCCGCGACAATATACATTACCGCCTGAGAACTGGACTGCCTCTGTGGGATGACAATAGTATCTGCCGTCGTCTCAGTACCCAAAACCTGGCCTTCTGCCCCAGCGCTTTCTGGTGGCGCGACGACAATATCATCCTTTGACCGCGGTACGATACGCAGTCCGGCGTCCGTCTTGCTCACCTCGCCGGTAATCGTAACGGTGTCGCCAGCTTTCACCGGCAACGTTTCCAATCCCGGCTTTTTGGAAACATAAACGCGGATGCTGTTTCCTTCCTCATCCACCACGTAAAAACTCCGGCCACTAATACTGTCTACCTGCCCGCTGACGATCACGGTTTTCCCGATCAAAGATTCAGTAATGCCGAGTATATCCACTACTGTAGGATCCTGGGAAACTGCCATTTCTGCCGTCGATTGTTCGGCTGACAAGCCAGCCGTAGTGACGGCACTGACCGGAGCCACGGCACTACTATCTTCTTCCTCGGAAAATTCATTGGTACCCCCGGCGGTAATGGCAGCCGTCCATTGCCAGTGTTGCCCGTCGTCCGTGCGGGAGAATGAAACATCCTCCTTGGCCTTGCCATACGTCACGCCGTGGACAATTGCCTTGGCTGGGTCGATCAGGTACAATGTATCGCCGGTGTTGTTCAAAGTAATTTTGCTCATTTGGTGATCAATGACCAGGAATTCACCCACGTCAATGACCGCACTGTCTGAAAAATAATATATCGTCTTTTGGTCGGTCAATGACCACCCAGCCAGTTGGATCGGATGGTCATCGTTATTTACCAGTTCGACAAACTCGCATGCGTCATCCGGGCCGGCGCATGACGGCAGCGCTTCATTGATGAAAACTTTTTTTGAATAATCAAAAACTCTCGGTGTGGGCACTAAAGTATCTGTCGATACCGGCCTTTGATTTGTCGGCATAGTCGCGGTATTCGCATTCAAATTGGTATTATTGGTATTAGCTGTAACCGGCGCCGGAATTAATGGCGCGCTGTTAACATTGGTAACCGGCACGGTCGGCGCGGCGGCCGTGACGAATTCTGGCTCGGATAATGAATTCTGCGGCTCAGGCGTGGCTTGAATGATAAAATCGTTTTGATTATTGCCGCTGTCCTCGCCGTTGCCGGCAAAATAGTCGCGGCCGCCGTCTATCATATAATCGGCAGTTGAGTCGGATTTTGCCTTACGCTCCAGGCTTTTTGTTGCTGCTGGATTGGCGGCCGCGGTTCCCTCGGACACCGTTGCCGTGCCCCATCCGACTTCGTCAATACTATTCTGCGAACTGTCGAGTAACAACACCGTATTGTTGTCTGAGATTGAATTGGTCGTCGAATACACGGCGTCAGGTGCTACCACGCCGGCATACCCGGTCGGATGGGCGGCCAAAAAAAATCCGTTGGCCGGAATCGACTTGCCGCCAAAGTCGGCAATTAACACATAATCATTTCCAGTGGCCGTCTTTTTCACCAGCGACCAGCCGTTCAAACTGACTGCCGTGCCGGTCGGATTGTACAGTTCGATGAATTCGTCCGTGGTTTTCCCGGTCCCGCCGCTGGTCTGTATCTCGCTGATGACGACGTGATCGGCTGTCGCCGCTTTAGCCATCATAGTCAGATTTAGAAGTGCGATTGATACGATAATTATGATCGTAAAGGCTATGTAGGATAGGATTTTTTTCATAGTGTCTTCTGGTTAGAGTTAGTTATCTGTCATTCTGAAGCCGCAACCATGCGGCTGAAGAATCTCCCAAGCCTACGGCTTGGGGGTCTCTTCGCTATCGCTCAGAGTGACAAGGGATGAGGTCTTTACCAAGATTTTTCCAATTTGGATTCATTGATTTAATTAATGCAATTTTTCTTTTTCGAAGCCAGCCTTTTATCTGCTTTTCCCTCATGATTGCTACTGTAACATCATTTGTTTCTTCGTAATACACCAATTTCGTTACTTTGTATTTACCCGTAAACGTTCTGATATCTTTATTACCATGCTCAATTAACCTACGAATTAAATTGTTGGTTACACCTGTGTATAAAACTCGATTGAATTTATTTGCTAAAATATACACGTAATATTGTCGTTCATATTTCATCATTTTTTTCTTCAACTTTATTCCAAACCTTCATCTTTAAACATTCAACATATGACCAACATACGCTCCCTCTCTCCCAGGCCCTGCCGAAACCTTCCCCGAAACGGTAGGACCGGGAAGACAAGGAGTGTTACTCCTTGCCGTTCTCCTTGTCGCTGACCGGCGCGTTGGTCACGTCGATCTCCTCCACGACGACCTCGTCGTTCACCTTTTCCGTCTGCGGCTCGGCCTTGGCCTTGGCTCCGCCCAGCATGATCAGGTTCTGCGCGATCACTTCCGTCCGGTTGCGTTTGACGCCGTCCTTGCCCTGCCAGTTGCGCGTGTGCATCCGGCCGTCAATGTACACCCGGTCGCCTTTCTTGAGGTACTTACCCACGACGTCCCCAAGCCGGCCCCAGGCGATGACCGGATGGAATTCCGTGCTTTTCTTCATCTCTTTGCTCTTGTAATCCCGCCAGGCATAATTCGTGGCCAGGCGGAACGAGGCGATCGACTGCCCAGTCGGCATGGTCCGGAGTTCCGGATCCGCCGTCAGGTTACCGATCAGTTCTGCTTTGTTGAGGTTCATAATTTTTTCCTTTCGTTAATGGTTAATTATTTCGACCTTTTATTGATAATGTATTGCGAAGCGTGGATAAATAGACAGCAATAAACAAGCCTGTCTTGACAGACTGGGGAAGTTTATTACAATTAAAATCAGCTTTTTAGGAAAGAGCGCGTTACTGTAAAAAGTTTCCACCCAGGCATCTCTAACACGTTTAGGTTGTCACGGGTGTGTGACAGCAGTAATGTACTATTTCTAACAAAACGTAAGCTCCAACTAGACGACCGACCCAACTAAACTAAGGTCGTCTTTTTGGTTATAACGATCTATAAAAAACTCATACTTTCTAGCATGGCATTGACATCAGCGTTACCTGTCGTACCAATGGCATTAACGTTAATTGAATACATGACAACATTTTTTATGAATATATAATTTGTAATTGTTTGTGTGTTGTTATTGTCATACTCGATGTTATAACTACGGACAAAAGCCGGCATTCCTTTAAGAATCGACTGATTATAAAGTTTTAAATCAATCCCATACAAAAAGCAGTATGTTTCATTCGTGCATGTCTCAATGGATTTTTCTGTTTTTTGAAATGAAACAGAAAAACCGCGACGAGGTCGCTCATAAGTTATATTTTCATAAAAACCTAGATATGTCGAATCAAACCCCCCCTCCTCACTGGCTGAATATGAATTTGGATATGTCAGCTGGAACTGCGCATCTTCCTTAAAAATATTCAATCGGTCGGCCACTATGTTATCAGTAGTAAATTTAAACGTTGACAACATGTCGAGCATGGTTGATAGTATATCCTGATCCATAGCTGGCCACATTTCAATTTTATATAACTTACTATTTACCTTGCATAATAGTTCATACATATTACTTCCTTCACTCTGCATAACATATGAGAAACACCGCTGACCATTTAATTGTATTTCGTTAGGATGTTTTGATGTGAGGATAACCTCATTATTTTGTATATCATACCAGTATTTTTCTAGATCAGACGTCGCGCCGTACGTTGTAATCACTTGGAATATTTTATCTGATGACACAGTATGGAATGAGGTTACAAAATGAGCTGGAAGCGTATCTAAAGGTAAAATATCCGCGGGATAACGTACCGAGAACCCATTGTTAAATGATGAATATTCGGGCCAACTACTGGTATCTTTTAAAAAATGAAATTGAGAAGAATACACGTCAGCATACTGTTGCACTAGAGCATATGAAAAACTTGAATATGATTCTATCCGTAATTCAATTATCCAGGAATCCTGATGCATATATACAAAACACACTGGCGCTGGCGAGCTACTGATAGTTCCATCCGAACAAACTTTCACCATTGGAATATCATTATAAGTAATGTTGTCCCATGTGGCTGTCGCCGATCTTGCTGACTCAATTTCTACGCTTTTCAGCCTGACCCATGTATCAAGGTCCTGGCCGGTATCCCTATATTTCCCCACTGAAAAACTGATACTTTGATCATTAACTCCTAATGTTGGCTGAAACCACAGGAAAGATCCCTCATCGGTAAAATAATCGTAAATCTGGTCAAGACTCGGGGTGGTCCACTCGGAAGGGATGAACAAATAGAAATTCACCGAATCGCTGAAATAGGGATACGGCACCCAGTCGGACGTATCAATTGACGCGACAGACTTTTCCGATGCAGTGTCTGTATTTATAACAAATTTATCCTCTGAGGTTGGAGTATTAGTTGTACTGCCTGAAAATATGCCACTTCTATACAGCGCTACTCCGCCGCCGATCAGCACCGCCACGATCACTACTAAAAATCCGGCGGCAAGCAGGCGATTAGTTTTTAATTCATTGCCATTCATTCTATTTAATCTTATTTATTTCATTTATATACTCACGATAATTCTGAAACCTTAGCGAATTCAGCAATACATTCAAACCATTATTGAGATCCTCATCTCCACTCGATTGTTTGATAAGAATAATATTCCATGTTGGGTTGGCTGTTTTTGGACATAAATAATACGCCAAACCGTCTGGATTGCCTTTACTTTCCGGTTCATGTGGATCAAATGTGCTTACCGTATATCCCGTAAAATTATCAAGATTTATAATATTTATCTTTTCTCCGTCTGTTTCTTTTGGCGCACTTTCACCAATTAAATCACCATCGGTTAAATATATATCAACCTGATTCCAATTCATATCCGAATACGTAATCGGATAGGCGCCAACTGAAACTGACATAGCCGCTTTTTGCGGGCCTCCTATCTCGCTTAATGAATTTACTAGCGTCACATCTCCGTTTTCATATACATTCCAACTGATCGGTACATCAAAGAAAATAACATCATCGATAAAACTTGCCAGCACTACGGGTTTCACTTCTGGACTAAAATCAGAAACTAAAGACGTATGATGAGGGAGAAGAGTATAACCTATGGCAATGCCAAAAAGAATTAATACAAACACAATTACTAATCCGGCGGTGAGGGGGCGATTAGGTTGTAAGGATATATCAGCCATATTTAATTACGCTTCGGTATTGTAGATTTTTTTGCTACCTGTATTTGGATCCACATATTGAATTTCCGTTTCTGAGATCCACTGAGGTTGAAAATATTTTGCTACTGAAGTATTAATTGTTTTAATGGTTTCGGTGATAAAATTTTCTAAGTAGAGGGTTACTTTTATTCCCGAAATGGAAAAAGCACTTGCCTCATCAGCATCGTAAAAAACCGGGTAATCACTATATACGATCGAAGATGCGTCAGCATTAAAAGTAACATCATGATTAAGCAAATCACCCTTAAACTGATATTTACTCACAAAAAAATCATTTGTTGATATTTTAAACACATTATTCGACAGCGAGTGGATTATCCCGCCCCAATAATATTTACTATCACTTGACCACGAAAGAGGATAGGTGGTGGTTGCCTTTGGATCAATAGTGAGTTCATCTATTGAAAAAACTTTAAATAATGAACCGCTACCATCAATTAAAACTAACTCATCGACTCCCTGATTTTGCTTGATAACAATAATTTTCCCGCCATCAGGCGAAGTCCTAAAGTCGAGTCCCTGTGCCGAAAACATTTTTGTTTCATGCTTATTTAAATCAATCTTCCACAATTCATCCGTCCAATCACTATTCGTACCCTTATTGTTAATTCGCTTGATAATGTAAATATTCCCAGCGTGGTATTCGATAGCATGGTAGTGATCAAAATAAATATTTGGGTAGGATACCAAAATGCGTGTTTCGCCATTCTTCATCTGTAGAACAATATCAGTCATATTTGAATCGGTAATATTCTTTTGCAGGCTGGCAGAAAAGACTAAGTTTGCATTGACTGGAATGCTTTTTTGCGTTGTTAAAAAAAATGAGAAATATACAAAAATACCTACTGCTACAGCAGAGAAACAAATAACAAACAGTGCTGATAAAATACGAATTATTTTATTCATTGGAATTATTTTTTTATCCAGACTTAATAAATTTAAGGGAGGAGAAAATATTTCTCCCCCCACATTCACTTGCAAGCTAGAAACCGAACGCAAGTCCACCATCGAAAGATCCGTAAAACGGTCTATCCTGATTCGTCCAGTCGTTCCATGGATCCTTAACCCAGTAACGATTACCGTCAAAAGCGAAAATCACCACATAATGCGCCCCACCATTGATTCTCGCAATTACCGGAATTCCGCGCTGCAGATATGAGTATATCTGATCAGCGCCAAACCAGTAATGGCAGTTTCGGCTCATGCCAGGATACTGAAGCGCTTGCGGCAAACGAATCATATTACCACAACCACCATCGTAAAATGCATAATGGGCTCTTCCACCATAGCTCCAATCATTGAGCGCTGGAGGATTGGCGGCGCTATATCCCATCTTTGCATAGCACATTGCGATAGAGGTAAGAAAACATCCGGCTGAACCGATGGTCGTACCACAGCCACCAAAGCCAAGCGGTTTCGAGCTCCAATGGGGATCTCGTTGACTGTAGAATGGTACCGGGACATACAGCTGCCATCCAGCTGCCGCTTTTACGGGACCCCTACCCATATCATCCATCATGGCTACTCGGCCAAGCGCGTTGACCGAATCAGCGGAGATGTTGATATTCGGCAGAGTATCGGCCGGGTTCAGGGTCGGTTCGGAAATAACCGGGTTGGACGCAGGCTTGTCCTGCAGAGAGTCGCATCCGATCACCGCAACGAGGGCGATCGACACAAACAGCGAAAACAACAGTTTCTTTGACATTTCAAGTGTCCTCCTTTGGACAGTTGAGGTTTTTCAAGTTACAAACAGTTTCATCCGAATAGGTCTAGGTGCTACGGAAACTTAACCTCAAGTAAGGAGCGACCCACGGAAATAGGCTCCTTACTACAGGGTATAGGTGTTGGTCATAGGCATCATGCCTCCTGATGATTTTAAAGGTTCAATGTTTATATTGAAGTGGATTGTTTTCCACCTGTATGTTAATGGCTTTTTTGATATGGATAGGCAGTTATCCACCGATGGGTGCGACGGCGCTGGGGTGCGACGGCGCAGGAGTTTCGGTCAATGACTGATTGCTGTTTTTTCACTTTTTGGTTATGAGGTGCGACGGCGCTGTAAGTTCATTCCCATCATCATTTCTACTGTAATTATACCGCTATTTGGACTGTCTATAAATATTCATCCACACGAAATGAGGATAACAAAAAAACCGGCCGCGTGCCGGTTAAAAAATTAATCATAGCAAGATTACGGGAAGGCTATTCCATCCGGCGATGCCGTGTGGTCGCCGTAGCTGATGTCATCCGCGCCGACTTCCAAAGAATAGTTCAAATCATAATACGTATACGGCGTGCCGCCGATCGGCGTATAAGAATACTCAATGCCGTTAGGCGCTGGATTCTCCGGGATAGCCTGCAGGTAATCCGGGATTAAACTTGATAAACTTTCAGGATATGCGTCTTTATCGGTTTTGTACCTCTCCAGCGCGTCCCTGATCTGCTTGATGTCCGAAATGCGCTCGGCATCCCGCTGCCGGCCCAGGGCACGTTCGGCTTCAGATAACTGCTGCGGCGGGGTGGAAGAAATGCCACGGTTGAGCGACTGGCTAATGGTCGTATCGCCAATATCTTCATCGGCTGTATTGTTGTTCGCGTTTTTTTCCGCCCAGATGCTGTACCCGAATAAGCCAATGATGGCAATCCCGACGATCACCAATATGACGGGAAGTTTCCTGGTCTTGGCTGGCGGCTGGTTTGGCATAATGCATGGGAAGTATAAATGAAATAAAAAAAGCTGTCGAGACAAGCGTCTCGGCAGCCTAATATGCATTGTCAGACCTTAGAGGTCCAGCTTTCCGCGCAAGGAACGTTCACGGAGGCTCTCGATGAGCCGGCTCATCGATTCGCTCTCATGAATGCAGCGGATAGCGCGCGCCAGCAGAGGCGCGGCATCGATCACCACGATTTTCGGAGGCAGTTTGCCTTCAAACGAAACCGAACTGGTAGTGACCAGTTTCGTGATGGGCATGCGCTCAATCATTTCCAGGGCGGCATTGGATGCGATGAAATGCCGGATGAAGACGTAAATCGCATTCGCCCCCATCTTGAAAAGCGCGGACATGCCCTCTTCCAGCGTCCGGCCGGTCAGCAATTCGTCGTCCCAGACCAGGCACGTTTTTCCGGCCGGACTGACGTCTCCGGAAACACCCCACACCTCAGGGTTCTCCGTATCGTCCACGCGCTTCTTGTGGATAATAACCACCGGGATATCACCCAGCGACCGCGCAATCTTATGCAGCGGCTTGTTATTATTCTCGTCAGCGGTGACGACCACGCAATCCTGGAGCTCTGCCTCGTGGATATACTGGAACATGAGCGGATCAGCGAAAATCTGGTCAGTCGGCAGGTCAAAAAATGACTGTTCCTGCTCGGCATGCAGATCCATCACCAATACCCGGTGCGCTCCCACTTTTTCCAGCAGTTTGGCCACCATTTTGGCGGTGACCGAGATGCGCCCCTCATCCTTCTTGTCGGACCGGACATAGAACATGTACGGCATGACGACCGTAATCCGTCCGGCCGAAGACGTCTTGAGCGCATCCACGATCATGAGCAGCTCAACGAAATCCCGGTTGCACAGGAAACTGGCCAGATGGTTGAAATGCGCCTGCAAAACATCCAGAAGCGATCCTCCGGCGAATTGCAGTTCTGGCGGCAGCCCGCCGATGGTTTCCCGAAATGCGGCCAGGATTCTGTGCTGCTGATCCCGACTTAGATCATAGAAGCGGTTATCGACCCCGCCACGCGCACCTGACTGGATGACGAACACGTCAGCATCCCGGACGTCGTCGCCCACCTGCACCTTCATGTTGCCGTTGCTGAAATCAGTAAAGTTGATCTTTGTCGGGTCTACCGACAAATACCGGCTCACCTGACTCACCAGCTGCGGGTGAGAACGCCCTCCACAGACGATTATTTTACCATTCATGGTTCTACTCTCTGCCTTTCTCTCTATTATCAAGTTACTATGTTTGATTTGCCAAGTCGTTCATCTTACCGCCTTTTTCAGCATCACGTCAAATCACCCATATTTGCCTACTATATATATAATAGGATAGGATAATAGTGCCGATGAATACTTGCCCAGGTGGCGGAACTGGCATACGCGCCAGCCTTAGGAGCTGGTCCTCGCAAGAGGTTGGAGGTTCGACTCCTCTCCTGGGCACTTTCTCCATTCAATTGTTCAGTATAGCAGACGGTGGCTTATCGCATGCCTATAACGGACTCTGGATATTCTTCAACGCCGGGTTTGTCACGTGCGTGTATATTTGCGTTGTGCGGATATTGCCATGCCCCAGGAGTTCCTGCACGTACCGCACGTCCGTGCCGTTCTCAAGCAGGTGGGTGGCAAAGCTGTGGCGCAAACTGTGGAACGTGGCTGCCTTTTGGATCTTCGCCCGCGCCAGTGCATGCTCGAAAATTTTCTGCGCAGTACGACTGGAAAGCGTGCCACCGCGTTCGCTAGAGAACACTTCGTCATCCATACCCTTACCCGCAGTCATCTGCCGCAACCCGTCTGTCAGCTTGTTGGGCAGTACCGTAATCCGATCCTTGTTGCCCTTGGCGCCCTTGAGGTGAATGGTATGTTCCGCAAAATCAAGATCCCTAACCCGCAGGCTAACCACTTCACTCACGCGCAAACCAGCACCATAGGCCAGTGAAATCAGCAGGCAGTGCTTCACATTGGATATGCTGTCGATCAGGCGCGTAATTTCCTCACGGCTCAAAATGACCGGCAGTCTTGAAGGGCGCTTGGCAAACCGGATGTCAATTGGAGCGCGGGCTTTCGCGATTGCCCGATAAAAAAACTTAATGGCGTTCAAAAACAAATTCACCGTCTGGGGCGAATAGCTCCTTGACTGTTTCTCCAGTAAAAAACTCCTGATATCGCCAACGTCCAGCCACTCCAAATTATTTTTCTTATACCCAAAATACTCACGCAGGCATGCTACATACGCCCGAATCGTCTTTTGGCTGTAGTTTCTGATGCGTAATTCTTGTTCGACCTTCCCCAATATTTCTTGCATAATAAGCATAAATTTAATACCATTTAGTTAAATGGGAAGGTTACTGCCAGTATAGTCGGTATTCGTATAAAACGCAATATTAGTCACTTTTCAAACAAACTATACGCATAAAAAGGAGTTATACAAAATAGCTCAAAATTATTTCGCTACATCGTACAACACGGGATATCTGGCTTCGCCTATTCAAAAATATTAATTGGGTTTTATATATAAGGAGGAAAACAAAGATGAATAAAATAAACACAATTGGTAAATATGATGTTTACAAGCTAAACAAAAAAACCGCAATTGCTCACGCAAAAACAATCGCTCGCCTTGCCGATTCAATTCCCCTGGTTAATTACACCGAAAAAAAGATTCTAGCTGAATCAAAACTTAGCCGCATTTTTCACGGTAAGTGGGAACACAGCTTGGTAGTTTTTGACCAGGACAAGCCGATAGCCGTCATTATAGGCTATGAACGCGAGAAGGAGAATAACGACCAATATCCTCAGAACAGTATTTACATTAGTGAACTGGCAGTAGATGAAAACTACCAACGACAAGGGCTCGCTCGTGAGCTGGTAAAAATGTTCCTTGATTTTAATAAGTCTTTTCTGCATATCGACGGCGATTTACAATTTAGCATTCAGACTAATTCCGCGGACTGGAATCAACACGTCATCAACCTGTATAAATCGTTTGGATTTAAACAAATTGCTGCCAAAAAATACGATAACAGAACGGACGTGGTTCTGAAGCTAAAACCCAATTAATATTTTCGGGCTCCGCCCAAATTCGGTATGAACTTCAGATATCCCAAATGTTGTGCGTAATTCTAAATATTATATATGAAACCTGACATTTTAAGGCCGGGGAGATGCAGGCTATTTGTAACAGAGAATAAGATTCATTACTTTTAAATATTTTCCTTTACACAAGACAGAGACGGTAGCTTATACTCTAGTTGGCAGGACACTGACAAAACTAATTTCTATGCAGTGGCACGCGACAAAGAAAAAGTATTGATTATTGCCGAGAAGCTAAATGAGAAGGGGAAACTTACAATACATGGAAGTGATAGATCCCATGTCCGCCCAAACCAAGACGAGAAGGGACATAAGGCAATTGTGTGGGGCAATAAATTAATGAATTATGAAAAAAAAGAAATTGGCGCAAGACACATCTTTACCATTTTTCCACCTAAACCTAACTACATCCCAACAAGCTCACCCGCACTTAACCGTGAATCAGATCAAATAATCCAAGCAAAAAGTTTGGCTCCTTTTATACTAGTATTCTTCGCAATTCCTCAAAAGGGAGTCAAGGTTTCACTATCTTTGGGAATAAATATTGATCGACTTGAAAAAATCCCCGACGATCTTCTAGGATATGGCCTATTCCCTATGAGAATACATGACATACTTTGGTGTGCCTACAGAACGAAAGGTCTGGTCTGGCCTAAAGTAAGTCAAGCATTTTACACAGATGGTTACGATGTTCCTTTTGTGTTAGGAGAAGAGCCAGGTAGGTACACCTTGGAAGTACATCAGCCCGTTTATAGCCTGGTTGAAAATAAATTTAGTATTACTATTAATAAAATCGGTGATAAGTTAATGTAAAAAGAAGAACTACGCACAACAGCGTATATATGACATCCCTCTACACTGAAGCTCCGAAGGACGGTCACATGATACGCAAACATTAATGCCCCAAAAACATGGCGCCAACCACTTCACCTAATACAACGCCACAGCCGAAAGTCTAGGTAGTCTTAGCTATTTATTATTTTTTTAGAAAAAAATCCGCCTCAACCTTTCGATATATTGGCGGAAGCAGTTGGTCTGCTCAGTCCTGTACTACGACTTCAGTCATAGCGTTTGATCTCGGGGTACTTCGAACGCCATGCAGTAAGAATAAGGTGGCCAACACATTGGGGTTTCCTCTTCGTCATGCCCGATGCCCGAATGCAACCCCAGCACAAGATCGCATGTCTATCCTGGTCCATCTCTTCTCTTTGGCGCCTGCGGTCCATCTCTTCATTACCACGGAGATGGCAACGAAAGAAATCTGCGACCGAAGTACCAATGGCCATTTCACCGAACAATGGCCAGAAACGCCCCCTTTTTCTAGATAGATTGACTATCTCATTATCGACACGCGCTAGGACCTCAGCCTCTGACAACACAGCATCGATTTGTACTGGATGAGGCGTGTTCTCTCTGCCATCCATATGCCTTAACAGATTGGCAGAGGCGGGCGTCAAAACGAAATTGCTTTCGTGTCCGTTCATCTTGTTCTCCTTTTCCCACTATATTCCAGATAATTATTTTACAAAATGTGCATCCCTTTTATATAACGGATAATTATTGCATATAAATATGCCTCTGTCAATAGTTAAATGAAAAATGTGTAAAATAAGGTATATTTATAGTTCTATTTTCAACTTCATCTAAATACCCAAAAAACCATGCCACCAACTACTTCGCCTAATACAACGCCACAACCAAAAGTTGGCATCGGAGTCGTCGTCCTGAAAAACAATCAGGTGCTTTTGGGTTTGCGCAAAGGTAAACACGAAGACGGTACCTGGGGTTTGCCGGGTGGCAGCCTGGAATATAATGAGGAACTTGAGGAATGTGCGGTGCGGGAAACGAAAGAAGAGTGCGGGGTGCGTATTACCAATATCAGACGCGGTCCGTACGTAAATGCCATGCATTATGCCAATGAAAAGCATTTCCTGGTCGTGCTCATGGTTGCTGACTGGAAATCCGGAAAACCGGCTGTCACAGAACCTGAACGGTTCAGCGAATGGCGTTGGTGCGACTGGAATAATATGCCGAAGCCATTATTCCATCCACTGCAGATGTTCGTAGACACCGGCTTCCGGCCATAACCATCATTTTCGACATCCAGCCGGCGTAAGCGTCGTCCGGCCGGAGCTGCATCAATCAAAACACGCTTCTCATCTTTAACCATCCCTTTACATATATGAAAGCGCTCATCTACAATGGACCGGGCAAGATTGCCTACGGCTCGGTCCCCACTCCCAAGATCAAGCCTGACGAAGTGCTGATGCGGATTAAGTCCGTCGGCATCTGCGGCACCGACTTGCACATATTCCGCGGCGGGCTCAACGTCCCGGCCGGCAGCGTCATCGGCCATGAATTTTCCGGCGAAGTGGCCGCGGCCGGCAGCGAAGTCCATCACGTGAAAAAAGGCGACCGCGTCATTGGTGAACACGTGGTGTCCTGCGGCCAATGCCTATACTGCAAAACCGGCAAACCGAACATGTGCTCAAACGCCCAGGTCATCGGCCTGCACCGGCCCGGCGCCCTGGCTGAATACCTGGCCATCCCCGGATCGCTGGTATATAAAATTCCCGATACCATTTCGTTTGACGAGGCGGCCCTGGCCGAACCGCTCTCCATCGCCTGGTACGCCGTGCGCGAAGCCGGATATTTGCTGGACAAACAGGTGGCCGTCGTCGGTCAGGGCCCGATCGGACTGCTCGTTGACCAGGTGTTAACCGCAGCGGGAGCGCTGGTTACGGGCATCGATATCCGCCCACATACCATCGCCTTCGCCAAGAAAAATGGCTGGATCAGGCACGGCATCGTCACCACGGAACAATCGGCCCTAGAGCGGATACAAAAATACGCGCCGGACGGCTACGACGTGGTCTTTGAGGTGGTCGGCGCCGAAGCGACGGCCGAGCTGAGCCTGGAAATCTCCCGCCGCAACGGCACGGTGTTCATGCTCGGCGTGTTCGCCTCCCCGGCCAGGCTGAATATGATGAATATCGTAAAAAAAGAGCTGCATGTCTTTGGCTCCTGGACCTGCGCCAATTCTTTCCCGGAGACGATACAACTGATCGACCTGAAAAAGGTGGACCTGAAAAGTCTGATTACCAATGTGTACCCGGCCAAGGACGGCATAAAAGCTTTCACTGAGGCGGCGAACTACCAGGGCCATCGGCTGAAGAGCATAATCAATTTTTAAAAGATAAAAATCAGGGTTGCCTATGGGCAACCCTGTTGGTTTGTTCGAAAGTCTGGGAGCCTACCTTCGCCGGCGTGACTTTTTCTCAGGCGGCTGAGGTTTGACGGCCGGATTGGACGTGATAACCGGGGTGGCAATGAACTCCGGCTCGGCAAATGGCAGGCCCCAATTATCGGCGCCCCACGTGCGCTCCCACCACGACCGGTGCGCGTTGTGCTTCTGTACGTCATAGCACTGGCGGACGGAGTCAAGCAATGAAGCCCTGGCTTCGAGCTCGCCGGTCAGTGAAACATTCACTGTCCGGGAATCGGCCAATTCACCCTTGGTGGCCGTCAATTCACTGGCGCATTCGGCATACAATTGCTCGACGCATGGCAGACTGTCAGCCAGGATCTGCAACGCTGCATTCTGATCGGAAAGCTTGGCCGTCTGTTTCCTGAGACCGGCGATCTTTCCGTTCGCGACGTTCAGCAATGCGGCAATACTGTCGGCCCGCTTCATCTGATCGGCGGCCGCAGAGATAGAATTCTGCACCACAGCATGCAGGCTGGCAGTGTCAGATGCCAGGGTCGTGTTCTCCGTTTTCAGCGAGTCGACCGCCGTATTGAGGGCGGCGATCTCCTCCTTGTTGCAGCTGACCATGAACAGGGCGGCGATCGTGGCCACCACGAGCAACGGTATCATCCTACGAAACATAACTCTACCCTCCTTGGGTAATAGGTTTACAAAGAAACGATGTATTTATTTATTTCATTTAACAGTCGTCTATCTTAACAATTACCACTCAAACTGTCAATGAGATATATCATAGCGAGGCGGAGTTTATCCCGATGGACATCGGGAGGTCTCGCGGGCCCCGAGCCGAGCGATACTGCTTTGGGAAAGAAAGCGATGAAGGGAAACCGGAGGTGTCCCTTCATAATACTCCCTCTTGACTCCCCTCCTGCCTTGGGTTATACTGAGTACTACCGTAATGAACATCTTATCCCCAATAGCGAAAAATATGGAAAAAACCTTACTATTAACCTTTAAAAGCGGCTAAATCGCCCCATCATTTCAGCTAACGATTTAGTCCCGCTCCGCGGGATTTTTTGTACCTTCCGAAGCATAAGCGAGGAACCCTGAGCGAGCAACGTGAGTCGAAGGGCCTCAACGGCGAATTGTTCCGAGCGAAGCCGAGGGACCCCACGATCCTTATAACCAAACCTTGGACCCAGATCAACCACACTACTCAATATATATAGTAGCGTCAGACCATCTGGAGCTTAAGGACCGGGACCTTAACAACATATCAGTGAGAAAGTGTGATGAGCATCTTTACATATATTCACTAAGAACGGAAAGTTCCGTGTCTTAGTGATTGCAATAACAAGGGCGTATGGCGAATGCCTCGACACCAAAAGACGAAGAAGGACGTAGGAGCCTGCGATAAGCCTCGGGAAGGTGGCAACCAACCGTTGATCCGGGGATGTCCGAATGGGGAAACCCGATTATGATTCAACCATAATCATCCGCGCCTGAATCCATAGGGCGTGCGAAGCTAACCCGGTGAATTGAAACATCTTAGTAGCCGGTGGAAAAGAAACGAATGTCAGTTCTCAGTTACCATCGTTCAGTCATATTGACTGATCCTGGTATCTGATGACTGGCTCATTCCCTTAGTAGTGGCGAGCGAACAGGGAGGAGTCTAAATCCTTTTCATGAAATCTTGTATGTCACGCAAGTGATGTATGGGAGGGAGAAGCGCAAGCTGCTGTGAACTGGGTGTTGTGAGAGAATTAATTTTGAAATCTTGCGAATTTCGAGCGGAATATCTGTGAGTTCCTTTCCCGCTAACCGTTTAGGTAGCAGGACAGGCACTTGCTAATCCTTTAGCCGAAGGCTCTGGAACGAGCCACCACAGACGGTGATAGTCCGGTAGGCGAAAAAGGGTTAGGTTCTGCCTTAATTCTTCTCAAGTACCATGGGACTCGTGAAATCCTATGGGAATCTGGGACGACTATTGTCCCAAGACTAAATACTTTTGGCGATCGATAGTGAACAAGTACCGTGAGGGAAAGGTGAAAAGCACCCCGGTGAGGGGGATGAAATAGTATCTGAAACCATACGCTTACAAGCAGTCGGAGCCTGCCCATTGGGCAGGTGACGGCGTGCCTATTGAAGAATGAACCAACGAGTTAGTTCAGTACCGTTTATCTAAGCCCGCATAGGGCGAAGGTGTAGCGAAAGCGAGCGTTAATAGCGCGACAAAGTATTAGAAACTAACCACGTGAAAACGTGGTTAGCGATCTGATACTAATGACCGTACTGACTAGACCCGAAGCCGGGTGACCTATCCATGACCAGGATGAACTCCGACGAAAGTCGGAGGGAGGTCCGAACCCACGAGCCGTGCAACACTCGGGGATGAGTTGTGGATAGCGGAGAAATTCCAATCGAACTCGGCAATAGCTGGTTCTCCTCGAAATAGTTTTAGGACTAGCCTGCATGTGGCGTCCAGGGGTAGAGCACTGAATGGAGACGGATGGCGCAAGCCTACCGTTTCCAACCAAACTCCGAATACTGGATACGCTATACATGTGGAGTCAGACCGTGGGGTCTAAGCTTCACTGGTCGAAAGGGAAACAGCCCTGACCGCCGAATAAGGTCCCTAAATCTAGACTAAGTGTTAAAGGTAGTGGAGTAACTTAAACAACCAGGAGGTTGGCTTAGAAGCAGCCATCCTTTAAAGAAAGCGTAATAGCTCACTGGTCAAGTTATTTTGCGCCAAAAATGTACCGGGGCTAAGTCTAGTACCGAATTCGCGGATCGTCATTCTCTTCGGAGAATGGCGGTGGTAGAGGAGCGTTCTTATTGCGCTGAAGTCGGACCGTGAGGTCTGGTGGAGCGATAAGAAGTGAGAATGTTGGTATAAGTAACTTGAATGGAGGTAAAAACCCTCCACACCGTAAGTCCAAGGTTTCCTGGGCAACGCAAATCGTCCCAGGGTTAGTCGGTCCTAAGGTGAGGCCGCGAGGCGTAGCCGATGGACAGCTGGTTAATATTCCAGCACTGCTTTTTAGACTATTCATACTGACCCATCAAGCAAACTCAAGCGTATTTTGACTACTTACGTGGCGCAAGCCGCAGGCCTAACCGCAAGGCTAAGCCGATTTGAGTCCAGAAGGTGGCAAGAAAAGGCATGAACTCTATCTAGAAAGTGACCGTACCGCAAACCGACTCAGGTGGACGGGCGCGCAGTGCGCTAAGGTGTACGAGACAACCCTCGTTTAGGAACTCGGCAAAACAGTGGTCGTACCTTCGGTATATGACCTGCCTTGTCCCGCAAGGGCTCAAGGCTGCAATAAATGATCTCAAGCGACTGTTTATCAAAAACACAGGTCCCTGCGAAACCGTAAGGTGATGTATAGGGGCTGATGCCTGGCCAGTGTCAGAACGTTAAGGTGAGGGGTGCAAGCTCCGATCCGAAGCGCTGACGAACGCCGGCGGTAACTATAACCGTCCTAAGGTAGCGAAATTCCTTGTCGGGTAAGTTCCGACCTGCACGAATGGCATAACGACTTGAGAACTCTCTCAACGAGGGACTCGGTGAAATTACAAGACTCGTGAAGATGCGAGTTACGCGCGGCTAGACGAAAAGACCCCGTGAAGCTTTACTATAGTTTGGCATTGAAATAGAGTTGTGTCTGCTTAGCATACGTGGGAGACTTTGAGACCCTGCTTCTGGGTAGGGTGGAGTCGAAATATGAAATACCACGCTGAGGCTTCTTTATTTCTAACCTAATCCCGTATAACCGGGATGGGGACAGTGTCTGATGGGTAGTTTAACTGGGGCGGTTGCCTCCCAAAAAGTAACGGAGGCGTTTACAAAGGTTGGCTAGGCTCGGATGGAAACCGAGCTCTATAGGGCAATGCCACAAGCCAGCTTTACTGCAAGACCGACGAGTCGAGCAGTTGCGAAAGCAGAACATAGTGATCCGACGATCCATAATAGGATGGTCGAAGCTCAACGGATAAAAGCTACTCCGGGGATAACAGGCTGATCCCCTCCAAGAGTCCATATCGACGAGGGGGTTTGGCACCTCGATGTCGGCTCATCGCATCCTGGGGCTGGAGAAGGTCCCAAGGGTTTGGCTGTTCGCCAATTAAAGCGGTACGCGAGCTGGGTTCAGAACGTCGTGAGACAGTTCGGTCTCCTATCTGCCGTGCGCGAAAGAAACTTGAGAAGGCTCTTCCCTAGTACGAGAGGACCGGGAAGGACGAACCTCTAGTCAACGAGCTGTCCTGTCAAGGGCACAAGTTCGGTAGCTACGTTCGGCACGGATAAGCGCTGAAAGCATCTAAGCGCGAAGCCGTCTTCAAGATTAGGTTTCGTTATGAGCTTCCTGGCAGACTACCAGGTTGATAGGCTCCACGTGTAAGACCCGTAAGGGTTTCAGCGGAGGAGTACTAATAAAGCCAATTGCAATCACTAACACAATGAATTTTCACAAACTCATCACTCTTTGAAAAAAATGAACAACAAGATCATTGACCTCAAACTCGTTTTCGTGTTTGTCTTGGTCATCGCGTTCTTCGGATTCATATTTTACCTGACACCGATCAAACCGTAAGAGGCGCAGGCGGCAAGAGGATTGCCGTTTGGCCTCTGGTGGTTTCAAGCGACGGGGTTACACCTGATCCCATCCCGAACTCAGCAGTTAAGCCCGCCAGCGCCGATGATACTACGGGGCATACCGTGGGGAAAGTAGGCCACTGCCAGTTTTATCGATAAACGCTTCTAGACATAGAGGCGTTTTTCGTTTACATTTCATATTTCTACCATGGGCCTATCCTGAGCGGAACGAAGTGGAGTAGAAGGATCAGCCACTGCCAGTTTTATCAAATTGCCTCCTTAAAAAGGAGGCTTTTTGAATTCCTAAAAAATCCCCATGCCCTTTCCCTGCATTTGTATCCCCCGCGCCTCGAAGGACTCGTAGTAAAATTTGAGCGAAGAGGAGCCGTTCCGGAGGAGCCGACCCACTCAAGCAAAGCGGTTGTGGGTCGGGAGCGACGACGAGCCAAATTTTCAAGAGGACTGAGCCGGCGCGGCGCTTCTTTTCTGCCACTTTTCTTTGCGTAAAGAAAAGTAACAATACCTGCGTAAGGGGAGTTTTTTGTATTGACACACTGTCACCATATGATAATGTAGCGTAACGCACATTTCGAAATCCGGAGGAATCATGCCCATATCTCCTCGAATGTGGAGAATCGTGAAGTACCTGCTGGCGGGTGGTATGGGCGTCAGCCTCTACTATCTGCTCCTCTACGTCCTGACTGAATACGCCGGCTTCTGGTACCTCGCATCTGCCGCGATAGGTGGTGCGGCCAATTACGTGTCCAATTTCCTATTCCAGAAATTCTGGACATTTGGGAACAAGGACCGGGCCGCGGTAAAAGCCCAGGCAAAAAGGTATGCGATCCTGTTCATTTCGCTCGGCCTCACGAACCTCGCCCTCATGTTCATCCTCGTCACTCTGCTCCATGTCTGGTACATCGCCGCCCAGATACCGGTCACGCTCCTGCTGACAATTGTCGGCTACCGTATTACCCGGAAAATATTCAGTACCTAAAATCCCCGCCTGGGGATTTTTTAATCAATTAGTTTTTCAACTCGAATAATGCTAAACTGTACATATGCAGTACATCGCCGACCTCCATTTTCACTCAAAATATTCCCGCGCCGTGTCGCGTGACATGGACCTGGAGCACCTTTCGGCCGTTGCCAAAATTAAAGGTTTGGATGTGGTTACGGCCGCCGACTTTACCCATCCGGCCTGGTTTGCTGAGCTGAAAAAAAAGTTGGCACTGAAACCCAACGGCCTCTACCAGCTTAAAAACCAGACTACTAATATGCATTTCATGCTGACCACGGAAATCTCCTGTATCTACTCACAGGGGAGCAAGACCAGGCGCATCCACCTGGTCGTGATTATGCCGACACTGGAAGCGGTGGAAAAATTCAACGGCTTATTATTGGATGAAGGGGCAAATTTGAAATCCGACGGCCGGCCGATTATCGGACTGACCGCGGAGCGCGTATTGGAGCTGGTCCGGGAAACGGACAAAACCGCAATACTTATCCCGGCCCACATCTGGACACCATGGTTTTCCATGTTCGGGTCAAAATCCGGCTTCGACACGGTAGAAGAATGTTTCGGCAAGCAAGCCAAATACATTTATGCCGTCGAAACGGGCCTGTCCTCCGACCCGCCCATGAACTGGCGCCTGTCCCAGCTCGATAAATACTCCATAGTTTCGTTTTCCGACGCCCACTCGCCCGACAAGCTGGGACGTGAGGCCACGGTCTTTGACTTGGAATCATTATCATACGGCAATATCATGGCCGCGCTCAAACAGTCCAACAGGAAAAACAAGGTCGCCTATACCGTCGAATTTTATCCTGAAGAAGGCCGATACCACTGGGACGGACACGCTAAATGCAACGTCCGACTGTCCCCAGCTGAGACAAGGAAAAACAGGGGCATCTGCCCGAAATGTAAGAAGCCAGTCACCGTCGGCGTGCTGAGCCGAGTTGAACAATTGGCTGACCGGCCGGAAGGGTACATGCCAACCAACCGGCCTCCGTATAAAAGCCTGGTCCCCCTGAAAGAAATCATTGCCGAGAGTATGGATCATGGCGTGAATACGAAAGGCGTTGCGGCTGAATACGAAGCCATCCTGAAAAAAGGCAGCAACGAATTCAATATCCTCAT
>Ga0265297_10002765_pt1 | contig 34236 bp, 39 predicted proteins | sample Munlanlwell13791_FD_192502 | JGI IMG/M metagenome (GOLD analysis project Ga0265297, IMG submission 192502) | Leachate microbial communities from a municipal landfill in Southern Ontario, Canada - Leachate well 137-91 | ecosystem: Engineered > Solid waste > Landfill > Unclassified | place... | reverse complement strand
GGTGCGGTTTCGACGGCCTTCTGGTAGACTTCACGCTGTTCTTCGGGGTCTTTGATTTTGGTGAGAGGTCTGACCTGCGCTTCATTGTCAATGTCTCCAATTGGAGACAAATTATCGGTAACTTCGGCAGACGCTATCAACCGATATGCTTGTGGTCTGCTCATTTTCCATTTCTCTTTGCAGTAGTGCTCAAAGGTGATGTAATTCTCTCGATATAGTTTGTTGTCCCTGATCTGCATGAGGGCAAAACCCACTTCATAAAAGGATTGCAGGTTCTTTTCAATAGTTGCTTCCAGTTCCACAAGATTAGTTTTTTCGATAGGCGTTAAGCTCATTCATCATCCCCTATCGGTTCATTCGCCAGCAATGCTCTGATAATGAAGGAACGGGGAGCCGTATTATCGGGTTTTTTTGAGTGTATACAATGATGTTCTTGTGCGGAGAGTATTTCGCAATTATTCTCATTGTATCCATCTTGATTATTTTTCCTGTGAATATGCTTTCCCTGTTCCCATCCGTTTTTAATGGCCCAATTAAAAAATAATTCAGGATTGTTTTTCCATGCGGGCGATAAGGTTATATTGTTTTTTCCATAACAATCGTAGGAATTATTATTGTCCGACCTATTTACAATGGCATAAAACACAACACGAAGAGCCTTTGGATATGATTCATATTTTATCATAAATAATTTACTCCTATAAATAGATGAGAGCAGGAGCCGCTAAACATGAGGTCGTGAGCGTCATGAAAAGAGGGTGTTCCTCTGCGGCTCCTGCCTGTCTCAAGAATGTTTGCTTTTTTGTTTTGATTAATGTTCATCACGCTCACATTCTAATTAAATCAGGCTTTGGGATACTTGTCAATACTTTTTTTCAGTTATTTTTATTTATTTTCGGTACGTTAATTGCATATAGATACAAATTATCGTCAAATATGGGGCAAAATTGCCGATAGTTGGTTATCTCCCGCCATTTCCCCCACAATCACCGCTATTGCATTTGAATGTGGTGCCTTTACGCTTGTCTATCTTAAGGTCTAAAAGTGCAACAGAGGGCTTCCTGTGAGGTCAAATTGTGCAGTATGGTGGGTGAAGTGCATATTTGGTTTCATCTTTTTATATATTCAATGTTGGTTATGCCCGATCTTACGATTGTTTCAAGCGTCCTGTACTTCCCGTCCCTGGTGTCGTCCATTGCGATAGTAATATATTTTGCCATGTCCTTAACAACAATGCCGACAGAAGTAATTTTTTGCGGCGTGAGCTCCTTATCATCAACAGAACATTCATCGTTGCCGTGTATGGCGCTATCTGTCCATTCAATTATCGCAATACGCCGTTTCACTTTTTTACCTTTGTAATATCTATCGCATAGTTATTATCATCCCAAGTAAGCACATTATTAAGAATGTCATAGAGCAGGTCAATGATATCGTCGGTCGTTTTCTGGTAAACTTCTTTGCACATTTCATCTGATTTAGAAACGTCTGGATGAGGGTATATTAATAACCAATGATCTCCAAAACGGTAAAGCCCTAATGCTGAGTATTCTCTCATACCGGGCCCTCGCCTACATTATCGGCCCTGTTCTCAACAACTAATTCCTTTGTCAGTGGTATATATCTTGCCCTTGTCGCTCCCAAAGACGCAGGCGCATAGCCCCTCATTTCGCCATAGCTGGTAAAATCCTGTGCATAGGTTCTGAGGTATGACCCGGCGATTAATCCCATCGTAACCTTCTGGTTGATTTCCGTACAGGCATAATTAGGGGATAATCTCAAAAATTTCTTTGCGAATTCTTCATGAACATGGCCCATCATTACCAGGTTAGCATCTACCATATCGACAAGGGATTTCAGCTTGTTAATCTTCCCGCCTGCCGTGTTTGCCGCGCCCATACCATGATGAACAAACACCCTGATCTTAGCATTATAATGTTGTGGCAGTTCCTTGGTATCCCTGACGGTAACACCATTAAAGCCCTTCTGATAGACAAAGTACAGGTCGAACCATCCCGAATAGCGCATATTGACAACATTCAATTCCTTGCATATTTCATCTTGAATGTTCATCTCTGAAAAGTGACTGAGATACTTAAAGTCATGGTTGCCAAGACACCAGCCAAGACACTTTGACGCTATCGGTTTATGAAGTTCGATAACCTTTTTACTCACGATTGCCGCAAAATGTGACAGGTCAACCGCCTTGATGTCAGTCGGGAGGATCTCATAGTAAAATCGTTTATCTCCGGGGAATATCCAATCGGCATAATCTCCAAGTTGCACCCACAAAGCATAGGTGTCACGCCTAATCTTTTGTATGTCGTTGTTGAGTTTTGACATTGCCACGCCCCTGTTGAATAGGTGTTCGTCTGCTACCGCGTAAATGCTAAATTCAGCATCTTCCTTGCCATAGATGATAATCCTACATCCGGTGGCTTCCATTATTTAGTCTCCATGTGCTTCTTGAAAGCATCCATATCAATATCCAAACTTAGACGCTTATTGATATTGGCTAACGATTTAACATCAATGTGTGCCGTTGCTGGTATTTTGATACCCAAAATAGATGCTTTATTAGATACTGATTCGAAGGAACGGTTGAAAATAGCGGTTAATTCGTCTTTGGATATATTGCGTAAAAGGAATTGTGGATACAGTTTTGTTAAGAGTTCTTTTTCTTCATCAGTCCAGAATCTCTGCAAAATCACCCCCTATGGTTTAGTTGCTTTTTGCTCGTATACCATATTATCTTGCATTACAATAATGTCTATTGCCGCATAAACAATGATGCTGAGCATCTCCCTGATCTGCGCTTCAGTTGTAGACAAGTTGTCTACTTCTAATATCTTCTTTTCTATCTGACCTCTTGGATAACCCGAACCCCTACGCCTTGCTATGCAGACAGAGGGTTGCTTTTCAAATGGTAAATCATTGGCGTGTCTTTCCTTGCCCTTACCGTCCTGCGCCTGTGATAGGGCTTGTATCAAGACATTATATAGCCTGAAGTAATTGCGCTCTACGTGGATACCGGAAACGTCTATCAATGTTCCTCCTTACTTGATGTCGCATTTTGCGATACCAGTATGTCGAGTATTTTTAGACATACGTGTAAAGAAGGGGTCATTGCTGACCCTTTTGCTCAACTCCTTTATACCGCAAATCCATCTGTACCAACTGCATCTGGTACGTCCTTTACAGCGTTCACCGTTCCCACAATGGCATCCACAACGCCGCCCATATCACCTGATTTAATACCTTCCCATGTTTCTTTCTGCGCCCCGGTGCTGTATTCTGCCATAGCGCCCGTAAAAGCTGTCAAACCAGCCACAACCGCCGCCTTTTTCTGTACTCCTGTGCCGTCTCCCATGACTGACTCGACGCTCTGTATCATAGCCACCGCTACGGGTGCAAGGTTCTGCGCCATTTCCAATTCCTTTGTCTTGCTTCCGCCAAATGCAAAGAATGAAGCCAAGAACGTAGGTACTGCCATTAAAATAATTTTTGCGATTGCCAATGCCTTCTTCCATTTTTCCATAATTACTCTCCTTTTCTAAATAGTTTCTTCCATAGCCGAATCAGAATAAATTCCCAATCACATTCAATTTTTGTGCTAATGTATATCTCCGGTTTCTTCTGTTTCTCCTTTGCCTTTGAATCAACGTACTTCTCAAATTGTGATTTACTTTTCAGTGCCATTTCTCTTGCTCTTTGCCTGTGCTATGAAACTCATAATAGCCCCCACTATGGCTATAATCGCTGTAATAAGAGAGGGTGTATTATCAGCAATAGCCTTAATCTGTTCTTCGTCGAAGGTAATGCCTGTTACAATTGTTGCAATCGTACCGAGAAAGCATAACAGGGAATAGATGAAGGTTCGTGATAGATACCACGGCCTCCCCTGTCCGGTTTCCTCTTTGTATGCGTCCGATACATCTTTAAACTTGAATAATATTGATGGTAGATATTTTAGATATTGGAACATTGTCATTTCTCCTTGAACGGATTTTCTATCTCATGTCCATATCCGCTACAGGCCATTGTCGTACACATATAAGTGCCACCTGAGTACCAATGACCATTTATACACCACGTAGAACCAGAACAGGTATTACACTCAACCTTCACACTATATGAACATGGATTTGATGATGGACATTCCCAACATTCCTTTGCTATTGCCATTCCTTGTAGTAAACACACGCACAAAGTAACGAAAAGTGTTACTTTAAGTAAATAATTCATAGAACCTCCCTATTTGCACACCCCGTATTTAAAATAGCGTTCCTGAATATTCCGCATAATTCTATTGGTTTCTTCTGTTCTCCTTTCCCTTTCTGCCATAAAAGCATAACAATCGGACATTGAAGTAGGACATTTGCAGGGGTCACATTCTAATGTCATTGCCATAGGGCCAAACCCACTATTTGGTAACGGTATTTGTTTTTCCATGTAAATAGCTAACTCCTTATCGGTGACACACTGTGCCATAACCGGAATAGTGATTAACACGCACAAAGCAACGAAAAGTGTTACTTTCAGCAAATGATTCATATAGCCTCCTTGAGTTCAAAATGTCCTGCGTCCCATCCCTCTATATTAACTGTTTTAGGGTCGTCCCCAAACCTTCCACCCCACCTTAAACCGAGTTTTTCTCCTATCAATCCATAAGGCAAATAAGCGTTAGGGTCTGGTTCTACCTTACCATTTCTGATAATCGCAATATCAAAAGCCCTTCCCGTTAAATGTTTACTATTCATCGTTTTGCTTTTCTTTTGTGCCACAAGTGCCTTCTGTTCTGCCCGTAAACGCTTAGTGCAGGTCACGATGAAATCAAGGTTTTGCCTGTCACATTCATCTTTGAACTCGTAAAATTTCTTTACAAGTTCAGGAACTAAATCGTCTATTTTACGGCTCGACATTTATCGCACTCCGAATCCTTAAATAATATTCTATGGTAGTTATCAGAAATATCCTGCAAGTCTTCACCCGTTGGTCTAACCCATTTACCAGACTTGAATACCCTGCCACATTTACACTTTTTCATAATTACCGTATAAGTCGCTTCCCCATCACGCCTACCCCGCTAACACGCCTTTTAGTATTGCACCAAGCACAGTTATGCAGATGATAGCAATTAACCCGTACAACGCCTTCTTTATAGTCTCTGTAGCATCTTTAATCAGCTTGACGGTAGTTACCAAGCCCCCGTCTTCATCACACCCGAACAGAGTTTTATCATGTTTATCCACGAGTTTAATTGTCTGATCGTGCAACGGGCAAAACTCTGTTTCGTGTGTCATTGCCATTTCAGTAGCCTCCTATGGTATAATTTCCAATATCGGTTCAACAAGCCCGCCTGTGGGTGAAGGGCAGGTCAATGTATAGTCCCCTTCCGGTGAACACTGCAATCCCCACAGTGGGTCAGTTTTACAGGCTTTCACCTTTATCGCCCATGTACCTTCAGTGTAACTTCCCAAATCAATCCGTAGAGTCTGTCCGCTAATTTGAGCAGGCAACCATCCCGGCCCACCTGAAAGACGGTATTCCATAGCCGTCGGTTGTGGATTAGTCGATACCAGAGTCGCACCTTGAACGGATAACGCTATTAGGATAATTGCGAGTAATATAATTAGTTTCATAATACCTCTCCTCTAATTTGATAATACAAAACTTCCCCCACTCCCCAAACCAATAGAACCAGCCCCGGCAGCATCTAAGGTGCATCCTGTAGGTGCCGGGGTGTTCCCTGTAGTTGTAAATGTTATTGTTCCCGCCAGTGATTCGTTGGCCGCTGCGTCCCTGCACAATATGTTATATGTATACGCCGTCGATGCTCTGGTGTTGACGGTTTGTGAATGTGTCCCACCCGACAAATCAGTAGTAGTCATTTTCGTCATGGACGCCCATACTGTTTCGGTTGCGTGATAACGACATTCCGTAGACGAGTCCGCTGAACTGGTTACTTCAAGGAGTTTCGTCGCCGCATATGCCACCGTGCCGGACGGTAACAGATTGCTTAGCGTGGGTGCCGTTGTATCGCTTGCGCCGCCTATCTCATACGGGCCTATTTCGGGAGGATTGCTCCTTACCGCCGCTGCGTAGTCTTCTGTTACCGCCGCCAATGGTGCGCCCACATTAGACACTACAGAACCGGTATTGGTGATCGTATAATCTCCACCTGCCCTATTGACAAAATAGACGTTCCCTCCAAATACCCCCGTGGCTTCCGTAATAGGAGTGGTGTTGCCTCCATGTGCATAGCTACCATTTGATGCATAACTGAGGTTTCCATAATAGTTATTGGTGTGCGTATAGGCATCATATCCGTTGCTGTTTTCTACCCATACACGGCTGTTGTTCGACACGAATATATTATTGATGATTGCCAAGCCAGTATTGTCATACTGCTCCTGCGCCCCACCAATCTGTATCGTGTAATCGTAATCGGTGCCGCAATTATAGAACACGTTATTGTAAATGAAGATATTTGGCAGACTGCACCGAAACTCCCCTGTCACATTGGCAAATATATTATTCCTGAAGGTTATGTCATGAACGCCCGTTGGTAGCCCAGGGTCACGGTTTGAGTAGAATATATTCGTATCGGTATCGTGGACATAGTTCTTTTCAAAGATGACATTAGTGGCAATATTGGTAACATAGTCGGCCATGATCTGCATAACATCAGAGTGCTGTGCATCCGTTCTATACAGGACATTAGCTGATATGTTGTTGCCTGAAATGGTGTTATTATTTCCATTCATGTAGAATACGTCACAGTCCCATGTGGTAACGAAGGTATTACCCGAAACAGTGATAGAATCAGAGGTATCGTTGAACCGCACAATACCCTTGATATAGTTCATATTCTGAAAGGTGTTATCCTGTATAGTCCAGCTATCGTTATTGGTGCCTTCAAAATAGATATTTGAACCATATGGCCCGTCTATGGTTGCTCCGGGGTCAAACAGGCAATTCTGGACAGTACCATTTGACGCTGTACCGAGTATGTCTATAGCAGGACACTGATACCAGTTGGAATAATCGGTTGGACAGTCTGTGTTGGCAATTTTCAGGGTATCAAGGGTTATATAGTTTGCGGTTACTGATATTTTACCGTTAATGTAAGCCGCCGTTGACGCCCCAATATAGGTTATTACGTTTCCAACGGTGCCTGAAGTGCTTATGGTCACGTTCGCATCATATGTGCCATTCGCTATATTTACTGTGTCACCGGCAACCATAGTGTCGGCGGCGTGTTGTACTGTGAGCCATGCACCCGTAGTGCCGTCTGTGGTATTGTTCGCCCCGCTTGCGGTATCATGTCCATCGGTACGGATATAATATGTTGCAGAAAAGCAGGGTACGGCAATCAGCAAAAATAAGATTACGAGTAGTTTAATTTTCATTTATATTCCGTCCTGTCATATGTGGAGTTATCAATGGCAATAGAGTCAAATTCCATATCGAGTGCGCCCGTTGTGTAGCCTGTCGATGTCTGGATTCCTAAATACACCTTGCCCGTCACTGATCTTGGAGAAGTAAGGGTTGTGCTGTTTACCAGTTCTGTTTGTGAGGCTGGACTTGCGCCTATCGAAACCAGTATATCGCTCGCTGTCGCACTGTAAAACATCTTGAAATAAAGAACAGCTTCATCAACATAATTAAATCTTCCCGCTCCCACTATGGTTCCATTATCGTAATATTCGCAATCATATTGTAACGTGCCGGAATAATTTGTAAGCCTGATTCTCATGCATATTTCGCCAGCTTCATTCATAAAGCTGATTACATCTATGCTGTCGGTATCATCGGCAAGGGGGGTTCCTCCTCCGGGGCCAGCATCAGACACCTTGACCCATCCAGTGGCATAGACAATGGCCATATCGCCGAATACCCAATTAATACCAGTTGCTAACATATCTATAAACGCAAGGTGATATGAACCGCAAGAATCACTGTTCAATGCTCCGGCTGGTCTTGTATCCGTCACAACAGGGTCATCATTTGTCCATGTAATGCCGTCGCCTGCATTTGTAGCAGTGTTGTAATCTTCAAAGGTGGCATTGAGCTCAGAGGAAGTATCGTTGGTACAGGAAGCAGCCGCCGCTACACTTCCCAACACATAAGGGTTACTCTGTGCCTGTGCGAGAAACGGGATACATAATATTATCGCAAGGAATATGATTATCTTTTTCATTCAGACCTCTCAATAATCGCTAAACGGATTAATCTTGCCAACGTACTTTATCTCAATCCCTGTCACCAAAGCGTGACCCACCATATCGTCTGCTGATATGTCCCTGATAAGAAGTAAATGAGCAAATTCCCCTGCCAAAATATCTGTGACTGTTACCGCCGCACTCCACGGAGAAACAATCAATTCTCCGGTGTCATAGGTATCGGCAAGTTCATCGGTAACATCCACTTGAGAACCTTCGGCACAGGTTATGGCGTCCAAATCGCCCGCACTGCAACCAGACAAGCCAAAGACGGCTGTCTCGTCAGCACCGGCATTAGTGTCAGTCGCATAATACACCCTGTATTTTATGCCACTTACAAAGTCACCCGGTACTTGCCAGTAGAACAACACGCCATTGTCTGCGTCCTCAACGAATGAACGGGCGATCAATCCGGTTGTCCCTATTTCTGCTGCCGCTGCGGGAGCCGCAACTGTGTCGTCATCCTCTGCATATCGTATCGGTAGATATTGATACTTAGTAATCAGAGTAGCCACTGCACCTGTGTCAAGGATAGTTCTGACCTCTGTGCCATCCCAATATTTCAGTACGCCCCTTGCTGCTGTCGATGCTTCTGTTGAACTGCTGTCATGTCTGATTTGCCCTGCCGTTGTGCCGGGGTCTGCGTCGGTTGAAGGTAGGTTGATAGCGGTAACATTCAGCGATGTAGAACGTGTCCAGTTTGTACCGTCACTTTGAATAATCGCCCCACTTGCGCCGGGGTCTGCTATTGTCCATGCACTTACTGACCATGCCGGGGCCGCATTACTTATAATGACCTTGCTCTGTACCGGGGTCAGTCCCGCAATAGTAGTTAGGTCTGCGTCAACCCCTTGCGCCCCTATCTGAGATAATACTTCTGCTGGTGTTTTAAATTCAAGTCCGGTATTGCCTACATTGGAACCGAGAATATAGTTGTTACCACCAGAGGTTAGTACCGCCGCTGTACCCGCACCCGTAAGCTGGATTATCGAAGCATCAACAAATGTAAGTCCTTGAATGGCCGCAAGTTCGGTATCGGTTACTGTGCCCGCAGAACCGCTTACGTTGCCCGTTACGTCGCCTATCAATGTAGTAACTGTTAACGCACCTGTGGCAGAATCATAACTAAATCCTCCTGTCATCGTTGCTACAGTGCCAGCCGCAATCTTAAAGAAATCAGTATCGGTATCCGGCCCGATAATCAAGTCATCCTGAAGAACACGAATATCATATTGATTTATTGTCGTGTCGTGATCGGCAGCAGTATAAAACTTTGCATATCCGCCATTATCTGAGCCTGTGGCAGCACCGTACAAATCGAGCAATCCGTATATGCTATCGTTGCCACCGAGTTTGAGATTTCCACCTGTAGCAGTGACAGATAAGCCAGTTAAGGCATCGCTCGCGGTTACGTCGTCGCCCGTTATCAATCCCGTGGAAGTGAAGAACCCGGTTACTGTCGCCCCCGGTCCGCCATCTGTAGTTGTGAGTTTGAGAATGTCGTTTGAACCATCCGAACGAAAAGCGATAGCCGCGTTCTGGTTGTCAACCATTGTCCATGTTACAGTTCCAGCACTCGTTATGGTATTGGGTAATCCGACAGAGGTTACGAATGTTGGAGCAGTAGCGCCTACCAGCGCCCCACTTCCCACTTCGTCAGTGACGATGGTGAGTACCTCTGCTGATGTGTCAATGTCTGTAGATGCCAGTCCCCCCGCGCCGGTCGGACTTGGAGGCATTGGAGGAATGGCCCACAAAAGCCCTGCTATTGAAAGAAGGATAAACAGTGAAAAAAGTATGCGTTTCATGGTCTCACCTATTTTCTAAAATAAAGTTTAATAGCCCAATCCGCACTCGCCGAGGCTTGATTCTTAACCCTTAGAGTCATCGTGTCGTCTGCGGGGGGATACCAGTAAGAGGACATAAATCCATTATAGGGCAATGTCGTATACTCATAGGTTGCGTGAATGAGGTTTGCTCCCTTACTTGCGGTTACTCCGGCATCAGTGCTTCCTAAATAATCCTGAGTGGCAGCACTTAAAATAAATACATCTGCCGCATCAGGGGTGACCCCTCCGGCTATGGGTTTAGCAGATACAGCGTACAGATATAAACCTGCTCCTCTCAACTTTGCCATATTTGCATCACTAATTGGCGTGTCGGGCACTGTCCCGTCGTCGGTTGCACCTTTGCAGGTAAACTCTATATTTATATTCCCGCTATTTACGTCGTGGTAAAACGCCTGGGTAACGGTTCCTGCCGAGAATACCTGTTCTGCGAATCCCAAAACCAAGATGATGATAATTACTGATAATAATTTTTTCACTGTGTAACCTCCCTTAATACGAATATCCAGAAATCACTATATCCACTTCACCAGACCCGCAGAGATACCAAAGGGTTTGCGCGGTCAATAATGGTAGACGAAAGAAAAATTTAGTATCCACTGCGCCAGCAATAAAAACGTACCCCGTCCCTATTAATGTAGGTGATATAAGCGCATTGACCGCCCCCGCGTTTGAACTGGCATAGCCCCACACTTCTCTTGCCGTCGCTGGTACGATTGCAGAAAGGTCAATTGCCGTGTATGCCACTTCAGCGCCATTCGTCAACGCCGCCGATGGGCCTACTGCCTGTAACTTATATGTCTCTGTTAAGTCTCCGCCGAACTTATCACCCGTGGAGTTTGTAAAGACTAGATTTTCAAACTGGCTGATTCCAGGGTCATAGTCATTCACGTAATACCCGTTGTACGCTGAATAATCTCCGGTATATGCGTTAAGGTTTCGTAGTGTGATATTCAGTGTGTTCCCTGCCGCCGATGGGCCTATATAGATAAACCACCCGCTATCTGCTTCCGGTCTATCCCATGTAAGGTTTTCAATAGAGACATGAGGCTCAAGTACGTTGTTGTAAAGTGTCGGCGCATAGATTCCGTATGTACCACCACTGAAGTAGTTCTCACCCGTCATAGAAACCGATGATAAAGCCATTCCAGCTTTTAATTCGATATGATTATTTGCGGCATAAGCAGCAGACCCGAAATTATGGAAGTTGACATATTCCAACCCGCATACAGTACCACCACCGAGCAGGGTGTCCTCATCAATGTATACCGGGCTATCGCAATCAATATACACATCCCTTACATGCCATTCATCGCGCCCGTATGTCCGTAGTCCAACTGATGCGTGGGTGCTGTCCTTCATGCCTTCGATAACCACATTCTCAATACCGCCCTGATGGACATCAATCCACTCTATGCCTGTTTTGACATACGTGGTATCGGCGGATGTTAATGTCATATCTCGTATCAACGGGCTATATAGCGGAGTGGACAGCCCACCACCGGAAGCGAGACCGACACGCAAAAGTGTGTCTGCGGCTGTTGGCGCAAATTTGATAATGGTATTTTTTCTGCTCTGTCCTGTCCATGTCGAACCATTTGAGGCTATGTTCAGGGTAGACTTAACAAGATATGTGCCGTTGGAGAATTTTACGTTACCTGAAGCAGATTGAGCGTTGTTAATAGCCGTAGCATCGTCGGTCGTACCATCACGGGCAGCCCCAAACCATTCAGGATAAGATTCTGTGAGGCCGGTAACAGTACCAGTACCGGAAAAGATTTGGTAACGCCCTGCGTCAAGAGTCCCCGTGAAGGTCAGGGTATACCCTGTCGTGTTAATCGCACCATTCCTTAACACAATAAGATGGACATTCGCTGGAACTGTCGTATTTCCACCGATATTTATTGCCGAGTCCACAATGACAGTGGTTTCTGTTGCGCCTATCGCGGTAATGGCCGCCGAGACTGTCGCCCCGTAGTCGGTGATATTCGTGAAATCCGCGCTTGAGCTTACCGCCGACGTGCTGTATGTCGTTATTCCGGTCCCTGCCGCATTGAAACCTATTGCCTTCCCTGCGTCGGGAGTGACCGTTAAATCCGTGAGTGTTGAGCTCTTCTTAACCTTGACCGTTCTATTTAAAGATTCCTGCTGTTGCTGAATAATCAGCATCTGTTTATCTATTGCGCCTTCCAGCGATTCAGCACTGAATGAAGCGCCGTCCACATAATCTGTCTGTTGCTGAAGTTCTATATTTCTGAGCATGGTCAGGGTATAACCGGAAGCGCATTTTGAACCTGCGGTTAAAGTAACCGTCCCCCCTGTCGATGTTCCTTCACCTGCAACCGTGTAATCGGTATTTAATACAAGGGTACTTTCCGCACCTGCGCTGGACGCGGTAATGACGGTAATATCATCGTCTTCGAGTATCTCAAAGGGATAGGTGTACGCTGTTGTCGTTCCGTTACAGGAATACTGCACCCTCGCCGTTTCTACGGTTACAGTGGCAAAAGCGTTTAGTGCAAAAAGGATTATAAAAAGTATTGGTAATATATATTTTTTCAACGTCTTCCTCCCTTTTCTTTGTCTGGTGTTAAATCTCTTATGGTTCTCGGTATGACCTGTTTTCCTAAGTTATTGACACCTTTGTAACCTTCTTTCGTCTTGTATTCTTCAAGAGTGACGATCTGCTTCAGTGCCGTTGCCGTCTGATAGGCCCACGTTAAAACCCTTGGAGTGCTTAACCAGAAGACAGGATTCATACCTTGAGTCAGTGACATAGCCTCTTTGTACGCCCTTGTCCTGAGTTTGCCTAAGAACGTTCTGTCATCATCATCTGCCCCTGCCATTGCTCCGACAATGAGCGCCGCCGATGTTATTCCAACTATCCGGTATAATTCTTTTGCCTCTCTCGTTGTCAGTGCTTCGCCTATGGGCTTGTTTTTCAGGTCTTTGGCAAACCGGCCTATATCAACCAGTACATTTCTGCTCATTGCTACCGCCCATGTCTTGTACTGCATCACAGCATTGCCTATTGATGTACTACCTACGAGAGAGTTTGTCCCGGGGACCGGACGAAAACGACTCATATCGAGTTTCATTTCGGCAAGGCGTTCCGGTGATATTTCTTCGCTGTTCCATTCCTTTTCTGTGAGGGATCCAAGCAAGAACTGTTTATTTGCCAGTACGGTTGAAATATGAAAGCCCGCGAATAATGTTTCTGTCAGTCTTTCCGTGACTTCTTTACCAGGCGCCGCGAATTCTTCCCAAAATGATCTACCTGTGAAGGCTTCGTATTTTTCCAGTATCCGTTGTCCCTTGTCGGTTTTTATCCTTGCCGTTGCTTTGGTAATGAGTTTGGGACCAAGCATAACAGCCGTTGCCACTTGCTCACCTATGAACGTAGCGCCCTGAGTGACAGGAGATAGACCAAGATCAAGGACGGTAGTAAATGTCCTTAGTCCTCTGATTGCCATATCCACAGGGCCACCCTGTTTTAATGCTCCGTCATAGCTTAACTTTCTACCCTTTTTATTATTGATGTACTGATACACGAATTTCTTTAATGTCCGGTCGGTTTCAAGCCCTCTCTCTGTGTAGGTTTCCGGTGTGAGCGCTTGAGCGTAAATGTCCATTTTGTCTATGATGCTGTCAAACATTCTCTTGCGTTCAAAGGTACGGGCATAAGTCAGAAATGCCCTTGTGACATTTGTTGTCGGGTCAAGGTAACCTGTCCGGTGCAGGGCATATTGAAAGAACTTCTCAAGGGGTAAAATCTCGCCGGTCGAGTCATCAAGGATTTTGAACACTGCCTGATCCTCTTCAAAGTTCTTGAACATATCTTTAAATGCTGAGACTATGCCCTTTTCTTTCGCGTTCTCTAAAAATGTCTTTCTGATATGCACAAAGTAATTTTCCCTGCCATGTTCAAGTGCTTTCGTAGCAAGGAGATAGTCGAGCGCCCTACTGAAATATTGTTGCATGAAATGAGCGTAATCAAGTTGTTCCGGTGTCATACTCTTTGCGATCATTTCTTTCGTGTCGTCCGGTGATTCAAGGAACATCATTACTTTTTCATCAGTAGGAATTGCTTTATCCGCAAGAGTTCTACCGTGTGACTTATCGGCTTTCTTTGCCAGCTTGTAGGCTTTCGTTTCAACATCATGAAATTGAAGGTCAGCGCCCATCATGGATTCTGTCATTTTCGTAACAAGGAAATCATAGAAGGGGTTTTGTTCTCGTAGTGCAGAATCCCACCTGAAAGAATCGAGAGCGCCCACTTGAACATCTGCTAATTCAAGAATTGGTATACCCGTTTCTTGAGCAAGTCTTTCTCGCGCTTCTCTCCATGTCCTGATACCCTTTAAATCTGTCCGGTCGATCATTTCTATCTGTCGTTTACCTAAAAAGGTATCATCCATTTCATAGGGTTCAAGGAGTTCCGCGAAGTCGTTCATCTGTTTCGGTGTCATGTCTTCAATTTTAGGCAAGCCCATAGCCTCACGGAAGTTTTCAACCTTCTTGAGCCGCTTTGATTCAATCTTCAGCATCAGTTCAAACTTCGCCTGCGCCTTCTCTGTGTAGTAAACAGAGAGTTCTTCTATGTCCTGCATGTAATGTTTAAATTCAAGATCATCCATTAAGAGAGGATTCTTGCGGGCAATCTTGCGAAGATCATCGTCAGATAGGCCGAAATAGTCACGGACATTCTTGACAAGAGAACGACGGTCGAGCATCTTTCTAATGATCTGTTTTTGTTCCTCTACCCCTGCTTGATTGCCTACCTTATAGGCTTCTCTTGACATTCTAAATGCTGTCGTAAGTGCTTCCCTCGCCCATTGGTTCTCTTTCATCAGATCGGCTATTTCATTGACATATGAACGTCTGTTAATCTTAATTGCGCTTTCTGTTTTCTCTTTAAATTCTCTCTGAAGTCTTATCTTTTCGTTTTCAATAATGTCTTTTGCTTTTGCCCTTTCCTGCTTCTGTCCGGCCTTCTTACCTTCTTTAAATGATTCCTTGTTTATAAATTGTTCGCCTTCCTGGTTTATTCTTTCCTGATCTGATTTTACCTTCTTATCAGATACTTTCCGTTTGCCGGTCATTTCATCCCTGAGTAAAGCTAAAAGGTAATCTTCCGGGCCTGCAAATTCATTCGGTGTCGGGCCTATTATGCCTTCTGATTGAAATTGGCTTGCAATATCATCAAGCCCCTGACCGCCCGTTTTGGTCATTCCTAAGAGTCCGTTTTCAATAACGTCCTCATTCCATTCTCTATTGAGTTTCAGCTTATCAGGGTCAAGACCTCCACGCCTTACCACTTCATTGAATAGGGACTTAGGTTTATTTGAAAAACTCCCCCTCTCTCCCAACCTCTCATTGAACGCTTTCACCTGTTCCCATACCTGCTTGATGAAATCTTTTACCTTGTCCCATGCGTCGCCTAAGAGTTCCTTTGCGCGAGTGGTGAAGGATTCGAGGGATTGAGCGCCTTCTGACCAGATGGATTTGCCGAGAGTTACAAGCGGCGTAATATCAATAGAACCTTTATTGTTATTCAAAGTGTTCTTTATGGACGAAACAATGTCTTTCTGTTCTATTTTGGCAAGAAACTCATCCTCTCCATTCCTGAACACAACACCGTCATTACCATTATTGATAGCTTGTTCAATATATTGATTCTCAAAAGCCGGGTCAGAAAACTTATTTCCGGGAGCTTCAATTATTAAAGGATCGGTCAAGGTAATATCTTCCTGAATAACCTTTCCTGTTTTTCCTCCCTGTTCTCTTACGATCTGATATTGGTCAACGTAGTCTTTCTGCTTGCTGAAATATCTAACCTTCTGTTTTTCTGTGCCAGTGGTTTCGTATCTGTAATATGTACCGCTTATGGCCTCTTGATTTTGCGTCTTTTCCCCTTCCCCTGTGTAATCCTCTATCTCACCCTCTAAAGATTCATCAGAAAGCATCCTAAGAAGCGTGTTTTCGTCTATTTCTTCCTCTGAAGCATTTAAGGAGTCAATCAGGGTGTTAAGGTCGGTTTCGTTATCCTGATTTGAAATATTTGCTTCTTCAGCAATCCGATCAATTTCCGTCTTGACTTTTTCAGCTTGGTTAATGATCTTCTCCATTTTCTTTTCAACAAAAGCCTGCCCTTCAGGAGTCGCCTTGACAGCATCCATTCCGATCTTCAATGCTTCCTGTGGAGTGGCACCACGATTCAGTGAGTCTTTCACTGTCTCATTGAGCGTTTGCTTCATGGGACCATCAGGCATTGATTTCGCTATGGCTTTATTTACGCTGTGGCTTCCCGTAGAAAGTCCGAGTGTGGAGAGTGCTGTCACTTGAATAGTTTTTTGAATGTTTTCTATGGCATCCTGTACCGTCATATCGGGCCTAACTGTGACCTTATCCACAACATCATTTACTATCTGGTTGACTGATTCCCCCGGTATTTCTGCAAATTCAGCTTCAACCAATCTTTGAACAAAGCTAAGTTTCGGTTTCAGATACTTCCCTGTGGGTATGAATTCTGTCGCGATTTCTGATACCATCTTTACGCCGGAAGCCGCCGCCGCCTTCGTGGGTTCCTGTCCGGCTTCTCTCTGTTCTCCATAGGATTCGCCAAAAGCCTGACCGCCCATAAGGACAAGAGGTATTGCCCGGCCCAATTTCATACCGGGAATGAGATAAATAATGTTATTCAAGGTTGATTGAGTTGCCGATCCCACCACATCCTTGAAGCTACCGGGCATAACATTAGGCATGAGCGCCGCCGCCAGCTTTTCTTTTTCAAGGGCAAACTCACGGCCTATTGATCTGACCTGCTTTTCTTCCCTTGCTCTCGCTACACGGTTAAATACTTCCATTGCGTCATCGTTTGACATACCGCTTAATGACGCTTGAATGGTTTCAGGAGTAACGGTTTCTTCCAACATCTGCAATATTCGACCGCCCGCCGCCTGTATTCTCAAGGGGACCTGTTGAACGTTTTTCCAGATTGCCTCTCCCCACCCTTCTTCTGTTCCGGTATCATTAAATGCTTTGATCGCCTTCAGTGTGCTTTCTTTTTTGGCTTTCCGTTCCGGGTCAATGTCATAATATTTATCGAGAGCGTCTTTGAAACTGTAGGCTGTGCCTGGATTAATCCCTAAAGTTTCAGAGTCCACAAGTGCGAGTGTTGCCCTTGCCGCTTCCTTCGGCTTATCCCTGAATATGTTTGTCACTTTCTCATACAACGTGGGTTCTTTACCTTGCACCCATTGAGAACCAGTAGAAGGCGCAACTGTCGGTTGTGCTGTTACCTTTCCCGGTAAATCACCGTAAGCCTCTGGATACTTCGCAGCTAATTTACCCGCAAGCGTAGCATCGTCAATGTCGTTGTATTCAGGGTATTTCTTTCTGAAATTGTCTATCTCAATTACCGGCATTATCTAAGTCCTAACGGGTCAGCTTTCCCGCCTTTTTTATCCGTTACCCTTCTCTGTGGTATCTCTCCCGCCTTCTCCATTGCTTCACGTTTTGCTTTCGGTTCCGGCTTATCCTTTGAAAGAAAGTCAAAAACAAAAGACTTCTTCACAGGTTCCATAACCTTTTCATAATATTCTGAAGGGTCTTGATCTGGATTCGCTTTTGACCATCTTCTAAATGCGTCAACCTGTTTTGCATATTCCACATCTCCGGCCTGATCTGTTCCAAATACTCCGGCCTTTCTGTCTCGTTTAAGGTTCTCTGTAACTGCCGCCTCTGCTGCTGTTCGTGCAGGGTCTTTCTGCGGATTCAACCTTTGCCGTCTTTCAGTCAGCAAACTATCCACGCTGGACCGACTTAAACCGTTTCCGAGGTATGATAGTATCTGTGATTCAGTGATGCTCTCAGGATCCTTGACAATCTGAGAATACAATCTTGCGTCAAGGGTTTTGTCGGTCTTAAATCCTTCTGTCCCACTTTCGCCGCTTCCCTTCTTTAGCTTGTCCTCCATCTGTTCAATTTGGTTAAGCCAATATTGCTTAGAGTTCTCGCCTGTGGGTTCAAGGTTAGCTTTAAGGACATCAGCGCGGGTAAGTTTACCGGCAACGTGCTTTGATACAAATTCATTGCCTGTGGCTTCCCTTTCGGCTTTTAGCTTTTCTTTTGTCGCCTGATCGGCTTCCTTTTTTGCCGTCACTGCGTCCTTTTTCAATGCCTCAGACAGTTCTTTTGCCTTCTTGTCGTATATTTCAATCTGTTTCTGTGTCAGAAATTGTTTATACTTACCTGATTTAATGGCTTCGATAGCCGCTGCCGGACTCCTATTAATCAGGCCGTCAAGATGAGCTTCGGCTATAGCAGATTCACCTTTTGTTATTTCCTCTATGCTTGAAAGTTCGCCCCGCGCCCCGGTATCGAATTGCCTCTTGATGGTTGTCTGAAATTCTTCTATACAGTCGTCAAGGTCGTCACCATCATAGGCATCCTTGAGAAGACCGCCCTTAATCCCTTCAACTGCTTTCTTTGTCACTTCCTGCCGTTGTGTTGCCTGATGCGCGGATAATTTATCAAAGAGACTTTCTGACTTTGATAGGATATGGTGCTGAATCTTCGCCTTTAGTTCGGGATCGGTCACATCTTTTGTATATTTTGCGATAGAGTCATCACGGAACTTTGTACCCCGTTCCATGTTCTGATAAGATTCCTCTCCGGTACGCTGTTCCTCTGACTGCCTGAATATTCTCTGCTCCTCATTGTAAGCAGACGCGGCGAGCAGCGCCTTATTTTCAATATCCTGTTTTCTGATCTTCTCCTGATGCTGTTTGATGATATTGCCAACCTGGTCGGCTTCATTCATCAATGTATTGCCGGCCTGTGCCAGCGCTCCAAACTCAGAACCGGCAGAACTCACATTGCGGAAGACACCGCCGCTTTCTCCGGGGATGCTTAGTTTTCGCTGGTAGGTTGGAATTTTAGGCAAAATAACACTCCATCAGGCAAATTTCCCCGCTATTGACGATCCCGCTCCCAATAGGGAACCCCCTGCGGAATAATAGCCCTGTTTCAGTGCCGCTTTTCCCTGCATCTTATACAGTCTCGCCATGCTTCTTTGCTCTGCGGCTGCCACATCACCACCACGCCGTATAGCCAGAGCGTCAAGTTCTCCCTGTTCCATCGTGTCGGCTTGAACCATCATAGGACTGCCCTCCATATCCACACCGGACGCGCCGTATAACGCCCGTTGAGATTTAAGTATCTTCTTCACCCGTTCCCGGTGTACTTCCTCATCATAGGCGGCCTTTTCCTGTTGCGCCTTTGCATTGGCTTCAGCAATCTTGACGTTTTCTTCTGCGGCTTTCTCTTGAGCTTTGCCTTGCTGAACCTGTGAATAAGCCGTTGTACCTGCGGCTGCGGCTGCTACTACAGCAGATATAATCAGAGCGGTTGTGGTCGATATAGCCATTATTCAAGCTCCTTCTCATACGTGATTTCTATTTCGTGATACCCTTTAAGTTCATAGAAATGCCGTAGTTTTTCAGGCATAAGGTCAATAAGATGAACCATGCGAACCTTTTTACAGCCTTTCTCTTTCGCCCACTGTTCATATTTATTCATTAGGGCAAGGCCGTATTTCCCTCGGTATGGTTTTCTCACATACCAGAACATTTCGGTTGCAGCCATAATGCCCGTGATATAGTCGGGGTAGAGAAGCCCACCTATGCCGCCTTGTACACTCCCCTCATTATCTACAAGGATAAAAAAACACCCAATATCAAGGTCATAAAGGTTTTTCCATGTCTCGGTAAATGTCAGGATGTTGAATTCTCCCCGGAAAGTATCCGATTCGGCAAAGAATTCACGCGCCCCATCGGTGCATTTTGCGATTTCAGAGATATCCATTTTTCTGATAATCACATCGACACCTCTTGAATAATCCCGCATACTGTCAGAGGCATAGGCTTGTTCTGGACAATCATGATCCGCCCGTCCCTGTTATGCCTGTCATCCATCTCAAAGGGAACATCTCCAGTAAAGAGAGGATAGGGAGCGCCGAGGGTCAGGGACCGTTCCGGATCATACACATCGTCACAGACTGTTTCGCTTGAGCCTACCTTGAATGAACCGGACTCGTTGACCCTGATATATCCCCGGTTGACTTTCTTCACCTTGCCCTGAATAGTTCCATCCCGAAGCTGAATCTCAGGCCGCATGGTCTGAATAATGCCCGTGTAAGGTAATCCAACATGAACAATGGTTGCGGCAGTGCTCAAGGTAATCTGACCGCTTTCGACGGTGAATGAACCGGCATAGGAACCATCGGCAAGGGCAACCACTGTCTCACCTTCAAGATGGGTAACGGTTATGACTGTGGCAGCCGCCCCGTTATAGGTAATTCCGCAATCGACAAAGAAGGCATTTAAGCCCTTATTCGACGTGTAGGTTGCTGCATCATCGTCGAATTGCTGAGCCATGAGTTCAACATACCGGACGGTAGATCCGTTGATTGTCCGCTTGATGATGGCCCATATCTGATCGTAGCCGTCCCCGGGTATTGTGCAGATACTTTCAACGTCCCCATCGGTCGGGTGAGAGTGCCACCCTATAACGTCCTGCTCTCTCAGGTAGGTCATTGCTTCAAGCTCACCATCAGAACGGACACAGTACAGAATAGAATTAGGTTCCTTCTGCCATGCGATACCCGTCATACCTCCCTTTGCAATATGATTGGCGAGTAAAGACATATCCGGCGTGACATACTTTTCCTTTTCCCATGACCAAGTTAACTCACCTATTTTCAAGCCTTTTGTGTTGTCGTATCCGGTATTCATGACATAGAGAATTGAATTCCCGGCAGCCACAGGCATAAGATCAGCAGCCCCATCATGAGACTGAGGCTTCGCGTTGACATTTGTGGGAGTAAGCACTTCCCCGGATGAATCAGGCCCAAGACGAGTCACCTTGTTATCGGCGCCCACAAGAAGGTATTCATCAGGTTCTATCCACCGGATAGCCGATACCTCTTTCCCGCCGATGGTAAAACTGAAGGAATCGGAATCATCAGAGCCGGGTGTAAAATTCTCATAATCGCCTACCACTGATCCCCATACTGTCTCAGGGTATGCCGTTGAACCGGCAGGGCATAGCCTATCTTCGTAAAATGTGGCACACCGAGGATACCCGTTTATCGCATCCCATATGGCGCTTTTCACTTTCCATGTTGCTGTTGCCGTGACAGCCGAAAGTTCCTTGATAATTTCACCGGATACCACTGTCGTTGATGTGTATACGGTTATTTTGACAAGGCCGCTATGGATTTCAACATATTTACCCACATCAGAGGCCCGCCATAAATCAGTCGTTGCTGAGACTATGGACATTTGCAGGTAATCATCATCAGGCGCAACCACTGTTGATTTTAAATCAGGGTCAGTTTCATCGGATAGTCTGACATAAATAGTGTCATAGCCGAGAGCGTCATTATCTCCCCACGCCCACTGAGCAATGCCAAGCGTACCGACAGTGCTTTTTACCATTTCAACGGCATTTTCGTAGAGTTTGTCCGGTTCTGCGGCAGGAAAGAAAGCTGCCGTATTAACAATGTAGTATTCGTTTGTCCCCGATCCTGAAGCCAACCAATCATCAGACGCGGCATTATGATCGAGCAGGTTTGACTTAGCCTCACTCCCGCCTGATCCTGTCAGGGTTATAATCTTTCCTGTGGGTTCCTTTTCTGATGGTGTCACTGTACCAATGGGAGAGCCGTTTATTGTCCATTCACCTGAAGCGTATGGGCCTACGGTTGAAAAGTCATCAAGGATTTCACAGGTGACTACAGTACCAGACGTATAGGACACAATAGAGGCCCTGCCTACGCCTGCGGTAATAATCCTGCCTATATCGCCTGATTGAAATGAAGCTCCCCCTGCGGTGAACACTACCGCCGAGCCGGTCACTGCCGCGAGGTTAATGTTTGTGCCGGTTTTATACCCTGTTCATCTATCGCCCCCGGTCTGAATGTGATAGTTGAAAGCGTCCATGATGTATCACTTGATCGTGAGAGTTTGCGCGGGGCATAATCTTCATGCCACAGGTACAGGACATCGGCTGAGCCGCAATACTTGATACCCGCCAGGTCAGCTTCAGGATATGGTGAAGGTATCTCAAAGGCAAGGTCCGTCTCTCCCGTTGCAGGGTTACAGGCTTCCCAATAACCGGATACTATATCAGCAGCTATGGTTCCAGCAGCAGTATGATTGACGATGCACCGGTAATCATTCCCGCTTTCCGTGACAAGATTTCCAACATAATAATCCGTTCCAGTAACCCATGCCGCGTATGTGGTCTGTATCTGCGTCTTTGTCGATGCTTTATAAAACCTGATGTAATAATCGCCGAATTCAATAGCATACGCCGTTGACGCGTTTGCTTTGAATGGAATAAAGACGGAAGCCTTATCGTTATGTTTCGTGCCGTATTTATACATCCACCCGGGACGGAAGATAGCAGGCCCCCGTGGATCAAGAATGAAATTCTGAAGTTGATAGACAGCATTGGGGTATTTTGCCAGCGATACCCTGGCAGCCATAAGCGGGGACCATTCGCCCCCGTTGAAATTCTCCTGAAAGTGGTTGAAAGTTGCCAATTAATGCCCCTCAGTCTGAAATGTATAATTGCCTTCATCCAACGGCTCATCGTCGGTGTTTCTTTTCTTCCTGCCTTCAATGGCGTTTAAATGCCGGGCCATGGGAAGCCACCGTTGCTCCAACTCCGCCATAAGCTGAGTCCGTATGTTTTGTCCAGAGCTTCCCATAATCAAAGGGGCCAGTTCAGCGCCTAAGAGCGTGGCAAGACAGTTCACATACACCATAGGAAACTTGCCCGTTTCCGTCACCTGATAGAGATACCGGATATAAATATCTTCTTCCTCATCGGTTAAGAGAAGCCCGCCTTCTATCTCAAAGTCAGGGTTTTCCGTGTATTCCGTTGAAAATTCCCATACCCTGAGACAATCAGCGGGCAGTGTATAGGCATAGTCCCATCCAAAGGCCGGGGTCGTTGTCAGGCTTCCCGTAATATCCGCCCGTTTCATAGCAAAGTTCCACGGATGAGAAGATGTTAAGGTATCCCGCATAAGCGGATACAGCACCTTACATTCCCGTTCTTCCTTGCAGGTCGGTACGGTTATGGTAGTGATCTTCTTATCGCCAAACTTCGCCAGAGCAAGGTTACATATTTCTATATTTGAAGCGGACATGGATTACCCTACCTTCTCCCTCTTTGCCGGAGCGTCCGGTACTCGTTCGCCCTTCTCCCGTTTTGCCTTTTCAAGTTCCTTTGCCAGTCTCTTTCCCTGCCAATTCGGGTCATAGGCCGCGCCGAGCTTATCAAATTCCTTACGGAGCTTTTCTATTTCTTCTTTCTTTTTCTGTTCGTTTTCTTTCTTTTCTTCTTCCTCAGCGTTCTCGTCGGGTTCCACATACGGTTTGACATTGAAGCCCTTCAGCTTGGTTTTAGCAGCATCGTTATACGGTGAGCAGTGGTTGAGAAGACCTGAAATAGGTTTCTTTGAATCCGAGTGATACCCTTTTTTCATTTCTTCGTCTACGATTGCTTCAGGTACTTCAAGGATAAGGCCCTGTTTCTTCGCTGAAGCGTTGCCGAGTTGAAAGTTTTCATTCACAATAAATTCTAAAGCCATAATTATTACGCCTCCTTTTTAAAAGGGGGAGAGGGTTTTAACCCCCTCCCTCATCTGTTACGGCAGTTTACCGCCCTGAACTGGCCCGCCAAGCCAGCAGGTAATCTTTCCGGTTGAAAGGTCTTGCGTTGCCACTGTGACATACAGATCGAAATACGGGTGAAGCTGCCCGATGGGAACCTGTCTGCTAAAAAGCAGTGTCCCGTCCTTATGCTCCGATGGTGTGTTTTCCGTGATCGCCACCGAATCGATGGCAACCCCGCCATTGTCAACCAGAGGGTTTGTGCCGGTATCTCCATTGTAGAGATAGAAGGTCACAACCGAGCCGTCTACTGCGGCCAGCATATCCTCATCTTCAACAACACAGTTCCAGTAGAGCCTTCCGCTTATGTTCGGGTAATCGTCCATAGCGGTCTTTTTGTAGTCGTACACCTGCGGCAGATAAATAATATTTGTCAAGTGTACGTGAGCGGTTGCAGCTGCCGCAATACTCGTTGATTCGCAAATTAATAATTGATCGTCCATTATCATTTTTATCACCTCCCCTTAACTGATTGCCGTTTCTGTATTGATCAGGAGTTCGCGGGAAATCTTCCTGCAAGGAACTCCCTGAAAGTACAGAATGGGTTCACCGGAGAGGGCATTACCGCCCGGAGTCCAGTTCACGTTGTTTTTGTCTTTAAGCCTGATCTGTCCTTGTGTAGCGATTGTCTCGTTGAAGTAAATACGAGTGCCGGGACCTAATTTCATGTTGTTGAGCAGGGTGATAAGGTCATCCTCATCAAAGGTGTTCGCGCCCACGCTCAACTGTTCGATATTGGCAACCCTTCCTATTGCCTTCGGGTTCCTCACGACAAGGCCGCACCGTACCTGAAAGTGGTCACGGTAGACAATCATCTTGCCGTCTGATGTTTCGCTCGTTACCTTGCCCTCGTCTTCATGCTGTACGCCGAGATTAGCGGCCATGTTCTTAGGGTAAATCAGATGCACTGTGTCCTGTCCCCAGGTCACAACGTAGATGCTGGCCAAATCAGAACCGGTTCCGCCGCTATCAATTACATAGCGTGCGTCCAGTGTTGCAAGGCGCGGGGCCAGCCCGTGCATACCGTCAGGATCAGCAAAGGAATTGCAGTAGAAAATGTCATACAAAAGGGTCTGACCGATACCTTCAATGAAGGCATCAACTTCACCAGACCTGAACATTGCAGGTTGAGGCATGGAGTCAACAAGCATCACGTCGACCTCGCACCAGTCTTCAATGTTCTCGATCACGTCCATAACTTCTGTGGTACGTGACACCGATCCGCTTATGCGCTGATTGATCTTCCTTCTGGTTCCAGCCGGAAGCGTTGCCCTGCGGGTCGTTTTATTTACCCAAATATCATTTGACGGAAGCCAGGGAGCTTCAGCAAGGATGTTACCCATTTCAAGATTCATCACCTCTGCGATCTTCGCCTGTGTTCCGTCAGGGTTAATCCGTTTGTTTTGTTCGATTAAGCTGTAATAGCTCGTAAGTGTTGCCATAGTGTGTTACCTCCAATTACCATTTGGTATTTGGAAATCTCTCCTTCGCCGTTTCTTCGTCAGACTTTTTACCACCTGAACCTGCGCCCCTATCTCCTGCCATGCTGTCATCGCTTATTTTGGTTGCTACGGCGTGCATGACCCGGAGTAGGAACGGGTGATTGCCGAGGGGAAGATTTCCTATTTTTGTTTCATCGACAAAGGCTTTCGCCTCGTCCTCGCTGAATCCGGCCCACGTTGCAACTGCTTTCCATGCCCGTGAAGCCATCTCAGTATTTTGCTTGAATAAATCGCCTTTCCAGACATCCTTGAGGTCATTGACGGCCTTTTCTTCAGCCGCTTTTTCCAATGCCTCCTGGTCGGCTTTGGCTTTCGCCTGCGCCTCGGTTCCCTGCTTTATCATGTCCGCAAATACCTTTCTGACACTCTTCGCGCTCGACTTCGGGATATTGCTGTTTAGCATGAGTTCACGAAACATCTTGTCTGTTGCCTGTTCGATGTTGTCAGCGTCAAACTCATATCCCTCCGCTTTGTCAGGGACACCGACTTTCTGGTAAAAGGCTTTCCAATCCTCGTCAGTAGCATTGTCGCCCGGTATGCGCACACTGTTGCCCTCAAGGTCTAAAAGAGTTTTCCCCATGTCACTTATTGTTTTGAACTGGGTGAACCTTTCATTCTTTTGAAGGTCTCCGTCAAGTTGTGCTATCCATGCCGGTGGAGTGTTACCGCCGTTGTTCTGATCGCTGTTACCCCCGTTTCCAAGGTTGGCTTGATCTGTCTGTTCCATAATGTTTTCCTTCCTCCATAGTTTGATTCGGGCAATAAAAAAGGGACACAGTAAGTGGGTGAGCACTCACCTGCGTCCCTCGTTTATTCTTTCGTTCTTATTGGATGATCAGTCCGTTAAGAAACCCGTTTTATATAACTTCTTTTTCCTTTTTCTCCTTCAATGGTTGTTTGACCAGTGCCTTGGTAAATACCCTGATTGTTTCCCGCGATACTTCCCCGCCGCCTAATATCTTCAACAACCTGATACCGTAATTCTTCAATACAATATCTTCCTCGTTCTGTGTTTCCTCAAAGATACCCAAATCATAGAGCATATGCAGAAGTACATCTTCAGAACCCTTTCCGGTAAATATGTTCCGGTATGACGCAATCAGTTCTTCTTTCGGGAATAAATCAAGCCGCATTTGCGCCACCCATTAATCCGGCTAAACCTTTCTGAATACCGCCGCCGGTATCCTTGTCCGCTTTCGCCACCTTTTGCAATGCGTCCGTACCCTGTGCCAGTGCTTCCATCTGTGACTGTTGCTCCATAGCCTCCATTCTTCCCTGCCTGATAGCGTCACGCTTTTCTATATCAACGATAATACTCTGCGGTACACCATCCGTTTCTGCGAGTGTCCGGCTTAAATCATCAAGGTCAAAGTTATCAAGGATATCTTCTTTTACCTGAATAAGCGGCACAATTTCCATGATGAACTTCCTGATACCATCCTTTGCAAACCGTTCTCTCTGTGCCTGTGCAAGCGGCCCCATATAAACAGGATCAAAACGAAGCGCCGGGTCTTGAGACGCAAGCTCAAGGAGTATGTCAGGAGGAGGAGGCATACGCCCGGCGCGTTTTTCGATCTCATAGGTATCATCAAGGATAGCATCAAGCTGAGTATTGAGCGGCCCTAATTCAGCGCCCAGGACGGCTGCCTTTTCAGCCATCAACTCAGATACCTCATACGCTGTCCTCTGCCCTCCTTGAGCGTTCAAACTCGACAGCATGAGAAATGTATCAACATGGAATCTTTCTTTAATAGCCCTGTCCTTCCGGTCCAGCACTCCTTCAATGGGTACGAAGTTTGAACCCGTGTTCGCGGGAAATATACCCTTTATCTGCTTGCCTTCTTCGTAGTAGTTTAATCCGCGAGGCTTCCACTGTACCTTGCCTTCCATGTATGAAGGGACATTCAGGGGAGGGTCGAGAGCCATTTGACGAGCGCCTAAATCGGTCTTAGCAATGAGGTTCACGCCTTTGATGTCCGCCATAGCCAGCATAGCCGGGGTAATGGCGTAGGGTTCTTTTCCTGATCTCATATACCGCCACACATGGTGAGGGAACTTGTCAAAGCCTGATACCCGGGCAACTTTGTTGCTGTCCCCTGTGATAATCCACACGGAGGCATATCTCTTGTTTTTCGCGTCCTTGATCCTGCTGTCGTATTCATCCCGTGGGAATACCGCATGGAGCACTTCATATTCCGTGAATGGATTGCTCTCGTGCATGGCTCTCATAGATTCAGAGAGGGTATCTTTTCCAAACATCTTAACCAGTTGACGAACGGTAAACTTTTTCTTCCGGTGCAGAAGATCAATCTCTCCGTACCTGTTCTCTGCAATGTAGATTTCTCCCGGATGGATTGCCTCAAAGCTGATCCGTTCCTCGATAAGGTCTTCTTCAGGGTAAATGTCCGGTGTGCCGAGTGTCAGGCCGTCATAGATGAATGACCACACCTCGGAATAAAAGTTGCTCCTGTTTAATGCCTGCGTCATGTACCATTGGGTATCCTCAAGCCACTGCCTGATTTCCGGTATCTTGTTGGCTTCCTTCCGGTTGATCTCGTATTTGAACCAGGGGAACGCCGGGGAAACATGGTATCCGTGGATCCCGTCAGCAGCAAGGACGGCAGCGCCCACCGGAGTACCATCATAGATTTTTGTACCTTTCGTAAGCCCCTTTTGATACGTCCCCCTGACATCTTCACGATGTGGAGCGACATAATCAGCCGCTTCCTGCATCCGTTCCATAAAGTTAGACTTGTCAGTCTCTAACTTAGACTGCCTGCCTGTAATCAACTTAACCAATGCTTCGTTGTCTTCAGCCAATTTATCTTCTCCCTGCCTTCCACACGACAAGCACAATCCAGAGAATTGTTGTTATTAATATCGCTGTCACCACGGTAAGCCCCTTTGGATGAATACGGCGTACTCAAACACTACGAGGCAACCAAGAAAGGCTATTACACAGGCAACGACAGCGAAAAATATGATTAACGCACTTCGCACTGTTTCTCCCCGATAATCATAACGATAAACGCAACTGTTAAAATTGCCGTTGGTACAATCTGCCATGGGAAAAAGAACATAGCAGATACACCTGAAGCGATCAGACAAAGCACCGGCAATTTATCCTTGTGTTCAACACCTGAACGCATGACGCTAAACATAAACAATAACGCAAAGATAGACCCAATTATGCCCGTTGAGAAGAAAAACTCTAAATATTCATTATGGGCCTGCGCGAAGGGGGCCGGTGTCGTATGCTTAGCGAAATACTCTCTTGCCTTAGTAACATCTTTTGTCCCTGTTATCTTGAGAATACCCTTTTCTAATCCCTTCATATCCGTCACATTCGATAAAAGAAAGTCCACATAATAAGCCGGTGCCGAGCCGGAAAACGTGAACAATGGCATTACGTACTGATACTGTCCGAAACCCCACCCCTGCCATTTGACTAAAGCTACTTTTGCCGTTGTCGCATAGACCATACCCCTATGTTTCACCTGCTCGGGGATGTCAAGTCTGTCTATCTTCACAGCGTACACGCCGAGCAGAAAACAAACGCTCAGGACAATAATGATCCGCCTTAATGAATCGGTGACTTGGTTTTTGTCATACATCAAAAATACATAAAAGACAGTGGCTGCCCCACCAGCTACAAACCCAACAAGTGATTTAGCCAGAAACAATCCAATCACAACAATAATGATTCCTAAACGCCACTGTTTTCTGAAAAACATAGGAAGGCACATTGCGAGCAGACAGCTTACCTCGTTCGGGTTTCCCATCAAGCCACACGCGCCCAAGCGAAAAAGTGACATATCATATCTGAATTTTAATGGCCCGTGAATCCCATTAAACTGCAACACTTGGAAGACTACGTTAAGCAGTGCCACCAGGCATATCGTGTTGTAAATCAACTCTTTTTTGTCTTTCCATTGAGGATATGTCCGTAACCCCACCAACAATAACAAAGACATGCAGAAGATGGTATAAATTGGTGTACCTATCCAGTCAGACGTGGCAAAGTAAAAACGTATGGTAACAAAGCCAAGAAGCAGCGCTCCTAATTTTGTATATCTCCACAGCAAACCAGAGACACACGCGAGACATAATATACCGATGAGGAGAGTCCTGTTGTCCCTGCTGCTTTGAATATATGGAAGGTAGAGGCATGTCGATAAGAGCAGTATTGCTACCGCCCCTATCGACACCCTGTTATTAAGTAAACGCTCTATCATCGTACCTTATATACTGGCATCAGCCGTCAACCTTATATAATCCGTTGTGGCATTGGTTATCATGTACGCTACGGTTGCCGCCCTTCCTATCCCTATTGTGACACCCGCTCCGGCGGCTTTTCTTATTGTCACATCTCCCGCCCCCATATCTATCGATGCGTTAACTACGTGGTATTTTCTAAACTCGGAGGGGGCTATTATAAGAGAACCGTCCGGTGTTGCTCTCTGCACGTACAGAATTTGTGCCAGTTTTTCAGTAGCGCTTAAAGTCCATGTCCCTGTTGCTCCGTTAAAATCATGAGAAGCCACATAGAGCGTCCAATCCATGCTGGTAATAGCAGGTTGTGTGATTGTAGGCGTATTGATTGTGGGTGAAGTAAGGGTTTTATTGATGACGGTCTGTGTTGCCGATGATGTTACAATATCTCCTGAAGCAGCCCCATTAACCCTGACTAAAATAGTCTTGCCAGCGTCTTGATAAAAAGATGCTATTATCGGAGTAGTCAGAGTTTTGTTTATCAGGGTCTCACTGCCCGAAGATGTTACAATGCTGCCGGACGCAGAACCATACACAGAAATCAGGTTTGTTTTCCCTGCATCCTGATAGAAACTTCCGACTATAGGCGTGGTTAAAGTTTTGTTCAATAGGGTCATTGTCCCTGAAGACGTTACCAGTTCCCCCGAAGAAGAAGTCGGAACAGTGATAAGAATACTCTTAGCCGCGTCCTGGTAAAAAGATCCCACAATCGGCGTTGTTAACGTCGGCGCGGTAAGAGTCACAGTCCCGGAAAGGGTCGTGGTTCCCGAAAGAGTATTCGTGCCGGAGAGAGTGGCTGTACTTTTTGTCGTGATAGGCCCCTCAAAGGTCATATCATCCTTGATCGTGGTCCCGTATGTCGTTCCAACACACAGGAAGAACACCAAAAGCAGATAAGCGAGTGTTCGTTTCATTTCTACTACCTCCAAATTAAAGATTCTGGCTTACCGCCAGTGTGTTCGCATTTAATTACCAAGGAGCGTTTTTGCCCCTGTTGAACTCGATGAACTCGTTGCCGACAATATTGTCGACTTCCTTGACCGTCTCGATGCCTCAAGTTGTTTCTGTTTGCTTTCTTCTTTCAGCTTTTCATCTGTGGTTGTCGCTGCCGTATCGATTGTGGTAACAATAGGCGGGTCTTTCTTTTTCTCCTTCTCGATGTTCCCGATAGGATTAAATAATGCGTTTGTTATCGCTGAAGAACCACCACTCTTACACATCTTTTACCTCCATCTGAAAGATACCGCCTACCTGATGAAAACCGAGGTGTTCATAGAGTCTCCCCACCTTTGCCGGTTCGTACCCTGTTGAATTGGACAGGAAGATCAACTTAACGTCCTGTTCCTTCGCCCATTCGATGTATTCAAAGACGAGCATATAAAACGCCCTTCCCCCTCTCCACTCAGGTTTGACATAGACGAGTAAGTCTGATGCTGTTTTCTCGTTCGTGAAATATCCTTCTTCAACAGATGCCATGAGAAAAGCAATAATCTCTTCATTTCTCTCCACCACAAAGCATTGCAGGTTAGACAGTGAATTCATGGCCTGTCCCAATCGCTCACATTTTTCAGGACTAAAACGCATATTCCGGTATTCGCTTTCAAGATGTGCGCGTAATCCCATTTGAATGAGTATTGGAATATCGCTCTCTGTCATGGGTCTGACTATCACGCGAACTTCACCACGTTATTCCCCTGCGGGGTAATTATCCGCGCCTCCTCAACCGCCTTCTTAGATAATGCCTGAGACGCAAGATTCAGCATGGTAATCGCTTCAGGCTTGGTTACGCCTTCAGATTTAATCCGCATCTGACCGCTTTCATCGATGTACACCGATACCTCTTTCATATTTCCTCCTTAGTTTGAGAACGGGTCCCACTCCTGCGCTACCGTCACGTTTGCCCGGACCTCGTTATAAAACGGTTGTCTCTTATGTTGCGGTATTGCCATTTCTAACTTTTTAGAAAATGTGCAGCAGAGAGCATCACCAAGATCAGGCGAGAATCCAAGCCGTTCTTTCATGTCGTCCTTTGGCTCTATCTTTATTTTCCCTGTCGGTGTGTAGGTATATCGAATGTCCTGAATATCAGCGAGTAATGCGTCCCTGTCTTTCTGAAAGATACCGAGAGATATTGAGCATGACATATCTTCGAACCACTCACGCACCGACCACCATAGCTCATCACGAACACGGTCAAAACGGTCTTCATTCATTGCTGATGTTTCAGACACATTGACAGCAACACTCGGTATACCAGCGTTTTTGAGCATATCAAAAACGCCCGCGCCCAATCCGATAACATCAACACCGATAGCATCAAAGAACTTTTGACGGTAAAGCTGGATAACCTTGCCTGCCACCTGGACAACATCAAGATTACGCCACGACTCAACATGGATGATTTCAGCGCCTTGCCTGACTACAAAGCCCGTCCGGTCGTTCCCGAAGCGTGCAGGGTCTAATCCTGCGTATCGAGGCATACGATTATAATCAACCTTACGCCCAAGAGCGGATTGTATGAGCGTGAAGGGGATAACAACATTCTCGTTACTCGCTATGAATGAACAATAGAATTCTTGCTGTATCATGTCCTCGGACATTCCGGCATCACGCTCTGCCTGAATATCAACAGTGTTGATTGCATGGGTATCATTGACAGTAAGAAGCTGACAATACCAATCTTTATTGCGTAACGCATCCTGATACAGAGAAAAGCCGTGATTGCGTCCCCGTGGTGTATAAATGAAGATCGCCCATCCTCCATTCTCCGCGAGGATAGGTCTGAAGTAATCCCACGCAAGCGGGTAATTGTCAGACACCGCCCACTCAGACATGACAATACCGACCGGGTTTGCGCCAACCACAGCATCATAATTGTCCGCGCCTATTGCCTGCCAGATAGATCCATTCTGAAGGGTGATCTTCATTTCGCTGTTGTTTGTCTTCATCCTGATCGACTCGGGGATGTGGTCCATCATCCTGAAGCCGTCTTTGTCGATGGCATCCCACAAAACCTTACGAGCCTGATTATAAGTAGGCAGGCAGTGATAATAGGTCCCCACACGCTGAAACATCTTCTTGGCTGTGAAATTGACTGCTGTTTTATCCTTCCCGCCCCTGCGATGGACAACCCAACAAGCCCGTTTCATGCCCTGATCCATAGCACGCAAAATTGGGATCTGATAAAAGCGAGGAGTAAAATTATAAGGAATAGTGACGTTTATATCAGTCATTCTCACCAACCCTTGAGTAATCAATGACCGTTACAGTGACATTCCCGGAGTGCTCCTGTTTCTCTGCGGGCTTATCTCCTCTGAGTTCAATAAGTCGCCACAGTGCAGCGTGTTTATCCCATAGTTCAATTTCTACCGTAGAAGTCTTATAGACCTTATCCCCGTCCTTGCTTTCAGTAATAACTGATTTCTCTTTGATTTTCTTAATTGCTGATGCTTTCTGTCTGGACAACTTATCAAAGGGCTTAAACTGAAGCTCTCCGCCTTCCTGAACATCAAAGAAGTCTTTGATATTGGCAAAACCAGTTGATTTAAACTCTTTTATAATCTTTTCAAATGATATTCCGGCTTTTTCGAGGATTTGGAGTTTAAAATTATCAACGGATTTTTCTGCTTCGTCTAAGGCTTTACTGATAGTGTTCTGCTCAGTCACGCTATAAGGATACCACTCGACACTATTGTCGAATAGACCCAATTATTTGTCAGATTATTGACATTATGTTGTCAGATTATTGACGGTGCTATTGACAAACTGCCTTTTTTGGAGTTATTCTCCCCTTATAACCCCTTTTAAGAGCTTCCCGGTAGGATTCAAAATATACATCTACTTCAGACTTAACAATAAACACTTCACCGTTAGGTTGCTTATAAAACAACTTATCAAATCCCCTTGATTTCTTACGTGATCTTTGAATCTTCTTAAACGCTGTAAGAAATTCATCACTGAGAGTCATATAATGCTTCAAGTAGCCTATGATTGATTTCCAGTTAATAATCCATTGGTCGTTATCGCTCAATATTACCTCCTTAAATATTCTTTCATCATCATCATCGAAGCGCTTTCACACGGAACGTTTTCGTAATTAATACACTTTGCCTTTTCACCGTTATAGGTCTCACAATCGATGATGGGATTATCCTTATTTATCCTTAACCACGGCATTGACCACATTGCGCCCGAAGCCGCTATAGGCCAATTTATGTTCTCTGGATTCGTAAAAATAGTCACCTTGTGGCCATTTAAACATCCAGCACGGCCACCCGTAGCATCATTTCTTTTCTTTATTTCTTCCTGGGCCTCTTGATAAAATGCCTTTGTTGTTTTGTACTCTCCCCCATCTGATTTATAAAGCCCCACCACTTGAGGCAAATAATAAGACAATTCGCTCGGAACATCTGGAAATATAATTACAGTCATACCGAACAGGACCATCACTATCATGCACGCCATCCATAAAGTTTTCATTTTCTCCCCTTGTTGCGGTATTCTTCCGCTTTTTTATTCAGGATCTCAATATCTTCCTCGGCCTCGTCAAATGTCTGGACCAGCGCGTATGTCCCCCCGGCACGTTTTATTTTCTGCTTAAACTCTATTTCTTTTACCTCTGTCCGGCTCGGTATATTGCCGT
>Ga0265297_10002764_pt1 | contig 34246 bp, 30 predicted proteins | sample Munlanlwell13791_FD_192502 | JGI IMG/M metagenome (GOLD analysis project Ga0265297, IMG submission 192502) | Leachate microbial communities from a municipal landfill in Southern Ontario, Canada - Leachate well 137-91 | ecosystem: Engineered > Solid waste > Landfill > Unclassified | place... | reverse complement strand
GTACGGACTGGTTACCATGTTTTTGACGGGGGCGTTTTATTTTTTGATTAAGAAAAAATATGTGTGGTTTAATATTTTGGTTTTTTTGAGTTTTTTGACCTTCTATGGGTCAATATTTTTTATTGGAGCGATGCTTTTGTATTTTTTGGTAAGCAAAAAAATCAAATTATTTTTGATTAATTCAATTGGAATAATTTTGGCAATATTGGTGGTTAGTCCACTACTTTTAATTCAATTGAAATATTCAGGAAATATGTTGAATGAGGTAACTAATTGGGGTTTGGTTTTAGGAAAAGTTAATTTGAAAAATTTATTATTAATTCCTCTTAAATTTTCTGTTGGGAAAATTAGTTGGTATCCAAAGATATTTTATTATGGGGTTGGTGGAATATGGACATTGATTGTTTTTGGACTGGCAACAGCCAAAATGATCAAAAATAAAATGCTGTCTTTTTTGTTGATAACACCAATAATTTTGGGAATTATTTTTTCGATAAAATCACCGTTGCTTCAGTATTTCAGATTTATTTATTTAGTACCAGTATTAGCCTTGTTATTGGCAAATTTGAAAAGTATAAAAATTAAGTCGGGGTTAGTTTTAGGATTTTTAATATTTAGCTTAATTTATTTGATAAATCCGAACATGCATCGGGAGGATTGGAAAAGTTTAACAACTAATTTAAATACTAATCAAAATGTTTATATGATAGGGTCGTTTGCTGACCCTATAAAATATTATAATTCGGAAATTAAAATAAAAGATTTTAAAACGATAAAACCAGTAGAAAACGAAATAGTAGTTATCCCCTATGGCCAAGAAATTCATGGACTAAATATGACCGATGAATTGGTAAAATTAGACTATAAAAAAATAAATGAAAAAAACTTTAGAGAAATAAAATTGGAGACTTGGAAAAAATAAAAAGTAAATTAAATTTGAGTGTATTTTTTGAGTAGGTTTTTAGGTAAGATTATTTGAGTGAAATTGTCTTTTTTTAGATATAAAAAATTTGGTATTTTTAAAATTGCCGGAGTTTTTTTGATGATGATTTTGGGGATGGTTTTTACACCTCAAAAAACAAGAGCAGCAACTTATACCTGGAATCAGAGTGATTGGTCGGGAGGATTGGATAATAATACTTTCCCTGACCATACAAATTATCAAACTGGCTGGACAAAATATTTTTCAAAAGATTCGAATATCAAACTTGACAGCGGATCGATAACTTTTAGTCCGACTGCAGGATCGGCAACACAAACAAGTGATAGTGATTTTAACGGGGGAACTTTAACTGACACAACAACAACTGGTGGAGGGGCACTTCAATTGACAATTGGGGATACTATGTCAATGACTAGTGGAGACGACCACACTTGTGCTTTGAAAACCAATGGGACGGTGTGGTGTTGGGGAGGTAACGCTATTTATACTTATCAATTAGGAATTGGGGTTACAGGTAGCAGATCAACTCCGGTGCAAGTTTTGGGGGCTGGAGGAACTGGAACATTGACTGGAGTAGTGAGTTTAGTATCAGGACTTACTCATAACTGTGCTTTAAAGTCTGATGGAACGGTGTGGTGTTGGGGAGGTAACGATTATGGTCAAGTAGGGATTAATAATATTAATGAAACAAAATATCCGAAGCAGGTTTTGGGGGCTGGAGGAACTGGAACATTGACTGGAGTAAGTAGATTATTTAGTAGTTCATCATCAATGCATACTTGTGCATTAAAAACTGACAATACTCTTTGGTGTTGGGGTTATAATAATGCCGGTCAAATTGGTGTAAAAAATGTGTCTGTTAACCAAAAATATCCGAAGCAGGTTTTGGGGGCTGGAGGAACTGGAACTTTGACTGGAGTAGTGGAAGTATTGGTATCTGGATATCACACTTGTGCAATAAGAGACGACTCTACAGTTTATTGTTGGGGTAAGAATAGTAGTGGTGAACTTGGTGTTGGTAGCACATCAAATTATATTGAAAATATTTCTCAAGTTTTGGGGGCTGGAGGAACAAGCAATTTGACTGGAGTAAGTAGTTTTGCGGGCGGATCATACAATTCATGTGCCCTTAAAACAGATAATTCTGTGTGGTGTTGGGGAGATAATCAATATGGTCAATTGGGAATTGGTGACACTATAAATAGATTATTTCCAGTGCAAGTTTTAGGGGCTGGAGGAACAAGCAATTTGACTGGAGTAAGTAAAATTGGTGGAGGATTCAGTCATATATGTGCTTTAAAGTCTGAAGGGACAGTGTGGTGTTGGGGTAGAAATAATATTTATCAATTGGGTAATTTAAATGGCACTACGAGTCAATATTCACCAGTTCAAGTGATTGGTCCTGGAGGAACTGGAACTTTGACAGATATAGTAGGTTTAGCTTCTGGATCCACTCACAATTGCACTTATAAAGCTGACGGTTCAGCTTGGTGTTGGGGAGATAATAATAATGGTCAAATGGGTAATAATTCGTTTACTACTTATATGCAAAATAAAGTAACTCAAGTAGTAGGACCGGGTGGAAGTGGAATTTTTTCTTTAAAGGCATATTATGATTCCGGTGATTTAGTTTCGTCAGTAATTGATTTGGGACAAAATTCAAGTTTAAAAACCATTGGATTTGGAATTACTAAACCAAGTGGAACAACATTAAAATTTCAATTAAGAACAGCCGATAATTCGGAAGGTTTAAGTTCAGCGATGTGGTATGGACCAACTGGAACAAGCGATTATTACACTGATGTTGGAACTTCAATAAACTCAGTAATATCGGGTAAAAGATTTGTTCAATATAAGGCATTTTTGGAGAGTGATGGAAATAACACTCCAACATTAAACGACATTACAGTTAATTATGATTATTATGATTTTCCTGGAGGATCTGCTACACAAACATCTGATGCAGATTTTAACGGAGGAAATTTGACTAGTTTGTCGACAACTGGATCTGGGGGAATACAACTTTTGGGAGGAAGTGGTGGAACTTCACAAACATCAGCAGGATCTAGTCGTAGTTGTGTTTTAAAAACAAATGGGACAGTGTGGTGTTGGGGAGACAATAGTTCTGGCCAATTGGGTATTGGGAATACTGCAAATCAATCACTACCAACACAAGTGATAGGCCCAGGTGGAACTGGATACTTAACAGATATTGAGTTAATTTCTGCAAGTAATGGGGCTCACACTTGTGCCGTAAAAACAGATGGAACTGCCTATTGTTGGGGTCAAAATGTTTATGGTCAGCTGGGAACTGGAAATACAGTAGCTTCATATGTTCCAGTTAAGGTGGTTGGAGCTGGTGGAACAGGGACAATGACAAATGTTCAAAGTATTACAACAGGAAATCTTTTCACTTGTATTTTAAAAACAGATGGATCAGTATGGTGCTGGGGTGAAAATCAATTTGGAGTGATAGGTAATAATTTGAGTGGATATGGAACTTTTGTATTAAATCCAAATCAAGTATTAGACACTCCTGGAACTGGGTATTTGACAAGTATTACTTCAATTTCAGCCGGTTCATATCATATGTGCGCATCTCAATCGTCAACTGGCAATGCTTATTGTTGGGGGTATAACCAATATGGACAAATAGGTGTTGGAAACACTAATTCCACAGCTATTAAAAGACCAAATGCAGTAGCTGGTGGAATGGGTGAAATTAACAGGGTTTATGCTGGAGGTCTAACATCCTGTGCAACAAAAAGCACTGGAGCGATGTATTGTTGGGGGTATAACAGTAATGGTGGTTTAGGAATAGGAAATACTACAAATCAGGTATCTGCGGTGCAGGTGGCCGGAGTTAGTGGAGGCTATTTAACAGGAGTATCAAGTGCAGCTATAGGAATAGGTAATCATACTTGTGCAATAAAAACTGATGGAACTGCCTATTGCTGGGGTCAAAATAATTCTGGACAACTAGGAATTGGGAATACGGTAAACAACCAAAAAACTCCAGTTCAGGTGGTTGGATCTGGTGGAACAGGAACAATTGCTAATGTGAATCAAATTTCGGCCGGAAGTATCACTTTAATAAGAAAAACAGATGGTTCGGTGGTCGGATTTGGAAATAATTATTTGGGAGGATTAGGTATTGGTAATACTAGCACAGTAGTATATTCATATCCTGTCTCAGTACTTAGTAGTAATGGAACATCAAATTTAAATTTGGTGGCTTATGGATCGCCAGGAACATTGATTTCATCAGTAATTGATTTGGGCGTAACTTCGGCTAATTTGACTAGTTTAACTTTTGGGTCAACAACTCCAACTAATACAACTGTTAAATTTCAAATAAGATCAGCTGATACTTCGGGAGGAATAGATTCAGCGACTTGGTATGGACCAACTGGAACAAGCGATTACTACACAACTACTGGGACAAATATAAATACTGACGTCTCAAGTAAAAGATATATACAATATAAAGTAATTTTGGAAACAACAGATGGAGCTGATACTCCGATATTAAATGATGTAACTATTAGTTATAAATTACCTACCCTTTCAGGTTCTTTAATTTCTTCTCCATACAATACAGCCAGTGATGCAAACTTGGTGTCGAAAATCCAATGGGTAAAAAGCACCCCAACAAATACGTCAGTAAAATTTCAAATGAGGACAGCAGCAAATTCGAGCAGTATTGCTTCGGCTGATTGGAAAGGACCAGATGGAACATCGACTTCATATTTTACAAACAATTTGGGAAGTGAAACTATGCCGTCGAGTTTTACTGATGGAAGTGGAGATCAATGGATCCAATATAAAGCATTTTTAGAAACAACAGATGCATCTGCGTCGCCAATTTTGTATGATGTAACATCAACTTATGTGGTCAATGCTCCTCCATCATTTAACACAGTGTATCAAACAAATGGATTTGGAATAACAGCTGGAACAACTGGAACTTTTAATTTTTTATATAGCGTAGGAGATACTGATACGGATCAAGGATCAATTGATAATCAATATAAGATTTGGCCAACTTTCCAGTACACATTGGACAATGGTGGAACTTGGGTAACAATAGATCCAAGTCATTTGACTGGACCAACAAGTGATGATCCAATAGTTTTGACCAGTCCTTCGGCATATACAACAGACACAACTTTGTGGAACGCAACAGCTGATTTACCTAACTCTTACAATACAGTAAAGGTACGAATGATTTTAAATGACCATGAAGCAGCCAACAATACAGCCACGATCACTTCTGAACAATTTGTAGTGGATACAAAATCTCCGGTAGCAGGGACACCTGATGGTGGTGGAACTGGAATAAATATTAATCACAACACTACAACAACTTTGGCGGCAGACAAAACTAATAATCGAAATGTAACTTTGTATTTTAGCGCCACTGACGATTCGTCTTTACAATTAAAATATTCAACTGACGCTGATTTTACCGGGGCTAGTTACCAAGATTATGTGGCATCTGTGGGATACACTTTGTCCACTGGTGATGGGAGTAAACGAATTTATGTCAAGTTTAAAGATTATTATGGAAACGAATCGGCGGCATATTCTGATGTAATCCAATTGGATACGACTGCTCCAACAAAACCAGCATCTTTGTTTGTACAAGATATATCAAATACAGCCACAGGAGAAATGAGAGTTTTTGTAAACTGGGCCAAGAGCAGTGATTCTGATTGGTTGGGATACAAAGTATACAATTCGACCAATGGAACTGATTTTAATTTATTACAAAGTATTTCTAATATAAATACAAACTATATTTTGGATACTGGAATAACCAATGCGGTAACCTATACGTATAAAATTACAGCGATTGATGATTTGTCTAATGAATCGGTAGGATCAACAATAATTCAAACAGCAGGAGGGAATCCAAGTGATGCTATCTCTCCAATAATTAGTAATATAGTGGTCTCTGATAAAACAACATCTTCGGCAACTATTACTTGGACAACCAATGAAGTTGCTAATAGCACAGTACTTTATTCAACTGATTCGAATTATGGAAATACTCAAGGAAGTGCGGGATATACTAAAACCCATTCGGTAACTTTGGCCGGTTTATCGGCAGGAACGATATATAATTTTAAAGTAAGATCGTCGGATGCAAACGGAAATGCAACTGATTCTGATGCAAGCACATTTACTACTAATGAAGCTGATGTAACTGGACCGGTGATATCAGATATAGCTTCAGGAAGTTTGACAAAATCCGGAGCAACAATTACCTTTACAACTAATGAAGTGGCTTCATCGTTTGTGGAATATTCGACAACGAGTGGATTTACCACAGGAAATATTTTTGGACAGAATGATTTAACTTTGACTCATTCTGTAATATTGAAATTCTTGAATCCGGCAACAACTTATTATTATAAAGTTAGATCAGTTGATGCTTTAGGAAATGAAACAATATCGAGTCAAAATTCGTTTACCACTTCGACTAGTTCGGCAGACACAACTGGTCCAGTGATATCGGCAGTAACAACATCAAGTGTGGCATATAATACAGCCACAATTGGATTTACTACAGACGAACTTTCTTCATCTTTTGTAGAATTTGGAAAAGACACAGGTTACGGTCGAATTTATGGACAAGACAATGCGGTTACCACTCATTCAGTAATTTTGCCATATGATTTGGATCCCGAAACAATTTATTATTATCGAGTTAGAACAAAAGATATTAGCGGGAATGAAACTATTGGAGTGGGAAAAAGCTTTACGACGAGTACTGATCCAAATGATCTGACAGCACCGACAATTTCTGGTGTAACAATTGGTGAAGCGGGAAAAAATTCAATAACTATAACTTGGACAACAAATGAAGTGGCTGATTCTTATATAGGGTACAGTGAAGATCTAAGTTATGCCCAAGAACAAGGTAATCCAGTAATGACAACTAGCCATTCAACCACATTGGTGGGTTTAAAACCAAAAACTCAATATTATTTTAGAATTAAATCAACCGATCCTTCAGGTAATTTGACAACTGATAATAATAGTAGTCAAGGTTATACTTTTGCTACGGCTGATGGTGATAATCCCCCAACACTTTTTGGTATTCAAATAAAAAATGTGGGTTCGAGTTCGGCTGATATTTATTGGGAAACAAATGTCTATACTAATTCTTATGTGGAATATGGATTGGATGAATCTTATGGGAGTTGGGCGGGAATAAATAATTTAACTGACAGTCATACAGTGAGCCTTAATGGATTAATGTCAGGAGTAACTTATGATTTTAGAGTTAGATCAAAAAGTGCAAACGGAGCTGAGGGAGTGTCAGAAAATTTTACTTTGACAACATCTGGATTAGCTACAACGGCAGTAGGAACAACAACAGTAGTAACTGTAAGCCCAAGCGAAGATAGTCTTTTGGAAACTATTAAAAATGGAACGGTAGATTTTATCAAAAAAGTTTTGAATATTATTCCAGACACTCAACTTTCTGAAGGTGATTTTGTGGACACTATGAATTCGATGAGTCCAAAAATTGTTTCTTCTCCATCAATATCATCGAGTAATATTACAGTTGACCCAGGAGTAGATAAAATAACTATTACTTGGACAACTGATAAAAAATCAAATTCAGTAGTGGCTTATGTAACAGACAAAGATTATGTCAGTACAGCATCAGATCCATATACAACAACTGCTGGTAATCCGGGTGAATCAGTAACTAACCATTCGGTAGAAATTTCAAATTTAAATCCAAATACAACTTATCATTACCAAGTAAGATCAAAGACAGAATTTGGAAATTGGACAAAGAGTAGTGATTTTGTTTTTACAACACTTTCTTTGAACTCAGAAATTAGAGATTTAAAATTCAATGAAATTAAGGAAAAATCAGTGAGGGTTTCTTGGCAAACTAATTTTGAATCGAGAGCAATGATTGAAGTATCAGATATTTTAAGTGGGAAAGTGGCTTACAAAACTGAAGAAAAAGGATTTGATAGAAGCCACAGTTTGACAGTAGACGATTTACAAACATCAACAAACTATAAATTAAAAATTATAACTGTAGCAAAGGACGGAACTACATCAGAGGAATCAATTTATCCATTCTCAACAGCAACAAGTAGCAACCCACCGGAAATAAGTAATGTGCGGATTTCAAATGCTTTGATACCTGGAGCAGTGGAACAAGTGCAAACAATTGTTTCTTGGAAAACCGATAAACCTTCGAGTTCAAGAATTATTTATGATGAAGGACTAGCAAAAGAATTAAAAATGTCGACCAATTTAGACAAATCTTTGGTAACGGATCATATAGTGGTAACTACCGTTTTGAAAACTGGAAAAGTATATAAATTCAAAGTGGAGAGTGTTGACTCAAATGGAAATACTTCCCTATCTAAAGACTACATTATCATGACACCAAAACCACAAGAATCAGTGATAAATTTGATAATCGACAACTTCACTTCATCATTCTCATTTATTACTGGCAAGAAATAAAAATGAAACCAATAGTAAAAATAACTAATTTAAAAGTAATTTATAATTTGGGAAAGGTAAATGAATATGCGGCATTGAGGGATATAAATTTGGAAATATATCCTGGAGAATACGTAACTTTTTTTGGACCGTCGGGATGCGGAAAATCAACTTTACTGTATACCATTGCTGGATTGGAATTCCCAACAAGCGGAGAAGTGATTGTTAATGAAAAAAATACGAGTCAGTTAAAACACAAAGAATTAGTTGATTTTCACAGGTATACAGTAGGTATGGTATTTCAGGCATATTATCTTATCCCCCATTTAAATATTTTGAATAATGTAATGCTGCCAAGAATTTTTTCGGTAACAGATATAAATAAACGATTAGAAAAAGCAAACGAATTAATGAACCGATTTGGAATCGGAGATTTGGCAAAAAGAAGACCATCACAGCTGTCAGGAGGTCAACAACAAAGGGTGGCAATTGCCCGAGCCTTGGTTAATGACCCATTAATTTTGTTGGCAGATGAACCGGTGGGAAATTTGGATTCGAAAAATTCAGAAATTGTCTTGAAATTAATTGATGACATTCACCGAGGCGAAAAGAAAACAATTATTCACGTATCTCACAATCCAAAAGACTTACAATTTTCTGATCGGATTTATTATATGAAGGATGGAGCAATCGAAAAAATCGTACAGAACAAAAGAAGACCAGATCAACAACAATCAAGTGAAACTTCAGAATCTGATTCTTTATCAAAGGCATATCCTTATTTGGATAAAAATGAGATTGAAGCCAAGTTAATTCTTAATCAAATAATTTCCAAATATTCGATTGAGACACAGCAACAGATGGAAAAAGTTATTAGTAAATTTATTGGTGGAAAAATAACAAAATCTCAACTTGTAAAAGCATTTGATAATCCAATTGAAAAAGGTGGTTTTGATTTGTACAAACAAACCGCCAAAAATATGGCTGATTTGATTGATGAGTTGGCTAAAAATGTAAAAGTGGTAGAAAAAGAGACTAAACAAGAAAGTGTGTTGGAAAAAAGAGTCAAAAAAATAAAATCGTATTTAGTGGAGAAATATGATTTGAAATTAAATTATGATGAAACCAAAAGATTAGAAAAATTTTTGATGGATAGATTTGATTTTAGTTTAAGTGAAATAAGATTTGACCAAAAAATTAAAAAACATTGGAATGATGGTGGAATGGGTTTACATAAAAGGACTATGAATAAAATTTGTCGAGAAATAAAATTAATAATGTTTAATAAAAAATTTAAAGAAGATGAGAATTAACGATTTACTAAACATAAGTCTTCAAAATTTTAAAAATAGAAAATCGAGAATTTTCTTTACAATTTTAGGAGTATCAGTAGCTATTGGAGCAGTTTTATTTTTAGTATCTTTTGGATATGGACTACAAGCAAGTTTATTAGAAAAAATAACTACTAAAGAATCGTTGTTAACTTTGGACGTAATGTCGTCAGACACTGAATTAATTAAACTAAATCAAGAAACCTTGAAAAAAATATCAGAAGTAGCAAATGTAGAAAGAATAAGTCCTCACGGACAAGCTCCAGGAAATATTACTTTGGATGATTTGACATCTGAAGCAATGGTTAACATGGTGGATACTAATTATTTAACATTAGAAGGGGCTTCACCTAAAATTGGCAGAGAGTTTGAAGATAACGATAAAAATAAAATAATTGTTAATGGAAGTATCGCTAAACTTTTTAATATTGAAGAAGAAAAAATAATTGGTAAAACAATCAAAGTTGTGGTTTTTTTGCCAGATACCGAAAGTGAAAATAAAACTGAATTAAAACCTTTTAATTTGGAAAATGATTTTGAAATAATAGGATTGATTGAGGATAATGACACCCAAGGACAATTGTTTATAAAAAACAGTGATGTTACTAGTTTGCCAATTAGTGAATACGCCTCGGTAAAAGTAAAAGTTACTAGCGACACAAAATTGAATGAAACTAGAAGTAATTTGTTGTCGATGGGATTTTTAGTTTCGGCTCTTTCGGACACAATTGATCAGGCCAATCAAATATTTGGAATCATTCAGATAGTATTGGGAATTTTTGGAACAGTGGCTTTGGTGGTGGCAGCAATTGGGTTAATCAATACAATGACGATTTCTTTGTTGGAAAGAACTAATGAAATTGGAATTATGAGAGCAATTGGGGCAGCTCCAGGAGATATTATGTGGCTGTTTTTAGGTGAATCATTGATGATCGGGTTTTTGGGAGGAGTTTCAGGAATAATTTTGGGGATATTAGGAAGTCAGTTAGTTCAAGTTATAGTGAATATGGTATCAAAAAGCTTAGGAGGCGAAGCACTTAAACTTTTTTCCTACCCAATTTGGTTTATATTTTTCATTATAATCTTATCGAGTTTGGTGGGATTGGTGGGAGGTTTTTATCCAGCAAGGAGAGCTTCAAGATTAAATCCATTAGACGCATTAAGATACAAATAAACCGCAAGGGAATTTTTGGGGACCATTCTTATTTAATCATTGTTTTAGTAAAAAAGAAATGTATTTATTTTTTTTAAAAACCCTTTAGAATCATTACTATGAAATATATTTTTATTTCTGGCGGAGTGGTTAGTGGTTTAGGGAAAGGGATTACCGCTGCTGCCATTGGTCTGATATTAAAAAACAAAGGATACAACGTAACGAATATTAAAGTGGATATGTATTTGAATGTGGACGCAGGAACAATTAGACCTCAAGAACATGGTGAAGTATTTGTAACTAAAGATGGAATGGAAACTGATCAGGATTTGGGTAATTATGAAAGATTTGTAGGAGTATCACTGGATAAATCGAACTATATAACCACAGGACAGGTTTACAAAGCAGTAATAGATCGAGAAAGGGCTTTTGGTTATGATGGTGAAGATGTGGAAGCAGTCCCCCACGTAACTGATGAAATTATTAATAGGATAAAAAAAGCAGGGACATCAAATAAAGCAGATATCGTAATAGTTGAACTTGGAGGAACTGTAGGTGAATATCAAAACAGTTTGTTTTTTGAGGCTAGTAGAATACTAAAACTTAAACAACCAAAAGATGTTATTCAAATACATGTAACTTATCTACCTTTTCTTAAAAATATTGGGGAATTAAAAAGTAAGCCAGCACAACAATCGACACATTTGTTAAATGCTATGGGAATACAACCTGACTTTATTGTAGCCAGAAGTGAAAAAATAATTGATGAAAAAAGAAAGGAAAAACTGGGAGTTTTTTGTAATTTAAATGAAGAATATATTATTAGTAATCCTGATTTGGAAAGCGTATATGATTTACCTCAACATTTTGAAAAACAAAATTTGAGTGAAAAAATTTTGAAAAAATTAAGCTTGAAAAAGAAACCAGAAACTGGCGATCTTAAGAGATGGAATAAATTTGTGGAGTATAAAAAGGAATCGAAAAAAGTAGTAAAAATTGCCATGGTGGGAAAATATTTTGCTACTGGAGATTACAAATTGACTGATTCATATATTTCCGTAATTGAGGCAATAAAACAAGCTGCATGGACACTGAAGTTAGTACCAGAATTGTCGTGGATCGACAGTTCTGAAGTAGAGGCAGGTAAAATTGATTTAAAAAATTATGATGGAATAGTTGTGCCTCAAGGTTGGGGAAGCCGAGGAGTGGAAGGTAAAATCAAGGCAGTTAAATATGCTCGAGAAAATAAAATACCTTATTTGGGTTTGTGTTTTGGAATGCAAATGGCAGTGATTGAATTTGCTAGAAATGTGGTTGGATTGAAGGGAGCAAATTCGATAGAAGTCGATAATAAAACAAAATATCCGGTGGTTCATATAATGCCTGACCAAAAGGAATATTTAGAGAAAAAACAATACGGAGGGACTATTAGACTTGGTTCTTGGCCATGTAAATTGACACCAAAAACAAAACTTGCCGAAGCTTATAAGGAATATGGTCAAGATAAAGATTCTGCTTGGAATACTGAAAATAATTTTAAACTGGAATTCAAAGGTGATGAAAAAATAATTTTTGAAAGACATCGACATCGATATGAGGTTAATAGTGAATATCGAGAACAATTAGAAAAAGCGGGTTTGATAATTTCTGGGACATCGCCAGATGGAAAATTGGTAGAAGCAATAGAATTAGTCAATCATCCATTTTTTGTGGCGACTCAATTCCATCCGGAATACATTGCCAGACCATTAAACCCACATCCAGTGTTTTTGGCTTTTTTGGAAGCAGCAAAGAAATAATTTATTGAGTTTGAAGTGACCAAAAGTGAGAATAGATGGAATTTTTGTCGGAGGTTAATTGCTGATGAGTGCCAATTTCAACTATTTCCCCATTTTTTAGAACAACGATTTTGTCAGCTTTGGTAATGGTTGAAAGTCGATGAGCAATTATGAGAGTAGTTTTATTTTTGGAAGCTTTCCAAAAAGCCTCTTGAATCTTTTTTTCTGAGTCAGAGTCTAGTTGAGAAGTGGCCTCGTCAAAAATAATTATGTCAGGGTTAGACAAAATCATTCGAGCAATAGCAAGTCTTTGTTTTTGACCGCCGGATAATTTGACTCCCCTTTCGCCAACTTTGGTTTCATATTTTTGAGGAAGACTTTCAATAAATTCATCTAAATTAGCCAATTTTGCGGCCTTTTTTATATCTAATTGAGTGGCATTTTGATCTCCATAGCCAATATTGTAGCCAATAGTATTGTTAAACATAACCGGCTCTTGGGGCACAATCCCCATAAAAGATCGAAGTTGAGATTTGGTGAAATTTTTAATATCAATATTATCAATAGTAATTTGACCACGAGTAGGATCAAAAAATCTCATTAATAACCTGACCATAGTGGTTTTACCGGTGCCAGAATGACCAACAAAAGCAATTGATTCGCCTGGTTTGATAGTTAAATTAATATTTTTGAGAGCTAATTTTGGATTTTCGGGATAAGAAAAGTCGATATCTTTGAATTCAATAAGACCTTTGACTTTATCTTTTTTGACTGGACTGACAGGATCTTTGACTAAATTGTCGATGGCAAAAACTGAAAAATATTTTTTGATATCGACTTGATGTTTGGCTAAATTACGGAGTTCATAAATCAATTCAAAAAAACGAGGATAAAAAGAGCTGATGAATCCAATGATCATAATATAATCTCCAGCACTAAGTTGAAAATGAGAAAGTTTTTGCAAACCCAAAAAGAGAATAAAAAATAGAGCAATATTACCAACTGATCCGACTGAAATATCGATAAGTCGGAAAGTATTGGCAAATTGCCAGAGATATTTGAGCCAAGGTTTGAAACGATTTTGAAGGCGAGTGTACTCCCAATCCTCTTTGGCAAAAAATTTAACTGTTTCAAAATTAATAAGATTGTCGACAATAACAGCTGAAATTCGATCTTCATGTTTGTTGTAGAGTTTACGGGCAGCGATATTTTTTTTGATTAGGAATTTGGCCAAAATAGCATTGATAGTAAAAGAAATAAAAATTAGAAGACTGATTTGCCAATCAATTTTGTAAAAGAAAACTAAAACGATAATAAAATTAACAATAATAGGTAAAAGACGGACATGTAAAACATGGTTTATGTCAAAAAAGGCATTGTCTCCCCTTTTGAAAATACTAATAATAGAACCGGTACTTTTGGATGTATGATAAGCAAAATCAAGATCTTGAACTTTTTTAAAAACAGAAAGTCGAGCATCACGAGAAGCAGGGAAAACAACAACGTCGCCAATAAAATAAGTGAGAATGTCAAAAAGCATTTCTAAAATACGAACGACAATGTACCCAATCAAAATAGTTAATAAAACTCTAAAGTTATTTGAAGGAATGGCATCGATAAAAAGCTTGTAAAAATATGGCTGGATACTGTAAGAAACGGAATTCAAAATCGACATCGCCAAAAAAAGTACAAATTGCCATTTGTAGCGCAAAAGAAAACCGTAAAAAATTTTATAAATTTTAAGCATAAAAAAACCTAAAATAAGGGAATTATTTGTCTTTATGATCCTGCTTTTTATCAAGCTTGTCAATACCCAACACTTTTACTCCGAAATAAACAATCAAAGCAATAATCAAAAAATCAATAAAACTACTGATAAAATCACCCCACATAATTTTGGCACCACCGATAGCCAGATAATTGGCTTTTAGATCTCCGGCTCGACTAACCAAAAGACCAACAATTGGGTTAACAATATCATTTACTAAAGCAGTAATCAGCTTAGTGATTGAGCCGCCAAGGATAAAACCGACAGCTAAACCAACAACTCCTTGAGACCGAATAAAATTTATAAAGCCTTTCATGAGATAATTATAAAATAAATTATGATTAAAGGATTAATCAAATATTTTAATGATTCTATTTCTGAAGACGGAGTAGTATTGGCAGTAAGAAAATTTTTGAGAAAATGTAATACAAAGGTAGAAATAAAAAGTAGTAAAGAAATAAATAGAATATTAAAAAAAATGTCTGGGGTAGTGGTAGCTAATCACCCAGCTGAAGCTGATGTGTTGGCAATATTATCAGCAGTGAAAAATAGAAAAGATGTATTTTTGATAATCACATCTACTTTTAGACAGTTGATTCCAGAATTGGATAAACATTTGATTCCGGTATATATTACCAACCGAATAGAAGAGTCGTGGGAAGGAAAAATTAAAAATAAAATATTGAATATTTTTAATAAAACTCCTTTGTATTCTAAAGAAGAAGAACATCAAAAAAATATTGAGAGCATTAACAAAGCGATTGAAAAAGTCAATAAAGGCGGATTGGTAATTATTTTTCCAAATGGTGGTGACAAAAAACATCCTTGGTTTAATGGAGTGGGACATTTGATTCATGGAATAAAAAATAAAGAAAATAGTTTTGTAATACGGGCTTATATTGAAGGTACATCAAATTGGGATTATTTACGATTATTCCCTATTTTAGGAAAATTTTTACCTAAATTTAGAGTTAGTTTTGCTAAGCCATTGAGAATTGATAAATTAAAAAAAGAAGATCCAAAAACTACTACATTGCATTTGGAAAATAAATATTGGGGTTGGAGAGGGTCGGTAAATTTGTGGACAAGAGTAACTAGAAATTATGCTTGGTTAAAAATGTTGTTTATATTTTTGATAAGTAAACCTTATTAAAAAATAAACATAGCGTCGCCAAAACTGAAAAAACGGTATTTGTGATTTATCGCTTCTTGATAAGATTTCATTATAAATTCTTTTGAACTAAAGGCAGAAACTAACATAAGAAGACTTGACTCGGGGAGATGAAAATTGGTAATCAGAGCATCGACAAATTTAAATTTTACACCAGGATAGATAAAAATATTGGTAGTATTTTTACCTGATTTTATTTTATTATTTGAAACTGCACTTTCGAGAGTTCTGACAGAAGTAGTGCCAATAGCGATGATTCGCTTACCATCTTTTTTGGCTTGATTGAGACGTTTGACAACGTCAGGTTTGATTTCATAAAATTCAGAATGAAGAGTTTTATTTTTTAGATTTTCGGGGCGAAGATTTTGAAAAGTTCCTAGGCCAACATGGAGAGTAACATATTCAATTTGGATTCCTTTATTTTTTAATTGGGACAATAATTTTTCAGTAAAATGGAGACCAGCGGTAGGAGCGGCGGCGGACCCAGTAATTTTGGCATAAACAGTTTGGTACTCTTTTCTGATTTGAGATTCGGTTTGATGGGATGAAATATATGGAGGAATGGGAGTGTGGCCGATTTTGTCTAAGATTTCAAAAATTTTATTGTTTTTATAATTAAATTTTAAAGTGATTTGCCCAGTAGATGAATCACTGGCTATAACCTCGCCAATCAATTTGTGTCCAAAAATAATTTTTTGACTGACTTTTGGACGAGGTTTGGAAATAGCTAGCCATTGATCGGACTTGATTTGGTGGAGCAACAAAACTTCTATTTCCCCACCGGTTTCTTTTTTACCAAAAAGACGGGCAGGAAAAACTTTACTTTGATTTAAAACCAAAACATCATTGGAAGTCAAAATATTTACAAGATCATAAAATTTGTGATGAGAAATTTTGCCTGATTTTCGGTCTAAACACATGAGACGACAATGATCTCGAAGGTGAGTAGACTGATTAGCAATGAGTTTTTGAGGCAGATTATAAAAATAATCTTTTGGGTCTAAGGACATGGGCTATTTTAGCAAAAACTCAGTTTAGTTGGGCAATGGTAAGGTTTAGGAAAGAAGCAAAACTCACCCAAAGAAGATAAGGGAGTAGTAAGATGCCGGCTTTTTTGTTGTATGACCAAAATTTGACGATAGTAATGATAATAGCAATCCAAAGAAGAAAAATTTCATAAAAAGCCAATAAGGGAGAATGTAAACCAAAGAAAAATATAGACCAAAGAATGTTGAGAAAAAGTTGAATCCAAAACCAAAATAAATTGTTTTTTTTGGTCCAGACCAGATAAAGAGCAATACCCATGAGTAAAAATAAAACGGTCCAAACTGGGCCAAAAACCCATGAAGGAGGGTTAAATGATGGTTTAACGAGAGTTTGGTACCAAGTTCTAACTGAAGGCATGGTAAAAATACTGCCAACAATGCCAGCACCTTCGGTAATTAAAATACAAAAAATAAGCTTGACTAGATTAAATTTTGGTTTTGATTTTTTGGCCATAAATAAAGTGTACACTATATAATAAGCTAATGTGGAAAAAAATATTATTTGGAATATTAATGATTCCAATATTGGCAAGTTGGCCGTGGTCATTGGCAACAAATCCAGCAAAATTTAAACTGGAGACGATTTTCTACCCAGCGACTACTGATGAAACATGGTTTTTTAGTAAAAAAATTTCACTAGATACAAGCCTGATAAAAAAGTTTTATTACAATAAAGCAACCATTGTTAAAGATAGGTATTTTAAAAACTTTTTAGTATTAGTTGATTTGAATAATTATTTTTTTGCTATGCACCCTCGGGAAGATATATCTGGAGTTGACTACCGATTTAAATATCCTTGGTGGACAATAATATTTTTGGTATTGGGAATAAGGGCAGCCGTAAAAAATAAAAAATATGGTTGGGTGTGGTGGATAACACTTTTGGTAATGATGATTTTGCCATTTTTTAAATATATGGATGGTTGGGACTTTATTTTATTCTTCCCAATAAGTTGGTTGATGATTTTGGGGGTTAAAGAAATATTATGAACAAAAAATATTGGTTATTGTTAATATTAATTTTGATTTTAGGAATAATTTTTCGATTTTGGAATTTGGGAAAGACACCTAAAGGTTTTTATTTGGACGAAGCAGCTTTGGGATATAACGCTTATTCAATAATGGAGACTGGTAAAGACGAATTTGGAAAAGCATGGCCACTACTGTTCAGATCTTTTGGAGATTTTAAGGCGCCGATATATGTGTATCTACTAATTCCAATTTATAAGATTTTTGGAATGACGGTTTGGTCAACTCGGGTACTTTCGGCAATAGCCGGAATAATATTTTTGTGGTTTGCTTTTTGGTTAGTTAAAAATATCAGTCAAAAAATAAATTTGGCATTGATAACTATCCTACTTTTGACAATTTCCCCCTGGTCAATAATTTTTTCTAGAACTAGTTATGAAACTAATTTGGCATTGATGTTTTTGACAATATCTCTTTGGGCTTTTTATAAATTTAAACAAAATAAAAAATATTTAATATTGGCAGCAGGAGCGGCAGCACTAGCTTTTTTGAGTTACCACTCAGAAAGAGTGATTGTGCCGCTGATTTTTTTGATTTTATTTATTAAGGAAAGAAAAAATATATTTGATAAAAAAAATATAAAAACATTGATTTGTTCTCTAGTTTTAGGATTTTTGATCATATTGCCAACTATCAAATTGATGGCAACACCGGGATTTTTGTCGAGATTGAACAGTTTAAGTATTTTTTCAAGTAAAGTAGCGACTAGTCGATCGAAACTTGAGGAATTTAGTTCTTTATATACTTCTTATTTTTCTCCAAGATATTTATTTGGATTGGGAGACCCAGGGCCAAGGAGTTCCTATCCGGATTTGGCCCCGTTTTTGTTTTGGCAATTACCATTTTGGCTAGCAGGAATTATTTGGCTCTTTAAAAAAACTAATATTGAAGACAAAGAAATTAAATTTTTAATAATATTGATGATGGTAATTTCACCGATTCCAGCGTCAGTAACTAAAGATCCATTTTCCAGTATTCGGGCATTGCCATTGGTGTTACCTTTGACGATTTTGGTGGCTTTTGGAATAAATAAATTTTTGGAAAAATATAAAAAAATCGGATGGATAGTTTTGTTAGGATTATTGGTCTGGTCGAGTGGAAAAATTTATTTTTCAGTATTTAAATTTAACGATTATTTTAGAGGTTATGCTTGGGAAGAAGGCATTGAAGAAATGATTGGTAAAATAAAAAATGAAAAATTGCCGGTAATAGTGGACAATGCTAGAGGAGAAATTTATTCACAAATTTTATTTTTTACAAAAACAGATCCAAGTAAATATCAAAAAAATAATTTTGAAATACAACTTTCCGATTATTACCTAGATATGAATCGAAATAAAAACAAAATAATTGGGAATATTCAATTGAGAAATATAAATTTGACTGAGGATATTTATAAAGATTTAATTTTGGTAGGAGATTATTTGTCGATTGACGAAAAACAAATAAAAGAACATTGTTTGATTCCAATTTTTGAAATAAAAGATAGAGAAGGAAAAATAATTTTTAGAGGAGTTAAAACCAACCCTAAAGAAAAGGAAAAAATGTCAAGATTAAAAATCGAAAGCTGCTGGTAAACGCATAGCAATTTTGTTGCCTTTTTGATCTATTTTTTTAAAACCAAATTTTTCGTAAACGTGAATGGCAGAAAAATTGTCAACGGAAGTTTCTAACCAAAATCCAGTAATTTTTGATTTTATTTGGTTTTTGAGAAGATCGATAAAAGCTGTTTTCATAAAGATTTGGGATAAACCCTGACCTCGAGCTGGACCAAAAATTCGAATTGCAAAAGTAAAATTGGCATCCATAGGAACGGGTGGTTCTTTTTGACCAAACCAAATTATTCCCAGTAAATTATTATTTTTATCAAACAAAGTATAAATAATTCTGCCTGAACTAAGCCACTGATTAAACGAGTCTCTATCTTTGAATCTAGTGGGATCTGAAGTAAATTTTTGGACATCTGGATCGGTATGACTATATTCAATTAGTTGATTGATTTGACAATCAATTATCCCCTGTTGAATAAAAACGTCTTTGTTTAATTCCATAAATTATTTTCCAATGGTGATGATTATATCAAAAGGATCTGATACCTCTAATTTGACATTGGAAACTACGGCCGAATATTGATCAAGAGATTTGATTAAGAGATTAATAATAGATTCTGGAACAGTAGATTTTACTTGAACTTGAGTTTCAGTAAAATCAAAACTGGAGGCATTGCCAGTTTTTTCAACAACAAAACCATTGGGGATGAGAACTTCACTAACTTTGGCGGCTTGACCAGCAACTCCGCTACCATTTAGAATTTCTATTTTGAAAGTTTTGGGATCGACTGGAGTGGGAGTGGCGGTGGGTGTTACAGAAATGATTGGACTTACTGGGACATCTTTGTGGCGGGGTAAAATTTTATCTTGAAAAGTTAAAAATAAAAAAGTCAAAAGAAGTAAGAGAGGAATAACTAATAATATTTTTGGGAATCGAGAAATAAAATTAGTGCGATTGATTTCGAGACGGGTTGAATGGGCATCGGAAATATTAAGATCTTTGGGATGTTGAAGACTTTGGAGAGGATTGATATTGATGGACTCTGGAGTAATGTTGTGGAAATCAAATTTTTTAAAATCGAAATTATCTAAGGGATAGAAAAATATTTTTTGAGGATTTATTTTTAAAGTTTTTTGACAAAAAGAGAAAGCTTCATCAATTTCTTTTTGACTCAAATTTTTACCTATCAATTTGGAAAAAATTGGACTTTGATTGAGACTGACAATTAACAAATCTTGATAAATTAACAAAGTTAATTCCTTTTTGGGTAAATATTGAGAAAGACTAGTAGAAAAACTTTGGAGAAGTTGGACTTTTATTTTGTTAGTGGCGAGAACTGACCGAAGCTGATCAAAAAATATTTTAGAGATAATGATGGCTTGAACTAAATATAAATTGTTTTGTTTGGTAATTATTTTATAATCCCAAATTGTTTGGGAAAGATTTTCGGTAGTGAGCGGCTGGATTAATGATTGAATAACTGATCTTTTTTTTGATTGTTTTGGATTGATTAAAAGACTAGTAATAGTAACGAAGTCGTCAGAAATCAAAATTCTAAAACGTGAGGAAAATTTGTTTTTGAGAGTAGAAAAGACCTGACTTAAAGTTTCTTGGGTCCATAGAACTTCGTAAAGTTTTTGATTGTTTTGAAAGACTTCAATTTTTGTTTTGGAAATGAAAAGGAGATGCATGTATAAGTAATGGTAGCACAAAACAAATACTAGATTCGATATTCTTTGAGTAGACCTTTTTCAGTTTTTTGATTAATATAGGCGTGAACATCGATATATTTTTCGGTGCCTGAGCCAATAATTTTTTTCTTCAAAAGTTCATCGAGCTGAAAGATTCCAGCTGAATTATTCATTAGGATATTTAATTGAATAGGTTTTTCTTTCCCCTCTTCAATATCAACTTTTTCGATGGCGGCAGCAGAAACAGAATAAATATCGAGTTTTTCTAATTCATAAACAATACGAGAACGACCTTTACTCATATCAAGGGCATCGGCAACTCTGACAATCCCAGCTTCTAAGGTGAGTGGTTTGCCATCACTTCGATGACTGATGATAGCGTGTAAAACTTCTGAGGTAACAATGGTTTGTTCTTCAGTTGAAAGGAAGTCAATGATTTGATGGAGCATATTGTTGGCTAGAAAAAGACTGTAAGTTTCATGATCTTTGCGACTAATGGTCATACCCAAATCATGTAAGACACTGGCTAAAAAAACTACTAATTCAGCATATTGATCGGACAATTGATAGTTTTTAGTAATCGACATTTTAATATCTTTGGCAACCAACATTCTGACAAATTTTACCGATATGTTGGCAACTATTTGAAAATGAACGGGTCCATGATCACTCATGCCAAGACGATCGACCGCATTAGTATTGATAACTTTCCAAAGAGTAAGTAACTCTTGATTACTATTGATATTTTTTATGGCTTTATCTAACAAAGTATTCCCATTGGCAGGGACATGAATTTTGATAATAGTTTTAGTTGTTTTTTTGTTCATATTGCAGAGTAGGTATTCTACCATGTATTATATGGTTAGTATGAAAAAAATAATATTAATTGCTTTAGTGGCTTTGGTTTTGGGTGGTTGTGGAATCAAACAAAATAATCAAAATACTCCAACCGAAACAAAGAAAGACAGTGTTTTTAGTTCAATTAGAGATGCGGTAACAAAACAAATTGCCTTGAAATGTGAATATACAGATGAAAATGGAAGTAAAACGACTACTTATATAAAGGGGAAGACGGTACGAATGAAAGGTAATGGGGAGCAATCTAATTTTGATGGACTAATGAAGGATGAGAAATTTTATATGTGGGATAATATTAAAAAAACTGGGATGATATTGGATTTGGCTAAGACAGCAGACGATGGGAGTGTCAAGATGGAAGATAAACAAATTAAAAGTATAGATGATGTGATTGAGGTATTGGAAGAAAAAAAGAACAATTGTGTGGTGGCAGCTGAGAGTTCTGGTCTTTTTGAAATACCAAGCGACATCAAGTTTGACTCAATGGAAAATTTTTTGAAATGATTTAAAAATCAAGGTTTATTGTTGACAGGTTGGGGGACTTTGAGTGAATTTAAATATCGAAAGGCTCCGACTATATTTTTACTATTTTCAATGGTTATAGTTGATGACTTAGCATTCGGTTCGCCGAGATAAGGTTTTAAAAAAGTTTCACATCTTTCATCTTCGTATAATCTAATGGTTATGCCAGCGAGTTTGTCGGAAATATCTAATTTGGGGGGAACATTACCATCGGTAGTCAAAGCAAACTGACGAACGCAAATATCAATATTGTAACTGGTGTCATTGACTTCTTTTGAGAATTCAGACTGACGACCTTTGTATCGATAAAAACGATTGATATTTATTTGACATTCTTTAACTGGCCCATGATGTAAGAATAAGATAGACGAATCAGGATTGATTTTATCTTTTGGAGCCATATTTATGTGTAAAATACCGAGTTTATCAGGTTTAATTTCTCTAATAGCATAATTACTATCGCTATCCATAGCCGAACCAATAATGTCAAGATCATCTAAATAATCACTTATTTTTCTGTTTCTAGTGTCTATAGTTTTGGAAAGTTGACCAATGGTGGCATTTAGACTTTCGTTGATTAACCCTTGGAAATGAGGGTCAAGACGAGGTTGAATTTCGCTGATTGGCATTTCGGGAGATTTCGGTTCCATGAGTTAGATTACCACAAAATGTGCAATAATTAATTTGGATGTCAAAAATAAAGGTTGTTGGAGTAATAATTTTGATTTTAAATTTGATAGCTATAGATGTAATGATTTATTGGCTTTGGAATAGAAAAGAAAAAACAGTTGAAATAAATTACGATCAAATAATTAGCGAAAAAATAAATAATTTGCCAACACCGGTTTGTAGTTGCCAATCCCCCACTTTAGCTCCGACAATAGCCATCAAAAAAACTGCAACTACTAAAACAAAAAGTACCCAGTATATTCCGATTCCGGGAAGTGGGAGCACTATGGAAAATAAATGGATAGATTTGGCGGGAACCGAATTTTATATAAGCACAGATGATTATCCAAATTTGGCTGGGGCTTATTTTGAAGCCAATATGAAACTGACAAATGGAAATGGGTTGGCATATTTAAGACTTTTTGATATTACAGCCGGAATAGAAGTTTGGGGAAGTGAAATCTCAACAAATAGTTTTACATTTACTTCGGTTAGTTCAGGGAAATTGACAATTAGAAATGGGACTCATCTTTATCGAGTTCAGGCAAAAAGTTTAACTGCAGATACGACAGTATTTAATTCTGGACGAATAAAATTTATTTTGGAAAATTGAATGGCGCCTGAAATTTTGTAGAATAATTCTACTAATTTCAGACGCCGAAAATGCTTAAGTGGGATCAGTGATAAACTCGACATTGGAAAAGCCTAACTTTAGGAGAAAATCTCTTATAAAATCCTCTCCATTGAGCTGGGCAATGGTTAAAATGTCGGAATTTTGGGCAATGGATATCAAATCGTTCTGGGCGTATTGACGAACGGTGGTCTCAAGCTGATTGTCAATTGCGGCAAAAATACCGTACTGAATACTAACAACTTGGGATTCATTTTCGTTCAAAAATACACTGAAGATTTGACTCTGGGGCATTTTAATTCTGACAGTGTTAACGTCAACAACTTCGATATCGCCGTCTTGGAATTGACCAAAATCGATACCAGCGACCGCTTGTCCAGCAGCGACAAAAATCATTTTTTTCCCACATGCGCCGAACAAGTATTCTTGATCGACGGCATATGTATAGACACGCTGATAAGTGGCAACATAGGTCTCGACTCGGGCCATCTTTTGGACAGAATTAACAATGACTGTTGGGTCGGGCAAAATAACAGCGGGTTGTTCGATAAAAAGATTTTCCAACGAATCGTTTGAAGGAATATTGGATTCGGCTTGTTTGTTGGCATTGTCGACAATGACAGCTATAGTTATCCCTATAGCCAAAAGCAGTACCAAAATTACGATGACTATTATCAAAGTTTTTTTCATGATTGATACAACCCTTTCTTTTTTTAGATATGCAGGGCGATCAACCTCCAACTTCTCCCGACCTCAGATGTAATTCTTTTTTGAATGGCCCCCTTTCTTAGATTTTCTTATGTGAACCCTCTCCCACGTTTACATTTTTAAAGGACTTTTTAGCTAATCGGCGAATTTTAGCACTATGATAGGCATTTTTCAATTTGTCTTGGAATAAAATACGAAGACCGGCCAATTCTAGCCCAAGAACAATAATCCAACCTGCAGGAAATAGAGGAATCAAATGAAGAATCAAACCAATTAAAATTAAAAAGACACCTAAGGGTTTTTTAATTTTAGAATAAAGATTATTCATTGTGATTAAAATTATACCTGAAAAGACGCATAGAATTTAAAAGTGGTAAAAAGTCTGAAAAAAAATTGTAGGCGGCGGAACCAGTCGGTCCGATAATTTGGGTAAAAACTAAAAATAAACCGACAGCATTAACTATCCCCCAAATAACAAAGTTTTCAAAAACAATGCGCAAAATAAATCGGCTGATACCAATAGTTTCACTAATTTTTTTGAAGTCATCGTTCATTAGAGCAATATCAGAAGCCTCAATAGCACTATCAGAACCAATAGCTCCCATCGAAAAACCGATATCAGCAAGGGCAAGTGAGGCAGCATCGTTGACACCGTCGCCGACCATAGCAATTTTATAACGAGAATTTAAATTATTTTTTATAAAATTTAGTTTATCTTCTGGTAGTAAATTGGCATGAAATTCTTCAATACCAATTTCTTTGGCAACACTTTTAGCCACCATTTGGTTGTCTCCAGTAAGCATAACAATTCGAACTACTCCCATTTGTTTGAGTTTTTTGAGAGTATTTTTGATACCAAAACGAAGTTCATCGCCAAGAGCAATAAAACCCAAAAATTTTTTGTTTAGAGCAACTAAAACAAGATTGTGTCCATCATCCTCGGCTAAATTTATTTGATCTAATTGGTATCGATTAATTTTTATTTTTTCTTTTTTAAAAAAATTAAGATTACCAACCAAAATATTTTTTTTATTCCACTTAACTTTCATGCCTTTTCCAGGAAATTCGTCAAAAATTTGAGGAACTTGATAATTTATTTTTTGAATTTGGGCATATTCAATAATAGATTTGGCCATAGGATGATTGGAAACTGATTCGGCAATGGCAGCAAGATGAATTAAAGTTTTTGGTCTAACTCCAAAATTAACCAGGTGAATCACTTTGATTTTGCCTTTGGTTAGAGTGCCAGTTTTATCAACAATCAACATTTTACATTTAACTAAGCCCTCAAGATAATTTCCACCCTTAACAATAATGCCTCTTTTGGCCAATCTAGCAATAGCCGCCCAAAAAGCTAAAGGGACAGCGATAGCAATATCGTCGGCACAAGTAACTAAGAGGACAGATAAAACCAGAGAAATATTTTTGGTAAAAAGATAAATTAAAATAGTCCCAATAAAAGTAAACAAAATATAATTGGCAGAAAATTTATCAATAAAAGTTTCGATATTAACTTTTTTATTTTGAGCATCCTCCATCAAATGAATCAATTTTTCGAAAGTGGTATCTTTGCCAATTTTGGTAGTTTTGATCAGAAGGGAGCCAGATAAATTTAGGGTAGAACTCAAAACATCATCCCCAACTTTTTTTTCAACTGGGAAAGATTCGCCGGTTAAAGTTGATTGATCAACACTGGCGTTTCCAGAACTGACAACTCCATCAATTGGGATTCTTTCGCCAGCATCGACAATAACCAAATCATTGATTTTTATATTTTTAATATCAACATTTTTGATTTGATTACCAACTTTTATTTTTACTTTACTGGGACGAAGTTTGAGTAAAGTATGAATAGTTTTTTTGGCCTTATCTTCGGTATATAAAGCAAATATTCTAGCGGAAGTGATCATGAGATTAATAAAGGCAACGGAGGTCCACTCGTGTTGAAGAAGAGAAACAAAAAGAGCAATAGTGGCTAATAAATCGACAGTAATTTTTTTGTTGAAAATTGATTTGATCCCAAAAAAAAAGTGGGAATAATACCAACTATCCCAAATAGTATGAGTATTAGACCGACAATCGATGAATTGGGAAGAAAAAGATGAACTAATAATATGACACCAAGGCTAAAAACTAAAAAAATATTGAACCTGAAATAGATTAATTCTTTGTCCACTATAAAAATAATACACTGTTTATTAAAAAATTGGCTTTTAGCCTAAAAATGCGGTATCATTTCAGAGTAGAGATTTTTGAAATAAGAGAATTTGCTACGTTTTATTAATTTGCACAAAAAATGGCAAAAAAGTTGTATGTCGGTGGTTTGGCTTATCAAACAACCGAAGATAGTTTAAGAGCGGCTTTCGCTCAAGCTGGTAATGTTGTATCAGCAGTAGTTATTAAGGATAAATTTTCCGGACAATCGAAAGGTTTTGGATTTGTAGAAATGTCGACTGACGAAGAAGCAAATGCAGCTATTGAGATGTGGAATGAAAAAGAACTTGATGGAAGAACTGTTAAGGTCAATGAAGCCAGACCAATGGAAGAAAGACCTCCACGAAGAGATAATTTCTCTCGAGGACCTCGTCAAGGTTACTAACCCTGATATCCAATAAACCCCCCGAAATTCGGGGGGTTTTTGATGGTATAATGGATGGTATTGTAATGATTGATATTAGTGAAAGTAGTATAGTTTTAGAAAATAACCCAGAAGTTGATTTTGAAAATGAGGGAGTGTTGAATCCGGCTTGTGTAGAAAAAGATGGTGTTATTAATATATTTTATAGAGCAGTTAGAAAGGGGAATTTTTCGAGTATAGGAAGTTGTCAAATAAAAAATAACAAGGTAATCAATCGAAGTATAAAACCGATATTGGAGCCTGAGTATAAGTATGAAAATCATGGAATAGAAGATCCAAGAATCACCTATATGGACGGTAAATATTACATGTTTTACACGGCATATGATGGACAAAATGCCTTGGTAGCTTGGGCAACAAGCACGGATTTAAAAACTTTTACAAAAAAAGGGTTGATTACTCCACAAATTACTTATGATGAAGCTGAAGATATTTTTAAAAATACGGGAATGATTGATAAATATAAGTATTTTGAAAAAGAATATAAACAGATTAGGGGTAAAGGAGTATATTTGTGGGAAAAAGACACAATGCTTTTTCCAAAAAAAATAAATGGTAAATATGCGATACTCCATCGGATTTTACCAGGAATTCAGATTTGTTATTTTGATGATTTTGACCAATTAACTCAGAATTTTTGGCGGGAATATTTAAAAAATCTAAATGATTTTGTGGTGATGGATCCAAAATTCCCATTTGAAAATACTTACATTGGCGGTGGAGCAGTTCCAATTGAAACGGAGAAGGGTTGGCTTTTGATTTATCATTCAGTTGAAGAAAGTATTGATAGAGGACCAATTTATCATGCCTGTGCGGCGCTTTTGGACAAGAAAAATCCAAAAAAAGTTATTGGTCGATTACCTTATCCCCTATTTTCGCCAGAAACTGATTGGGAAAAACATGGCGTGGTTGATAATGTAGTTTTCCCAACCGGAACAGTTGTCAAAGGAAATTTAATTTCTATTTATTATGGAGCAGCCGATAAAAGAATTGGGGTTAAAAAAATTAACCTGCCGCAACTATTAAAAGAATTGTTGTCATGAAAATAAGAAAACCTATTAGAGTCATTTATATATCGACTTATATTCCCCAAAAATGTGGAATAGCTACTTTTACTAAAGATGTTACTAGCGCGATAAATTTATTGAATCCGTACGCTTTGGCGGAAGTTATGCCGGTGGTTAAGGAAGGTGAAGATTTACAATTCCCTTGGGAAGTAAAACAAAAAATTATTCAATCTGATTTGAGTTCGTATTTGGAAGCGGCAAAATATATCAATAATTCTAGTTGTGATTTGGTTTTGGTAGAACATGAATTTGGTATTTTTGGAGGGAATTGTGGTGATTATTTGATTCCATTTTTGGATGCTATCAAAAAACCTAAAGTGATGACTTGTCATACTTTGATTGATAACCCTGAAAGTGAATGCGGACAAGTTTTTAAAAAACTGTTAAAAAAAATTGACGGTTTGACAGTAATGACTAAAAATAGCGCTAAAAAAATAATTAATTCTTATGGATTTAGTAAAAGTAAAATTGCAATTATCCCCCATGGAACACCGGATTTTAATTATGATTCGACGGAATTTTATAAAAAGAAAAAAAAGTTACAAGGAAGAATTATTTTGGGAAATATTAATTTGCTTTCAGCAAATAAAGGGATTGATTATTCAATCGAATCGATAGCTAAAATTGCTAAAAAATACCCTGAAGTTTTGTATTTAGTAATCGGACAGACACACCCAAATATTTTGAAGAATGAAGGAGAAAAATATCGAAATAGTTTAAAACAAAAAATAAAAAAATTAGGTATACAAAAAAATGTTAAATTTATAAATCGATATTTAACTTTAAAAGAATTGATTGAATGGTTAAAAGTGATTGATATTTATATAACTCCCTATCTTGACCCACAACAATCTTCATCGGGGGCTTTGGCCTATGCTGTTGGGGCTGGAAAAATATGTATTTCCACGAGATATTTGTATGCTAAAGAAATTTTGGCTTATGGAAGGGGTATTTTTATTCCCTTCAGGGATTCTCGAGCGATTGCTAAGGCAGTGTTGGACATTTGGCGAGATGAAGCAAAAAGAAAAAGAATACAAAAAAAAGCTTATGAATATGGTCGGTTTATGACTTGGTCAAATGTGGCTTTGCTACATTTGGATTTTTTTACAGAAATCATTAAAAATGAAACAAAACATAAGAAAACAAATTGATTATTTGTTAAAAATAACTGACAAAATTGGTATTGTCGAACACTGCTGTTTTGATAAACCTAATTATGTGGAAGGATATTGTGTCGATGATAATGCTAGAGCGGTACAGGTTTGTTTGGGTTTTCAAAACGAATATCCAATTTTGAAAAAAGTTTTGCCGACTTATTTTGGATTTATAAAATCAGCAATAAAAAAAGACAAACTTTATAATGATCTAAATTCTGATTTGAGTTGGAAAAATGATTTTATAATTAATGGCGAACATTATGGACGAACCTTGGCGGCATTAGGAGAAATTAATAATTTGGAAAGTAGTCGATTGTTTGAACAAATATATTCATTTTTTACTGAAAAAAAATCACCTTATATTAGAGTAACTTCACAAATAATTTGGGGATTAAAAAATTATCGACCAGAGGATATAAAAATTTGGGCTGATGCAATGGTGCTGCAATATATGAAAGAAAAAACAAATAATTGGAAGTGGTTTGAATCGTTAATATCTTATGACAGCGGACGGTTGCCAATGGCTTTGCTGGCGGCTTATCAGACGACAAAAAACGAACAATATCTGGAGATAGCATTGGAATCTTTAGATTTTTTGACTAATCTTATTTTTGATAAGGAAAAAGATTGTTTTGTATTTCCTGGAAATGTAGGGTGGTTAACTAAAAACAATAGTCGAGCCATTTTTGACCAACAACCGATTGAGGCTGGGTCGGCAACTGAAGTATATTCTCTGGCTTTTTTGATAGTTAAAAATAAAAAATATAAAGATTTGGCATTAAAATCTTTTGGTTGGTATAGTGGAAAAAACATTTTAAAAGTAAATATGATTGACGAAAAAACAGGTGGAATTTATGATGGATTTAGCGAGAAAAAAGTGAATAAAAATCAAGGAGCGGAATCAATATTATCTTATCTACTAGCCAATAACGCATTAGCAAAAATTTCTTGATCACTTAAATGAAATAAAAGTGTTAAGATATAAATCATATGAATCAAACAGATGGAAAATGTCCAAAATGCGGGGCTGATTTGAGCCCAGTTACTGAAACAAATACAGGAAGAAAGTTGCAACGATGCAGTCAAGGATCTTGGAATCCACAAACACACAAAAATGAAGGTTGTGATTATGTAAAATGGTTGGAAGTTGAACCACAGACTCTGGATGAAAAATGCCCTAAATGCGGAGCAGCATTAATTTTACAAGTAACTCGCTTTGGAAAGAAAATGAAAAAATGTAGTGCTGGAACTTGGAATAAAGAAACAAAAAAAGTTGAGGGTTGTGATTATGTGGAATGGATCAACGGAACAACAGAAACTCTTGATGAAAAATGTCCAAAATGTGGTGAAAAATTAGTACTGTTTACCACCGCCAATGGTAAAAGAATGAAAAAATGTTCAACTTCTGGTTGGGATCGAGAAGCAAAAAAAGCGACTGGATGTGATTATGTTTTGTGGCTTAAGGCTGGACAAACAGTAAGTGATAATGGCGAAGAATTTTTGCCACCCGAAGAAGAATAAATTAAATAATAATTAGGCCAACTATCCCTACAAAAACAAGGTAGACGACACAAGGGAGAATAACTCGTTTGATTATTTCTGTTTCTTGACCTTTTAGACCAACGACAGCTAAGGCTGGCAAAATGTCGGCTAGGGCAATCATATTACCAGCAGCAGCTCCAACTAATTCTAATGACAAAATCATAGCCACACTAAAACCAAGAGTAACACTAGTGCTTTGGAGAATACTGCCAAACATAATATTGGAAATAGTAGCAGAACCAGTAAGAAAACTACCGAATGCTCCAATGAAAGGAGCCATAAAAGGTAAAAGTGATGTTTTAAAATTATTAGCAATAATTTGTAAAAAAGAATAATTATTAGAAATATTTTGATCTGAATTGACCATTAGCTGAACCATAATGGAAATAATAGCGATGATTAAAAATGGTTCAATTGTTTTGATAAATGAGCCTTTGATAGTTTTTAGATCAAATTTTTGTTTTTTTTGAAAGAAAATAATAGTAATAATAGAAGCTAAAATAAAAGCAAGACCGGGATTAAAAATATTGAAGCTGTGTTGCATGCCAAAATTTACAGTATAAGTAAAATTACTTAAACAAAATTTACTAAGAATTAATAAAACTATTAGTAATATATAAGGGAAAAATATTTTGAAAGTGGACATTTTTTCAACTCCTAAGTGTTCTTGACGAAGAATTCTAATATTACGAGGAATAAGAAAATTTAGTTTGATAGCTAAAAAGACAATTAGAAATCCAATAACTGAACCAATAATTGAAGGAAATTCTTGTCCTAAAAAAACTAATAAAACAGAGGGTATAACAAAAGCAATTCCAGAAAAAATAGCAAAGGGCAACGCTTCAAGAAAATGGATCTTTCTCTCTTTTTGGCTAGAAGTAATCATCCATAATATAAAAACAGGAACTAAAAATCCAACCATATTTATGAGTGCAGAATAAAGAGGAACACCAGCTATATCTAGTCCCGCAAAACCAATTCGAATGGGTGTGCCAGCGGCTCCAAAAACCACTGAAGCGCTATTACCTAAAAGTGCCACAGCTACAGCAACTATGGGAGATAGTCCAATACCAACCAAAAGCGGAGCAACTACAGTTGAAGGAGTCCCAAAACCAGCAGTTCCTTCAAGAAAATTTTCTAAAAACCAAGCCAAAAGAATAATTTGAATTCGATAATCTGGAGAAATTTTTTCTAAATATAAACAAAGATTGTTGATTATTTTGGTTTTTTTTAATGTCCCTAAAAAGAAGAGAGCCCCAAAAATTATTAATAAAATATCAGTAGCAACGAATGTCCCTTTTAGAAAAGAGGCACCAATAAAATTTGGCCGCATCTGCCAAACAAAAATTACTAAAAAAAGGGTAACCAAAAGTGAAATCAACGATGCCCATAGAAGTTTAACTTTTCTTAGAAAAATAAGAATTACAAATAATGCGAGAGGAATAACCGAAAGTAGCAGCATTAATTAAATGATAGCACGAAGAATCTTTCAATTGATGCCGTAGCGCCAAAAAATAGCGGTGATATTTGGATTACCACTGACAAGTTTTATGGCTTTTTTCAATTCATATTGACTGAGAGTTTTGTCTAACGGTTCACGATTAGGAATATCACCAGTGTAATAGCTTTGTAAAGTTGACAAAGCACGGCTATCACCTAGTTGACCTAAGGCCCAAATGGCTGAATTTCTAGGATCAAAACCTCGACTTTCGTCATTCAATAAACGGATCAAAGCTTCAGTACAAACACCACCGTATTCTTTGGTGGCATCTCGACATTTGGTTTTGACATCAAAACCGATCCAAGTGCAAGTGATGACAAAAAACAATAAAAAAATACTTAAACCGATAGATAAAAAGAAAAGAACTGGTTGTTTTAACTGATTAACAATTTTCATTTTTTATTCCTCCTGTTGGTTATAAATAAAAATATTTTCAATATTAACTTTAAAAAAAGTAGCAATTTTGAAAGCTAATCCCAAAGAAGGTAGATATTTTCCACTTTCGATAGCAATGACAGTTTGACGAGAAACATTGAGTTTGTCGGCTAATTGTTCTTGGGTCAAATTTTTTATGATTCGAAAAACTTTTAATTTATTTTTCATCACTTTTACCTCCAAATTTTCGATTCAAAAAAAAGTAAGAAATAGTATAAACAGTAATTAAAAATAAAGTTAAATATGCAAAAATAACTCCCAATGTTTCAGTAAAAATAAATTCTCCTTTGAAAAATACTGACAATTTACTAAGAGATGGAACCAACAAAAGAAAAGAACCGATACTAATGGTAGGAACAAAAATAGCGTAGGTAATGTTGGCAGCTTTTTCTTTAATTTCTTGTTCCCTTTCATCAATATTAATATCAGTTTTAAATCGAACGATAGAAAAAAATAATATTCCGGTTAGAATACCGACTACAGCTAAAAGATATAGTTTTGAAAAGATAGAAATTGTAATGATGGTGATTATAAAAATAATTACTGAAGATTTTATTTTTTCATATTTTTTTATATTCATAACTGATATTGTAAATGTATCTTTACAAAATGTCAAATTTACTTTACTATTTATTGGGATTTTTAATAAAAAACTTAATTGATAAATAATAGTTGATTTAAACAGTTAATAAATTCATGAAGAAAGAAAGCCTCCGTCTACTGGGAGCAAAGCCCCCTGAACATAACTGGCCAAGTCGCTGGAAAGAAAAATTACTGCTTTGGCAACTTCATCGGGTTTTCCCCATCTGCCGTTGGCCAATCTTTCATTAAAATTGTAGCCGGTTTTGATAAGGTCGACTCTAAAATTTTTTAAAGCACTTTTGACCAGAGATCCAGTGCCAGGTGTTTCTATTGCCCCAGGCAAAATAGCATTTACTCTAAAACCATCTCTACCGTAATCTCTGGCTAAAGATCGAGTCAAGGCAATTACTCCGGCTTTACTCATACTGTAAGGAATAAGGTCTCTTTTGAAAGGAAGAATCGCTTCAATAGAAGAAATATTGACGATTATTCCACCTTTTTTGCCTCTTAATTTTATAAAATTTTGACACATCCAGACAGTGGATTCCATATTTACGGAAAGTGTTTTATTTAAACTTTCTTTTGAGAGTCGAAGGAAATTTTGTTCTGGATAAATACCAACATTGTTGACTAAAATATCAGGTAAAACTTTAGTATTATTCCAAAATCCATCAATTTTATTTTTGTCTGATAAATCTATTGGATAAGTAGTGTTTGGGCCTTCTTCATTTATATCCAAAAGTATTAAGTTTGCCCTAGCTTCGGAAAACCTTTTGGCTATGGCACGACCAATTCCTGAAGATGATCCGGTTATAAGGACATTCTTTCTTTCGAATGATATGGCTTCGGACAAAGTAATCCTCTCTCCCCTTTCTGAACTCATAATCTGATTTAATTAAACTGTACAATATAATTGTACATCTATTTACTGGCTAATATTTTTATCGTTTCAAGAGTTTTTGGAGCAATGGCAGAAGGAATTTTGTCTAA
>Ga0265297_10002763_pt1 | contig 34247 bp, 67 predicted proteins | sample Munlanlwell13791_FD_192502 | JGI IMG/M metagenome (GOLD analysis project Ga0265297, IMG submission 192502) | Leachate microbial communities from a municipal landfill in Southern Ontario, Canada - Leachate well 137-91 | ecosystem: Engineered > Solid waste > Landfill > Unclassified | place... | reverse complement strand
ATCCTTCACTTATTTCTAATAGTTCTTTTTTTGCCTTTTCCATTAGCCACAGCACATCTCCACCATCAGCTATACTTGAAGCAAAATAGAAATCACCGTATGTATCCCAACCTATCAGCACAGCCCCTCGTAGTTTACTCCATGCACCTTGTAGGATACGATTCGGGGGTAAATTAAGACTTGTAACACATGGAAGGTTTATTACTTTACTCATCTCAGCCACCCGTGTTCTTTACCAGTCAGCTTACGATACTGATCTTGTAAATTCTGATATTCTTTCCAAACCTTTTCAATAAGGACTCTTAGTTCTCCCAGCCGGTCTTCTTCCGAGCGTGTCCGTGGATCAATAGCCTGACACTCAGGGCATACATTGATGTAAATATAATTATTGTCGACTTCAAAATTTCCTCCACATACAGTACACTTTCTAATCAACATTCTTTCCTCCTTTAGTCCTACAATTATTTATATAATCCAAGAGCACGCACGACTTCTGCAATACATCGTGCATCCTTTTCTTCAAGCCCACTCTCCTCAACACAGTGGACATTCATCTATTCCACCAAGTTTCCCGTGGATAGGGCAGTCATAGACTTCCTTCATTTCTCTTTCCGCTAAAGCCAAAATATCAAAATAATTGCCTGTATAATTTATCTCTGGATGATTATATAGGTAGTTACATACTAGTTCATGGGCTTGAAATGCTCTCTCCCATTGCTCCCCATAGATTGCATCAGCAATAGATAAATTATATTTTGTCCATTGTGGAGAATGGACGTAGCCAAATTTACTCATCTTCCCCTCCTTTCCGACAGGGGCTTTGCCTATAGTGAGTCACACCTCACCCTGACAACTATGTTGCCACTTTAATGTCGCCACCCCTGCCTAGTCCAATTAACTTTTCTCCGTTGCCACCATTGCAGCAAATAAATTATCTTTATCTTTAAGAAGAAGTAGACACCGTGACTGGTCATCACTCAATGTTACCCCCATTCTATCACCAAATTCTAAACTCTTAGCAAATCTGGGAAAGTTAATTTTAAACTCTAAGCCCCCAAAGTAATCCATTGTAGTAGAAACTACATCTTTATAGAAGCAAGAAGATGCCCTTGCATCGAAGGTCCATTCTGTATTCTCTATATTTACATAAAGAGTTTTATTATCCTCCTTACTTAAAACAATGTTAGCTTTCACAACCATATCTTTAAAGCCTTGTGGTATTTCAAAGTAATTATCATCTGGTAACTTTGCTACAAAAGGCTCAAAGAACTCTAAATCAAGATATTCTATATTAGGTGTTGCCGTAGTCAATTCAAAAGTTTCATCCTCATACCTAAGATAGTTACCAGCAGAGAAGAATCTTCCCAGCTTCTTTGATTTTGACTTTAAGAGAATTCTACAGAACTTCTCTGGAAGAAAGAGTGTTTCATACAGTTCTCCACTTACCCCTTGACGTACATTTTTAAATCTAGCAACTCTATCACCATCTGTTGAATAGAAACTACTACCTATTAAGTAGACTCCATTCTGTGCTTCCTTTACTGGTTCTGTAGATGCAAATGCTAAACAATGCTCCAACCCAACAAAGAAATTTGGGGTAAGCACATGCTCATCTTCTGTAGTGGGATTATTCTGTGCATAAAGAAAATCTTCTGCATCTAAAGTATCCAAAGAAATCTCCATCTTGCCACTTCTTACTTTAAGAATATTCTTATGGAGAATAACTTCTACTTCATCCGAAGTGACCAGTTTAAGAAAATCTTCCAAGAACTTACCCTGTACTATAAAGGGAAACTCTGTCTCAAATGGCATAGAAAATGCCTGTATGCCATTGAATGATTTAACCTCCTTACTTGTAAAGTTTACATAAGACAAAGCAGGAGCAATAGGATTCTCGTCCGTACAGGTATTTGCTTTATTCAAAGCGTTAATTAACTCTAATCTTTTCATTAGACACTCCTTAAAATACTTAATATGCTGGTGTTTAAATAATGTTTTACTTTAATAGGCATATTGTAAAAGTCAGCATCAAGTAAAACTTCATCTGCATGTGCTACTAAACGATGCAGGTACGTTATTGTACCTTCGCCATTATTAGGGGAACATCCTGTCATAGATTGTAGATAGTTAACTTCTTCCCAACAGTATTGTATCAATTTTCAATATCCTCCTCTGGTTTATAAAGTTCATAGTCTTCTGGTGGTTTGTAGGGGGGTTTTCCATAAGAACCTTTTAATCTGTATTCTACCCATGTTTTGCACTTAGGGCAGGAAGTATAAAAATTTCTGACATACCAGTATGGTATGTCTTCCATAGTACAATTCCAATCCTTAGATTGGAAATCATTTATCTTCTCCCCACATTTGGGGCAAGTACCTTCAAAGTTTTTTATGTAGTTGAAAAGTCCCATACCTTTTCTCCTTATATATCTTCAAAGAATACTGGAAACTCCCGTTGAAATGTTTTCAGTATTGAAGTCATCAGTTCTACCATTTGGGGATGTGCATCTTTAGCAGTTCTCTGCTGTAAGATTAATCTCCATTGTCGTATATTACTAGTCATTACTACATCAGTTTTCAGTGACATATTTAATACTTGTCGTGCTTGTTGTGGTTGTGCTTTATATTCAAAAATTAACTTCTTATAATACTTTTCACTTTGTTCACAAGCTACTTTCCACAATTCATATTCTGTAGTTTTCAGCAAATCGTAGTCAATATTATAATACCAAACAGGTTTTATAAATTCAACCTCATCAGTATACTTTACAAATCGTGTTGACTCTACACTAAAAGAAGAAAGTCTGTGTCTTGTTAACTCAGCTAAAACCCCCCTATCAGTTCTAAACCGTAAAGATAAGTTAATATGCTCCAACGGTGAAAGATGTCCCCTCTTTATTAACTTTTGTATAAAGTTTTCTTCCTCATCTAAAGGTTTTATATCTGATTGGTAACAATTTCTCGCAGCTCCAGCTATTGCAAAAACCATATCTCTATATGATGGAGGGAGTATATGCCATGTCCAACCTTGTTCAACTATCCGCATGTTCTCTTTATTCCCCCTGTTGGAATTGGTGTTGGTTTCACTCTACTCGTAGAAGTAGAAACTGGTATATTCTTGTGTAGAAATTCATATTCAAATAATATTTCTGGATATTTATCTTTTATAAACTGCATAAAAGAACTTATTTGTCTAGGTTCAAAAGCACCATCTCTTCCTTTCTTTGCCCAAAACTTCCACCATTTTCGTTTATACCAAAAACAATCTCCATCTTTATTAGATGTCCATTCAAAGTAAGAATCTTTTATATATCGTTGTAATCCTTTGGTTGGAGAAAATTCCTCTTCTATGTTTGCAATACAAGCACAACAATTGTGTGAATTAAACCAGTTACAATCTATACACCTAATCAAAGTAATTCCTCCAATTCTTCTTGCTTCGTTATGCTACATGCTTCACATCTGAATTTAGGACTCTTGTCACTGCTACGGTCATACTTCCTACCCCGAACTATTCGATAAATACGAACAGTTGACTTACCACATTCATCACAAGTGCCATGCTTAACTTCCCATTCAGTAGATAGTGACTTACTTTGAAAGATAAACCTATCCACCCAATAAAATATGCAAGCACCAATGGCATTTGCTAATACCGTTCCCCATATTGGGTCTGGTATTAACCATATAACAACCCCCAATATAGGAGAACTTAACTGCCATCTAAAGAAATATACCCCAAATCTTTTAAGGTTCATTCGTCATCTGAAAGATGCTTCTGCTTACTTTGTAGATACTTTTTTCCATAGGTTGAGAATGGAAATAGTGGGCAGGTGGAGGTATCACAATCATCAAACTCTCCATAACCTAGACAATAGTAACAATAAGCATTAATTGCCTTCTTTTGGGTAAGCTCCCCACCAGAAAGATACTTTATAAGGTCTTTCATGCCAAGCTTGGCTTTACCAAACTCCTGTATGCCCTTTAGCATTTCTGAACTATCTGTAGATGGTGACACTTTGTTTCTTTTAGACCTTGCCATAATTACCTCTCCTTTCGCTGAACTCTTTTCTTAATTGCCTCATCTTTTGCTCGTTGTTCTCGTATCCATTTCGAAATGTGTTTACATTTCTTCTGTACATCACCTTCGATTTGAAGATAGTCAGCAAACATATTGAGGGTTAGAAAGACAAGATTTAGCGTGTCTTTAAGCAACCGCACATCTGTCTGCTTACACCCAACACAAAATGAATTAGATGGAGTATGTATAACCTCTATCTCTTTTGGTAGTTCTTCTTTCTTTCTTCTTCCCACTATAGCTCCATTGATGTTAACTTTCGTACTTCCTCTTTTGTCATATCTCCAGGATCATCTGGGTAATTATCTGGAATTCTTTGTATCTTAACATGTGGTAGAAATGATAATCTATCTAACAATGTTAATGCCTGTGCTTCGGCCCCTTTATCCAAAAGAATTATAATCTTTCTAAAGAGGTGGGCTTTATTGTAAAGTAAAGCAACTTGCTCATCAGTAATTGAGGTTGTTAATAGTGCTGTAGTATGAACGTACACATCAGAATAAAATTTAATTTTGATAGCATCAAACAACCCCTCAGTGATGTACAAAATTCTTCTGTCATAAGGAAAATCCCAAGTGTCATAATCAAATAAACAAGCTTTAGGATGTAGTATAGATTCTTCCTTAGATAGATTCTTATACCGTAATGGGGATAGTGGGTCAATGCTTCTACCAACCCATGTCACTAATTTTCCATTAAGATAAAAGGGAAAGATTATTCTATTTCCCCAACCATCTGTAGAAGAAATAGAAAATTTTAAGTTATACATACCAACTACCCATGATGGGTTTTCAAATCCCCTATGGAATAAATACCTAAGAAATGGGGAACTTACTGCATTTATATCGGATAAATCTCTAAATGTTGGTGGAAATTCCATATACGCTATTGGTTTCGGCTCTTCTAATTTTGGTTTAGTATACCATATTTTTGTGAGATTGTCAAGTAAATTATCATCTATTGTATAAGTTTCTGCTTCTAAGAGTTTCTTAGCATCAATGGTAGATACATTAAGAAGTCGGCTAAACAATGCAGGTAACGTTCCTGAATGGCTTTGGTTTCGCCAACAGGTGAAGAAGTATCCTCGTTTACCTTCCAGTATACCCAAATGATAACCTTCATCGTCATTACAAAAAGGACAATTAATACTTGCCAAACATTTTCTTCCAACGTTCTTCCCTTTAGTAACATAAGAAATACTATTCTCCTTTAAGAGACTCAATATCTTCTTTTGCATACCCTTTTAGCTTTACACTCCTTAATACTTGTTTTAATGCTTTCTGTTTAATTTGACATATCCGTTCTATACTAACCCTTAAGGTACTTGCTATCTCTATCAGTTTCATATTGTTCCAGAAATAGAGTTTAAGTACTTCCTGCTCTTTAGGCTTTAGCTTCTCTAAGCACCCCTGCAAGATGGTTCTTCCTTCATCTTGTAATAGAAATTCTTCCACATTACTCTCTGCTTCCATATCCGAACATTCATTCCATTGTAGCATTTTATAGTCTTGTGTGTTTCTATCATATTTGAACCAGCTAAGTTTGCGTAGTTCATCCTTCATATCATAGGTTATCTCTTTTATAGCATAGGTAGAGAACTTTACATTCTTTGTAGGGTCAAATTTCTTATTGGCTTCCAATAAAGCCATATATCCTACTGATACTAAATCATCATAATGTTCAGGAGATAAGGAGTAGGCTAATTTTGTAATAGAGGTCTTGTAGTTGTCACATAATTCTTGGTCAGTCATCGGCTTTTTCCATTTCTTTTTCTAAGTATTCCAAAGCTAGCTTTTTACTTAAGCTTGGTGTATTATAATTTCTTTCAAAAGGGTTAATTAACTTTCCAACACCCCCTACTGGTGTAGGTGGATAATCTGGCTCTGTTTCTAATGCCATCTGTATCTTTAATAATTCACTATAAGAAAAAGTTATACCCCTTGTTATATATTTTAAGACTCTTGTTGCTGTTTTCAAAGGGGTAGTAAAGTGTTCTATTGTTCCCCGTTTAGTTTTAAGTGAATGTTCAAAGGCAGGAGTGGTAATAAATCTATAAGTTTTTGGATCGTAGGCTGCTTGACAGCATGATAAATCAAAGGAGCTTATAACTTCTTCGGGTGTACCACATAAGAAACCAATACTATGGAAGTTATCTTTAACCTGATAGCTTATATCAGAAAGGAACTTACTATCAGATTTAGGAGTAACCTTGATTGTCATTAAGGTATATCCTACAAAATCAGAGTTATAATTTATTCTATACAACAGCCCTTTCCCAAAGTAGACACCACAGCATTTCTCCATCTTAGCAGAAAATGTTTCAAAATCAGCTCTATTCCTAAAATAGAAATCATAATCACTAAAGCCAATGTTTAGGAGTCTACTTGCAACCGACCCTCCTGCCATAAACGCATATTGGTAAATAGAGCTGACTACTTCTTTAGGAAGTAGAGAATGGAATTTTCCAACATAATTAGTCTTCTGTAAAGAACTTTTCGGAAAATAGTAATCTAAAGGATTAGTTTCTAACTCTTCTAATTGCATCACTTCACTCTCCTTGTAAGTTTTTCTTTACCCTGAACTATGGCTTTGAAGATATCCTTTCCTGCTTTTAAATACTTATGCACTTTCTCCTCTACACTATCGCCTTTTGTAATGATAGAATAAACAAAGACTTTCTTGTTCTGCCCTACTCTGTATACCCTATCCATTGATTGGGTATAGTCAATGTAGCTAATTGGTTCCTCAAAGTAAATAACATAGTTTGCAACACTCTGCATATTCATTCCAAGGCTACCACTTTTAGTATTAGCTACCAACACTCTTATCTTATCATTGTTTAAGAACTCCTCTTTAACAAACTTCTTATCTTTTGTTCCACCATATAGCCGTATATGTTTAATCTTTTCTTTAGTCAACCTCTCTGACACCAAGTCCCCTGACTTAATAAAGTCGAGAAAGACTATCACCTTTGAATCGTCAGGTACTTGAGTAATTAACTCAACTAAAGCATCCATCTTATAAGTATCTTTAATTATAGTTACCTTCTCTCCCTCTTGGTTTTTAAAGTCAAGAAACCCACTGCATAGTTGACGCATCTTCATAAACCCCAACTCTACATTAGAGTCTAAGGTTTTAATTTCATCTTCATATAAGCTAACCACATCAGGATGTAAGTCTACTTTTACCTCTATAAATGTTTTGTCTGGTAAGTCTAAGACTTCATCTTTCGTATAAGATATAGACCTGTTTGCTATTCTCTTATTTAAGACAGGTTTCATTTCTTTCTTAATCTTGAAGTCTACCCCACCCCAAAAATTATTCTTAGCTGTAAAGAACGCCTCTCTAAAAAGTGTTAGAGAATCTCCTAATGTTTCACCTTTATCTATTAGATAAAACTGGGTCCACAAGTCCTGTGGGTCACGGTTCATTGGTGTTCCAGTTAAGCCATATCGCAGTAGTATGCTCTTAGCAAGCTGTTTACTTATCTTAAAGTTCAAAGAACGTGGGTTCTTCATCAGATGTATCTCATCCCAAATTACTACATCAAAGTAAGAAGCAAACTTATTTACTTCTGGTATGTCGATTGCCCATTTTCCATTCTTATTATTTGTAAGTAACAACTGCAAGCCAGTATAATTTAATAGAAAGAGTTCTGTTCCATTCTGTAAATGTTCTTCTATCATAACCTTTCTATCTTCTATCTTACCAATTAATTCAACAAAAGAAAAGTCTGAATGTGTTACCACTTCATCGGCAAAGGTGGAAACTGTAATTATATTAGGAGAAAGAACTAATGCCCTCTTCCATTCTGCCTTACGTATAGTTAAGATGTCTAACACAATTTTGGAATTGTGGGTTATAATAAAGTCATGAATAATATATAGTCCATCATCTGATGATACAGAAATACAAACCCCATCTTCCTCTCCAACATACTCTATACTTTTTATTCCTCTTCGTGGAAAATATTTTGTATGTGGGTTAAAACGGTCTTTTTTCCTACTTAATCGAAAGGGCATAACCTCATTTGGAAGGGACATAATCACTCTAAAGGAAGGTTGCCCATATCTTTTTTCTCCTTTATACGTAAAGGGAGTAGACTCTGATTTTTTTACCTTGCATACCCCTCCTAAAGATTGAATTAGAAATACTACACCATTTTTAAGCTGTTCCGAAATGGTGTAGTATTCTATTGTAACTCCATCTTCAGATATGAAACCATCCGTATCCATTAATCCTTGTAATAATGCTAGTCGTACTTCAGTAGTATTCCAGAGATATTCTTTTGGAATAAATTTTTCTCCAGATTTTATTGAGGTTAGACCATAATTTCTTAAATAGGTAAGAAGTAAATTAGTTTCTCCCCTTTTTCCAGTTAACCCAAATGTAAACTTAGAATATTTTTTTACTGTTACATTATAATGTAAGCTTATAGAAGAACAATAATCAATTATTTCCTTATCAGAAGAAGTTATCCATACAGCTGATTTTTGGTTTAGGGAACCATCCCCCAACAAAAGACCTAATAAATAAGGATCTACTGTTATCTCTTGTTCTTCAAACTCTACTGGTGGTACTAATGGAATAAAGAATTTAGTATTTTTTATTGCGGACTGGGTAATCCCACGTTGAATAAGTTGTTTGGTACTTAAAATATTATAGCCTTGCTTTCTATGTTTTTCAACTGGTGTCCGTACCTTCCACAAATGATCCTCACAACAAATAACTTCAGTTTTATCTGTAAATGAGATTTTAAACATCTTTCTATCTTTATGTTTAAAGACTCCTGTGACTCTTTGAATACCCCCATCCGGATGAATAATTTCATCCCCAAACTTTAATTTTCCAATCTCTACCCAACCAGTTGGAGTTAAAACTGGCTCTGTTGGTCTGAGCATTTTGCCTGTGCCCATGTCCAAGAAATAGAGAAAGCCATCTTCGGCTAATCCTGTTGCAAGACACACTCTTTGGTGATGGAATGGTTTCGTCTTTAAAGTATTCTGTGGAAGAATATTTTCTACGTCTTTAAACACTTCATATGATTTCCAAACTGAATAATCATTCAAAGGTTTATTTAGAAATTCTTCTATGACAGTTCTTGATAACATTATTCTCCCATAACCTTCTGGAAATAGTTTTTAGCACCTCCACTATACTTGTGAAGGGTTTTTCTTAAATCACCTGTCTGCCTGTGGTATTTAGTCAGGATGTAAATTGCTGCCTCCTTACTCTTTTTTTCATCAAATAAATCTTTGCGATGCTTTATAATACCCTGTTTCTTTAACTCCTTTTCCCAGACCACATGACGAATCTGGTACATCCCCAAAGCTCCCTTCTTGGATACAGCCTTAGGATTAAAGTTGGACTCCACTCTCGCAATATTAAAGAGAAGGGTATCATTTATAGGATTATGCCAGATACCCTTCTCCAATTTGGTAGTGAAGAATAGGATAGAAAGTATCCCAAGTATTAGAAACTTACTCTTCATCCTCTTCCCCACCACCTATAGTTTCCCAATAATACTTATCATTCTTAATTCTTGCACTGGAAATGCAGAACTGACCAATAGCATAATTCTGTGTGATACCTATAGTAGAACCATCTGGAGCATTTCTTGCCTTATCAATAAACAACCTTGCTATGCCTTGTTTTCTTTCACTCCTTGCTTGTGTATAAGTGATTAAGTTATCTGCAACCCTTACCTTACTAAAATCCTCTGCCAAGAATTTTCTCGTTAATAACTTTCGACCTTCAGCAGATTTGTTAGTCTGTGCCACCGTTACCATCGCAATCTTTCTTTCACCTGCTATTCCTCTTAATGCAACTGCTGTCTGCCCTAAATCAATTCGTAACTTCGCAGCATCTATATCCATCAAATCTAAATAGTCTAAGAGAATAATATCTGGTGTAAAGTTATGGTAACTCTCCAAGTTATCCAAGTAGGCATTAAGTCTATCTACTGACAATGTACCTGTTGGAAACTCTTTTAGTACCAACTGAAATTGAAAAAACTTACTGAGCTCCTTCTGTAAATGTGGTATTATCAATCGTTCATGCAGAGATTTAATTCCATAAAGTTCTCGGTAGTTCACCTTTGAGAACGTGCCATCCTCATCCACTTCAAAGACAGGACTACTGATGGGAGCATTGGTACTCTTATTTAATAGACCAAAGAAACTCTGGAAGTACCTTCCTTTAAGCCTATCTTCACTCAATTCCAATGAGATATGTAAAACTTTCTTACGTTGCAACAATGCATACTTGGATAGATGAACCAGAAACCAGCTTTTACCAGCCCCGCTCCTTGCAACAAAGATGAACAACTCTCCAGGTGAAGGACATACTTCTAAATCATCCAACTGTTTAATACCAGTATAGATTAGTGACTCTTGGTCCAACGTATCAAAGAAGGAAAAACTCTTCGTCATATCCTGAAACATAAACGTTCCAGGGTCAAAGGTAGAAATAGTTTTTTTCCTTCCTTTCTCTAAGATATGTTCAGCTTCTTCAAGTCTACCACTTTGTATTGCTTCCGCTGCCCTTGTTATTGTAATCTTTAAGGATTGTTCCTTGACAAACTTCTCTAATGTCTTTAGAGCATACTCCTTATTAACCGACTCTGCATTTTCAAACAACGCCCCCAACATCTTAGCATAGATACTGCCTGTCTTGCTGTCGTTTATCTCTAACTCAAGCAAATCTGCTATGTGGTTCTTGGGTACTTCATCAAACTCTTGATAGAACGTAATAGCTTTATAAGCAATATTTCTGTAATATGGGTTAGAGAATAATCCAACCTCTATGTTAGATATAATTATTGGAGCGGCTTCATTATCAAAACACAGGAGTGTAAGTATGTTCTCCTGTGAGCCTAAACTTAATTCATCATTCATGTATTATCCTCAATGTCTTTTACCAGATTGAGTACCTCCTGCTTTAACAGTATTAAAATCTTATCAAACCTTGATTCAAAATCGGAATCAGGAATTAATTCATTTACTTCTTTTTCTCCACCATCAGTTCGTATTCTAATATCTACGGTGCAGTAGTCTTTAACTGGAGACCGTCTAATGGTTACTGTTGCTTCTTTAAATTTTAACATCCCAATCTCCCATACTCATTATAATAAAGAACAATATAATAAAGTATAATGCTTCCATAAACCTCCTAAGATACAAATGCTTCATACATTTGGTTTGTAACTTGTATACCAAATCTCTTGGTTAGTATGTTATCCAAATCCCTTTCGTCAATGCTCTCTTTTTTCTCTATGTCTGGAATCCATTCCCGCTTAAATGATTTGTGTGGTAATGTTACCAATGCTAAGTTTTTAAATAGTTCGTCTGTGTACTTGGATGAAAATTCTTTCCATTTGTCTTTGTCTTTAACAATCTTAAGTGCTGTCTTGACTCCAAGTCCCTTATAGATAGGTGGTATATTGTTATGGTTGCCACACATGGCTCTAACTATTGTCCATTCTATAGGGTTAATACCATATTCATTTTGAAAATCTTGCTGTGTGTAAGTGCCTTTATTGCGTTGTATAGTAGTTGAAGATGTTAATACTTGAAACAAGTCATCATCGTTACTGCAAATGACTATCTCATGGTCCCAATACCTACCACATATTGCTGCAATTAAATCATCAGCTTCATACCCCTTTACACCCCATCGAATTATTCCTGAATCTTGCAAAAACTCTTGCACATATTTCCTACTTTCTATTGAGTATGTAAAGAAGTCATCATCTAATTTCTTTCGGTTCGCTTTATAATTTGTATACTCTTGTTTTCGTATTAGCGGTGGGGAATCTGTACAGACAACCACTCTGTTTGGTTTGTGGATATTGACATACTTTGTAAGTAAGGTCACAAATCCATACAGACCCCCAGTCCTCTTGTGATTAAAGAGTAGCCCTTGATGTATATTCAGCATCCTAAATAGGATATTGTTTTCATCTATAACAAGTATTTTCATTTTCTCCTTTTAATATATTCCAGTAAGTCATCTATCCTATTTTGGTTTGCGTAGCGAGAATTGAACTCGCAACATCCTGCTTTAAAGGCGGGAACTCTTCCATTTGAGTTATATGCATGTAAGAATAAATAGTAACTGGAATCCTTTACATTTGGAGGGGGATGTTGTTCGGCTGCTGATAATATCCCAAGTATTAGGCATGTAATGATAGAAAGTATTCAGTGAAAAGTTATCTATCACGTTAAACCGCATCCCCCATTACTTCTACTCCATATATAATTTCTAATCCTAATCTCTTAGCTTCTTTAAGCTCCATCTTTGCTCCCGTAGATTCTTTCCAATTAGGGAGCAGGTAAATAACATCACATCGTTTAATAAACTCTAAATCTCCTTTAATAAATAAATCAAAACAATCCTTGTCTTCTGTTCCATGACCCATAAATATAGAATTCGTATGTGGGCAAATTACAGCATACCCTTGTTTCCATAATTCAAGGGCATGTTTTCTTGCGAGCATGATATTTTCCCATACTTCGTTCTCATTCTGCCCTCTGTATTTTCCTGCTATATAGACAAGTTTCATAGAATCCTTTTTAAAAGGTGGAAGTTAAAATACCTTTTTACTTTAATGATTGATTTCAAGTCAATTGTGTTTACCATTTCACCATACTCCCGAAGGAATAGTTGGAATTGAACCAACAAATTTGCATGTAAGATATTTAAGTACCACCTTAATTTTTAAAGTTGGGACCAAGAGTCTAACAACCCTTTCCTGATTGCCCTATCAGGACTTAGTTTTAATGGCATCCTATAGTCAGTAAGGGAACCGAAGTTCCAAAATGTACTTTGTTTTGTGCATGTATGACTGTTAGTATTGGTCCCATTTGTTTAATATATGGGGGAGTGTCCGCTGCGTTCGGAGTGCATGTAATGATAGAAAGTATTCAGTGAAAAGTTATCTATCATATTTTAACGGACCTCCCCACTCATTCAAAGTCAAGTGCTGAAAGTTAGAAAACCTAAACTGCTCTATCCTCTGAGCTACCTCCCCGTATCAGGGAGGGTTGGATTCGAACCAACGACCTGTGCATTAAAAGTGCATGTAAGGTTTCCAAGTATCAGCACTTCGTTTTTACTCCCTTCCCAATTTCTTTTTAAGGTCAGCTATCCTTGCATCAGCAACTTTTGCTTTCTCTTCCCTGCTCATGTAGGTGTTTCTCTTAGCTTCCTCATTCTTCAACTGTCTTTCCAACTCACTTCTGTTCTTCCTATCTATCTCTGCAATAACATCAGAAAACTTGCTTGCAAGATAAGTAGGAATCTCAATACCATCCTCATCAAAGCCTTTCATTACCATCTTAAGGACTTCTTTGGCAAGATACAACTCCTCTAAATCTGCTGTATCTGTATCCACATTTACTACAATTCGTAAAGACATACTATCCTCCTTTTACTTTTAAGGCATCTTGTATTTTTAATAACTTTGTCTCCATAATTTCATCATACAGAGAAAAAGATGAAGCCCTTAAGACTTTCAGCAAATTAGGAAGGCTATAGAAATCAGCCTTAGAAACATCCAATTTACTATAGAAGGGTACTACCCCCTTAATTCTCTGAGAAAAGCAATCTGTATCCCCAGGAACATGGAGCAAGTAGGTTGTGGGGGAGATTTGAAACTTCTCCTGGTACTGTCTGTAGACAGTAGAGAACATAGGAGTTGAATTCTCTCCACCATCAGATACAATGACTATACCATTCACTAAGATACCCTTATCCAACACCAACTGCAACCCACTACCTATAGAAGTAGCACCTCCAGGTCTTACCCCTCTGGTTAGGTTTTTAATTTCATCCAAACTCTTGCCAGTTACTTCAAAAGACTGTGGTCTTGTATCAAAGAAAACTAAATGTATCTTTCCTTTCACAGTTCTTGCAAGGAATGCAGCAACTTCCTTAGCTTTCTCAATACTATATGACATTGAACCAGACCTGTCTCCAAGTACCAGCCAATCACCATCCATACCTTTTAAGGTATCTATCTTATCTTCTTGTACTTTCTTTAACTGCTCCTTTACTTTCTTATCTACTACCACTTCAGCAGCCCTTCCTGCCTTCATTGAACTTACTCTTTTATCAGTCTGAACTTTCTTAAGGCAAGTCTGATATGCGTTCTTCAAGACTGAATCTTCCATCACACCGAGCTTAGTCAGCATGTTGGTGTTGGTGAGAAGTTCCGCAGCACTCATGCTTTCTATAAGAGCTAATAGTAAATTGGTATTTTTCTTAACGCCACCAACTGCACCAATAGCAATCATAAAGGGTATCTTGTGGGTAAGGATAGCACCCGCCGCCTCAAGTGGGTCCATGGCGGCTAAAGTACGCAGTACCTCAAACACTGAGTTCCTTGGATACTTTCTCTCAAAGAGAATCTTCTGTGCCCTTGTTCCAGGTTTAATATGGTTAAGTGCATACAGTGTTTTCATACTCTCCCTGTGTTGGAGACAGGTTCTGTCAAACCACACAGGATTAGCTTCCCTTACTCTGAGATACTGTTCAATGCCATAGTTAAAAAGCTTCTTGGAGCCTGCTACTCTGCCTGCAAAGGACTTGTCAAAGCGTATTGCCTTCACAAGATTCCTTGGATCAAGTAACAGTAAATGGGCAACAGCATTTTCATGGTACTCCCCATTATCAATTCCCCTAAATGCAATTACTGGACATGCAACTTTGGAATCCCTGATTTCACCGTTGGTCTGATTCCATGCTATCAGATGAGCATAGAAGTCAGGGTCAACTTTAAGAATATCCAACCCGTCTTTGGTGTAGTCAGATAATTCTTTGTGAGCAATCCTTAAGAAGGAACCTAAGAGTTGCTGAGTCGTTAAATCTTTTTCCATTCGTGCCTCTCTTTGTGTCTCAAATTTTATACCCTATTATAACATATTTTGAAACAAATGTCAAGATAAAAATTTATTCCCCTGCGATATTAAATGTTTAGAATGAAATCTATTAACCCACTTTTTATGTATCCAGGAAACTCATTGTCGAGCATAGATGGAAAACTCTCCGTCATTGACAGTACAGTATTAAAGTTTAATGGTAGTGAAGTGTCTTCCAGTATCACCATAGTTACTATATCAGAAAATAATTTAAAGAATTTATAGGTTGTTGTTTTGTCTGCCTCTGGTTTAATTGTTTGTAAATAGTTTATCAAGAACTCTGATGTAGCTTTCAGTTTATCTTTCGTTGTCTTATTAGCAGTAATAGATACATATATATTGTAGCTTGGAAATTGTTGTTTGGTTTCTTTGGTAAACTTTTTCGTCAGATAAGAATACAATAAGGATGGATATTCTGTATCAGAATGTTTCCTGGAGTGTAAGGAAATCTCGTACTCTATTTCCGACTTCATTTTTTGTAATTCTTTAACAGATAAAAGTTTTAAGTTTATCTCTGTTATTTGATTTCCAATAGAAATCTTCATTATGAAATTCCTTTCATCAGAACTGCGGTTTTTTTGCAGTTCTGATATTTATAAAAACTTCAATAATTCTTATATTTATATATTATATTAATTTTTAATATATATATATAAATATATATATATCTACTACCCCATTTTTTCCTTCTACCAGAGAGTGATTGCAGACGGTCCATAGTACAGAAACCGCCTATAACTTGGGTCTCTTTCCTAATCTTCTGTATCTATTTGGAAACGAAAAGAATAGGATCATCTGAGATTCTGGTAAAAATTTGACCACAAATCTGTTCTTAAATCCATACAATTTAAGTTGAGGATTTATCTCTTTTAAGTATCTTTTTATCTGTGGAATATTTTCCTTCACCGACAAACTATTCATTATTGGAATCTTATCCAAAAACTTTTCATACCCTACTACCCACTTTTGCCTATGACAGAAATTCTTAATCAGAATCTCTGTCATCCTTTTTGCTGTTGGTGTCATGTTATTCAACATCTGTAATGGAACACTCTTACTATACTTGTCTAAATTAGCCTTATAAAATTGGTTGTTCAACTGTACTGTAAGAAGTCCATCTTCTTGTTTATAATCTGCTGATAATATACTCTTAAAACCTTTTACCAACTCAGTTCCCTTAGAATAAAACTTTAGGTAAGTAAGTTCTGTACTCTCCCATCGTGTTACTGACTCTATTACTTCTTGGGATGTTAATGCTCTTTTACCATACCCTGCCTGATGCAGTAGCTCCCATACAGTGGAGAATTCCATATGTGGAGACTTAACTACTTGCGACTTGTGGATAATTGCATTTAAAATATTTATATCTCTATTTCCTGGCAAGCCATGCCTACATGAGATAGTGTATTCTTGGTCATTCCATTCTGTCAACCGAGTCTTGGTTGAAAAGAACAGTGGATAGTCCATAAAGTTAATATTCTTTTTTAGTAGTTCCATCTTTAGAGTTTTTGACATAGTATACCATATTTTGAAACAAATGTCAAGATAAAAATAAATTATTTTTTATTCCCCAATACTCACAATGAGTTATGGGGTGAGGAGTTGGGATTGAACCAACGTCTTGAGGACCACAGCCTCACGTTCTACCATTGAACTATCCCCACCTACTCATATCCTAATCCCACATATGCGACTCTGTTTTAATTGGGTAGAAAACTAATGCTTTGAATTCCTGCACAGAATTTTCCCCCTCTATTATATTATCGGCTGAAATCTCAAATATTGAACCATTTTCTTCCACAAATAAATCTTTTTCTTCATACTCTACTATATCCGACAGTAAACGTGGGGTATCAAACTCTTGTGGAAACCCTACATCATCGTAGTCTGGACCTGCCACCAACACCTCCAGTTCCCCATCTAAAGTTTGCAACTCTTTAATTAAATCTTTTACTGTCATCACTCCCCTCCTTCCAATTTTTTAAGGTACATTCTCCAATCGCTTTTCGTGCTGTTCTTCCACCCCTACAACACCAGTCATTATAATTCTTAGCCAACGTGGAGTCCTTGGGGTGTCTCGCATTGTGGTGATGTTTACAGTCTTTGCATTGTTTTTTCATATTACTTAGTATAACATATTTTTAATCCGTTGTCAAGACTTTTTTTCATCCCACCCCATTGTAGCAAATAATCCTATTAGTCCACCAGTAATAGAACAAACCCACCATGGACCTACAATAAGGGCTGTGGATAAAAATGCCGTTAAAAGAAAAGTTAATGCCCTATACACTCCTTTCATGTTTCTACCTCCTTACCAACTTGACCAATAATAGTAGTCGGCTCTGTTATTTTCAATCGCCAACTCTTTTTCCAACATCTCTTTTGTTTCTAAAATATTCCTGTAATAATACTCATCGTAGTCTGTATGCCCAAAGAAGAATCCACTTTGAGAAGGTAGCAACTCTTGACAAATCTCTGGATAATCTACTATCTTACCATCATCATACTGGTCTTCCTCAATTAGATTTCCATTGGCATCTTTGGTGAAGGTAGTCCTATCCAAAACTTTTCCATCAATTAAGCTACACTTCTCCAGAATAAGACAGCAGACATTATACAGTTCCCTCAACTGGTCTTCCGTAACATAATACTCTTTACAATCATCTTCTCCATCTTGCACATTCTCAACAAACCATTGGTGGATAGCATTGGCTTTTCTCCAGTCAATAACTTCACAAGATATGGAAGAAACCTTATCGGCTGGAATATCAGCTCTAATTTCTCCACCAAATTTAACTACTACTTCATGTTTTTCCTCAGGTTTGGTGAATTCATAATTCCTTACATAAAATTTCTTAATTAATCCATGGTCAAGCCCCATCTAACACCTCCTATTTAACGTGGTATATCTAAAATAAGATGCTCTTTAAATCCTGGATGGTTTTTAAAAGAAGGATCATACTCTGAAGCAAGACAGACCCCAACCCATCTTTCCAGTATTCTTTTATATCTGCCCCATCTTCCATTGGTTGTTACCTGTCCATGTCCCCACTTAACCCCTGTGATTATTTGTACTCCATGTTTTGGTTTTCCCTTTTTATTATAAACATATTCAGCGAATTCCTGATACTTAGTCTCAGAGAGTGGATATAACCGTGTAGAATCTAAAGGACTTGTGTCATCTCTCCATTTTTCTTTTCTATATCTTTGTAGAAGAAAGAGTTCTTCTTCCAAAGAGCAGATTGTTGTTGGGAATATATACTTTCCAACTCTCGCCAAGTTCTTGCATTCCTGTCGTGATAAGAAAGTCAATCCATTTCCTCTCAGACGCTCATACTCTTTATAAAGAGTATCCTGATTGGTTAAGGCAAGGTACATCTTAACTTCATCCTTCTTTGAGAAAAACTTACTTAGAAGTTTCCTATTAAGCTCTGATTTCATGCCTATCTCCTTTCGATGGGGGGTCTTCCCCCCATGCTACACAAGCAATCGGGCATTCCCCATCCATTTAATATTCTTAGACTGTGCCACAGCCAACGCCAACTCCTTAATCTCTTGGAGTGTAGTGGTGTATGTTCTGTACCGCTTTTTAGGTTTGTTCATGAGCCTTCCACCTGCAATAAGCTGACCATGTTTCTTTGCATACCTGTCCTTTGGTGAACAGAAGGCAAATGACACCACCATAGACCCATCCTCATCGTACTGCTTTGCTGAAGTAATCTTGCCAATCTCCTTCATGCCTTCATCCAGGACATGAAAAGTTCTGTAAAAGATTTTTGATTCCATTTTTCCCTCCAAAAATTAATTTTTGCTTCGCTCATTTTTTGTCGTGTTTCCTTACTGCGTTTTCTCCCCAACTGGAACTCCCTTATTTTTTGTCTAGATTCCTCACTCATTTTCTTCCCTTTTTTCCCAATCTTCTGCTTTGCTTCTTCAGTGTGTGTTCTCCCTCTACTTTTTTCCCCAATCTTTCGTTTAGTTTCCTCAGTATGTTTTCTTTTTCTCATTTTAGCCCTTGTTTCGTCACTTATAGGAGGTCTTTTCTTAGAAGACTCCCTCATTTTAGCCCTTGTTTCGTCACTTATAGGAGGTCTTTTCTTATGAGATACTCTGTTTATGTGGATAGTATCCTTTTGGGTTTTAGAAAAAGGTTTCTTACTGTTGCTATTGCGGATTTTTTGTGCCTCACTTATCCTTCTCCTTGTTTGCTCAGTTCTTTTCTTTCCTAAATTAGCTTGTCGAATTTTTTGTTTAGTCTCTTCGGAATGCGGTTTTAATTTTATCCCTCTACTATTATTTACAAACTCTGGTTTAAGGTTGAATACTCCAAGCTCTTTTCTATAATATTCAAACCAAAATTGTTCCCTCTCAATTAACTTTTCCTTTTCACACTCCTCAACAACGGAGAACTTAAATGCTCCTACACCATATTTGGTGTAACTATTTTGAAGATAGGAGTTGAAATGTGTTTTGCTTTGTAAGTTTTTCTTATGTAATTCCCACCTTCTGTTAATGTGATTACTGCTTCCCACATACACCCTCCCTGTTACCAAATTCTCAATTTTATAAATCCCACATTTTTGTTTCATCTATCTACCTCCAGTTTGATTCCATAACACACTCTCCTTTTATTTAAAGATTTGAATAACTACACAGACTAATCCAACAGATAGATAGAACCCACTCCAAAATAAGCAAGGTGGATACCGTGTTCTTTTCCAATCTCTGCCTAAAAGTAATGAAGCAACAAATCCTGCTATGCCTACGGCAATCATAGTTTTTCTCCTATAGTTAAATATCTTTTTAATTGAAAGATAAACTCCCGTGTATAAGGGTATGCCTTGAGAATAGTTTTAATTGACCCTCCTAAACTCTTTTGTTCTTTACTGTAAAGAGCAGTTAACTCCTTATACAGCATAAGAACTTCTACATCATCGTCAAAGGATAGATTGAAGGAGCTATTGGTTGCTCTCATATTACCTCCGTTAGTATTCTCCAACTCTTTAATTTCATATCTTCAAATATGACCTCTACAGGCACTCCTTTAAGTTCATGCAGGTGTCTTTTCTTGGCTTCTACAAGGAGCTTGTTGATAAACCTTACCACATCACTATAACTCTTGTTTCTATCCTCTTCTGACCATTTGGTATGTTTGTCTACTTTAATGTCTGTTCCCCACCACCCTTTAAAATCACCACATCCCCAATGGTCTTTATCACTCTCTAAAGTGAAACTAACTCCTATCATAGCATCCTGATACCCACCAAATCCAAAGTCTACAGTTGTTATCTTCCCTAAATATCTTTCCTCAGTCATAACTTTTCTCCTAAAGTGCCTCTAATTTCGGCAGTTTATCCCTATGTGTCTTAAGTTTTTTCTCATGTTCTGCTATCAAGGTATCGAAATTCCTAAGGTTATTGACATTCCATCCTTCTACTTTGCCATTAATCCACTTTACTTCTGCACATACCCACTTACTAATATGCATACTTCCTTTTGGAGAATTCTTGGTGGTAAGAGAAAGAATTTTTCCAGGAGTTTGTGGTGTCCCATATTTATACACATAATCTCCAACTTTTAAATTAGTATAATTAAGACTGTTCATATTTATTCTCCTCTGATTCTACCATGATACCTACCAAATCCAAAGTCTACAGTCGTTATCTTGCCTAAATATCTTTCCTCAGTCATGTTGTGCCTCCTTGTAGTCAAACACCCAATTATATATACCATCTCTGTGATAAAAGCATTTTCCTCTTCGTTGTACAAAAGAAAGCCATACCTTTACTTTATGTTTCCCTTCTATACCTACTGTTACAGGAAACCATGCAAACCACTTATGCCACTCCTCTTTTTTTCGTATGCGTTCTTCCCTCAACCTACGTTTTTCATCATTAGATAATCCATCACGCCACCGCATACTTATTCTCCTCTGATTCTACCATAATAGATACCAACTCTTTAAACTTTACTTTAGGTTTCCATCCTAACTTCTCGTAAGCCTTAGTGAAATCTCCACACAACAGTTCTACCTCAGTTGGACGAAAGTATTTCGGGTCAACTCTCACCAAAACTTTTCCCTCAACCTCACCATACTCTTCCACTCCTTCACCATGCCAATGCACATGAAGGTCAGGTCCAAGATGATGTCCAAAAACTTCTTGGACGAACTCTCTTACAGAGTGTACTTCTCCTGTGGCAATAACGTAGTCATCAGGAGTCCTTTGCTTATTCAGCATCCGCCACATGGAGTCCACATACTCCGGTGCATACCCCCAATCCCTCATCGCATTTAAGTTTCCAAGATATAAGCAGTCCTGCTCTAATCTCATTATCTTACTTGCGGCTTCCACAATCTTCATGCTGACAAATGTTCTTCCCCTACGGGGTGATTCGTGGTTGAACAGGATTCCATTACAGGCAAACAGGTTATATGCTTCCCTGTAATTCTTGACTATCCAATATGCGTATTGCTTTGCAATAGCATAGGGGGATCGTGGGTTAAATGGAGTAGTTTCATTCTGTGGTATCGCTAAGACTTCTCCATAAAGTTCGGAGGTAGATGCTTGGTAGAATTTGCAACTTGGGTCCTCCATTCTTACTGCTTCTAATAATCTTAAGGTTCCTATTGCATCTACCTCCGCAGTATATTCTGGTACTTCAAAAGACACCTGTACATGGGACTGTGCCCCTAAATTATATACTTCGTCTGGTTTTATCTGCCTTATGATTTTGTTCAGGTTGCTACTGTCTGTCAAATCACCATAATGCAAATGTATCATACTGCCTAAATGGTCTATTCTCTCTGTAGTGAAAACTGAAGCCCTACGCATGAGTCCATGTACTTCATAGTCTTTTTCTAATAGCAACTCTGCAAGGTATGAAGCATCCTGGCCTGTCGCTCCGGTGAGTAAAGCTACTTTCTTTTTCATAGGTTATCCTCTAAAGTTTATCCAAAAACTCAAGTGCTGATGTTAAGTCCTCAAAATGATTGTTGTAATTCTTTCCTTCATCATGCTTTTCCAAGTGGACTGTGAAGCCCCCTTTCTTTGGAAGAAGAAACCATACTCTTTCCTGAGTGTTTCTAAAAATGTACGTTTCATCATCCCCAAAACTGATATAGTCTACAATTGGAATAGAAAGTCTAAACCCTCTTTCCTCTAACAATACTTTTATCATCTCCATAAAGAACTCATTCATCATCTTCTCCTAAGAGTAGATACTCCATTAAAGTTTCGGGGTTGTCTTCCTTAAACTTTTCAATCACAAGTTCCCTTAAGATACGATATCCATCATACTCATTTAAGTATAGGGAGAAGCAATCTGGATTTAACTTACCACAATGGGTTACACTTCTCCTTGCTCTCACCCACCCAATTGGATTCTTCTTTATTAGGAATAAGGTTAGTGCCTGTACTTCAGTCTTATCCATACTTTTCTTTCCTTATCCTTTTTTTAAGGACTCCTATAGCTCTTTCAATCTTCGTCAGTCGTCTATCTGGGGAAGCTTTATGCTTAAGTTGATAAAGTTCCCGCAACTTCTCATAAAGTATAGGTAAGTCTGTCTTATCTTTAGGAGGTTTGTTCATCACTCACCAAGTTGGAAGTTAGTAGTGAGTACGCCATGAGTGCATCAGGGTACTCCTCTTTAAGAAACTCTACTAAGTTATCATACTTCTCCTCTATCACATAGAGTTTGTCTTCCAAGTCCTCACATTCAGAGATTTTATCCTTTAAGTTTGATTCAGCGTCATAAAAGTTATTTTCGAAGTCTTCCTTTTCTCCTACTATATGGTCATAGCAGGTTTTACAATAAGAATATTCATCCTTACAAATCTCATCCCTGCACTCTGCACATTGGTGGAGACTTTCCCCACAACTTTCACAATAGATGTCCTCATTGTGTGCTATCTCAGAGCCACAATCGGAGCAGGTAATTTCTACTGGCATAATCACCTCCTAATCTAAGGTTTCTAAATTCTTAAGAAATCCTGTGTTCTGCATACAGAACTCCACTGACATACGAATGAACTCTGTTCTGGAGATAGTCTTATACTGTGCTACCAACTCGTCTATTTCCTTAATCAAAGAAGGTTCCATTCTTAAGGATAATACTACCTTTGCTTCTACTTTTATCCTAAGTTTTTTCTTCTTCCTCTTCTTTTTAGGTTTCTTTTTCTTTTTCTCCCAACTCCACATTTAATATCTCCTCAAGATTTGGATCTAATATTTGTTTAGCCGTGTCAAGATATTCTTGGAGGAAAGTAGTCTGCTCTATGAATGGAGCAGGTGTTCTCTTTCTCTTGGGAAGTTTTAATTTCTTTTCTTCCTTTGCAAAGAACCTTCCTATCTTAAGAGTAAACTTATCTACCTCCCAAGAAATCTTATCCCAATCCACCACCTCATCTGCTTTCTTTTTTCTTCTCAGCATCTGTACCAATTTCCAGAACTATATAAAATTTCTCTTTCCAACTTGGGGTCAAGTTTCAGCATCATCTTAGCAGGAGGCAACTCTTCCAGTATTTTTTCTTGCTTAATGTGGTAGATGCTGGATAATACATTGAGTGTGTGCTTCTGCGTTTTCATATGGTCTCGGAATCCTTTCGGGTTTCTGACTGTAGGAGCATTTACTCTGGAGCAACAGTCAAAGATAAACGCTTTTGCAGGAAACCAGAACCCATCTTGAGAAGTAAATCCAAATCCTACTATACTTTGTTTTTTCAGTACAAGTGAAAGGACTGCCAATCTCAATGGTGAATCTGGTAAGAAATCTATCCTCTGCCATATCTCGGATATACTTTCTCTGGTTCTCTTGACAAACCAAGTTTCCATCTCTTTGTTATACCACTTTGGATACCCTATCTTTTGTAGAGTATCCCTATAATGCAAGTGTAACATACTATCACCTCCCTTCAATTCTATCTGCTATTGAAAGTAATATGGCAAATACTCCTATAGCTATGGGTGGACCAAGAATAAGAATAAGTCCTATTACCACAAGCTCCATCATACTCTCACCTCCTCTATTTTGTTAGTAAGTACTCCATTAATATCTCTGGATATTTCTTTTTAATGAAGGCTAATGCTTCTAACTCTCCTGTTGAAGTTTTGCTTTCCAACTCCCATACTTGCTCTCGCAAGCTACGAATCTCCCTTATGTCTAAATTTCTCCACCACTTTCCATCTATGTTTGTTTCAGTTCTGGATACTTCATGAATATAGATTCGCCATGCTCTTGTTTCTCGCAAGGTCTCCCCATATCCATTAGCGAACACTTTAACCCTATACTTAGGAGCTTTGTAGTGCTGTCGGAGAACCCTCAAGAATACAGCACTCTCAGGATTATTTGGTATCTTGATGAAGTAACTCCTATTCTTGTAATCCTTTAGTGGTCGAAGCATTTTTGCGTCCAAGTCTTAGCCTCCTTGTCTTTCTTGAATAGATGATTAAACTTATCCTTGGCACGTTTTAGATGATCCTTAAGTACATTCCTTCTTATTTCTGCTGTCGTATCCCCAATAAGAACCCCTCCAGTGAGGGGTCTTACCATCCACCTATCTCTAAAAGCTATAGGATACTCTAACATTTCTTCCACAAGTTTCTTTGTTGCAGGTAGTTCCTTTGGCAGTTGCATAATGGGACCATCCATTGAATCTAAGTATACAATATCCGTATCTTGTGCTTCAAGCCATGCTTCCCATAGACACGCCATTAGTACCTCCCTCTTGGCTGATTTTCTCTTATTCTAACATATTGGAACAGCATTGTCATTAAGTGTTTACCTACGGTTCCCTTGATTTTCTTTCATGTAAATCGTTTGTCCAAATGTGGGATGCCAATATAAATTTTTGTAGGTAAGTGCCCATAGGACTGGATAATCAGGCTCCTTAACTTTGTCATCACACTCACCATCCGTGAAGTACACCATACAGACAGGGTCCTCGTCTAATTCTTCCACCTTCTTGAAGACAGGAGAGAAAGCAGTACCCCCTCCACCTTTAGGTTTCAGTAAGGCAACATCACCCTCCTCAAATTCTTGTACCCTCTGGACTTGAGCATCACAGAAGATAGCAAGTATCTTCATCCTATGCACAGTACGGATAGAATTGAACTCGGAAGCAATCTCATCTAACTCATCTTTCCCCATAGAACCAGATGTATCAATTCCTATTACAACTGTACCTATTTCGGGTGCTTCCAGACTGGGCATATAAATTCCACCCCCCAGAAAACGCCTGTTAGGTTTCTTCCAAGTGTAATCATTCCTGCTTAACTTGGTAACAAACTCCTGAAGTGCTGCTCTCCAATCAACTCTTGGCTCCAGTAGCCCTTCCATGAGTCTGTCAATGCCCCCAGGAACTTTGCCTTGTTTTTTAGCCATAGCATAGGCTTGCTCCACGGCTACATTCCATTTGGCTTCTTCCTCTTTCACCTCACTTTCCGTAAGAGCTTTACCATCCTTGTTCTTGGTATCTCTTACTTCTCCAAAGTTAGGTGCTGAGATAGGAACTTTGGTAGCATTTTTGAAGATGTCCTCATAAATCTTTTCTGCTGTCCACCCCTCATACTTCGTGTTATACAAACATCCTTGGGGTAGTTTGTAGCCAGAATCCTGAACTACAAGATTGACAGCAAAATCACAGGCGTAATTCCAAATCATTGGGTCACGCTGTCCCCTTCGGGTTGTGTGATGGAAGGCAACATGAAAAATCTCATGTATGATAACTCCCTTCACTTCATCAATAGGAAGTTTCTCAACCCATTCAGGATTGAACCCTATTGAGATGCCATCTGTCCACATCGTTTGGCAGTTAGAGTCCTCAATAGGTACAAGACGCAGACTCAACGGAGCAAAGAATGGGGATGCAATATGCACTCCTACTCTTGCCTTGATGAACTTGCTCATCCTTGCATTAGCCATATCTTCTCACCTCCTGTCTCATATTTTATACCTTATTGTAACATATTGGAACATAAATGTCAATAGTGGATACTACATTTTGTCTAACAGCAAACATTCCATTAACCATTCTGGATACTGCACTTTTAGGTATTGGTAAATTACCTCCCTTAGTTGGTCTTTTACCTCTTCCCTCTCATCCCCATGAACAAGATGCTTTATACACCCCATCGAATCGATTCCTACAGAGAGTTGTTGTCGAAGGCAGGGACACAGCTCCTTAAGAAGTTGTTCCATTCTATTGTTAGAGTATCCCCACATCTTAAAATAAATAATAGATTCCTCAGAAGTTAGCATAGCGATGGGGGAATTTCACCCCCTTCCTATGTAGTTAAAGCATAGTGCAGAACATAAATCCAGCTCAGAAGACCATGGAGGAGTGCCCATCCAATAGAGTGGTTTATCTCCCATGATATTACAACTGCTATCGCCATTCCCAATGAACCAAGTGGTAGAATCCAATGCATACTCTCTCCTTAAATAAATTGACGGATACGCTCCGCAATTTTGTCAGCCTCATCCTTAACTTGGTTTTTAATTACTTCATCATCCCTTATCTCCTCAGGTTTGAACTTGGTCAGCTTGTCCTCTATGTCTTTAGTCATCTGGTCCAAGTCAGGGTCCTGTGTAAAATTCAGAGAAGGAAGAACCTTTGCCAGTTTCTTAAGGTTATCAATGACAGGAGAATCATATCTCATCCCCCTTTCAGCATTGAGCCTCTCCACCAAATCACCAACGGCTTCATTAATCCTACCCCACAATTCCTTGGTGTCATCTGCAAGTAGGGACCGAACCTTCTTCTCTAAATCCTGATTCAGTTTATCCAGCTCATAGTCAACCAATTCAACTCTAATATCCCCCTTCTCAGGTATAGGGTAGAAGGAGATGCTGAAGTTAAATCTTTCAGCAAGTTTCCATTGTGGAGGATAGTCGCTCTCTTTGAAGTGAGGTCCCAATCTGATTTGTTCACTATTGAGAACTTCCTGATAATCAGACACAAGCCGTTGAACTTCCATGAAGAATGAATCCTTCACAGGTTGCATCTTCTCCAGATACTCAAAGTACAATTCATTGGAAAGAATACCCACACCCGCTAAATCCCAAGGCACAGTATAGAAATTGTGGAGTGCCCTTGCCTTCTGTTCATGGGAGTTAATCATAGCAAGTCGGGCTGGAATCAACTTCTTGTTCCATCTACCTACTCCCACTACGTTGAAGGTATCCTCAACAAACTTCGTTACTTCTTTGTCCTCTTTTCTACCTCCATACTTCCCAATGTGAAGATGGGCAAGCATCGCTTTGTCTCCGAGTCGGAACATTTTCTACCTCCTTTTTAGTTTAGTTACGATGGAGGGGCTTGCACCCCTCCATATGTTACAGTAAGTCGGCATTACTTTTGGAGAATTTTTTGAAGGTTGAAGTTTGCAGTAGGAGCCTCTCACGGGTTATAGCGTCACGGACAGTCATTACTGCATACTCAACAGGAATTCTCTCAATGAACTTCCCAATGTTGTCAAAGTTGTCCAGCTTTGCTTTGGATGCTAATGCAGAGCATACCGCAAAGAGCAGACTCGGCTCCTCAGGTACTTTGACCTTTGTTGGATTGTTAATGACATCATCAATGTCAGGAAGCTTGCTGTATAATTGCAAATATGCCGTGGCTACAACAGCAAACGCCTCCCCAGCACATCCTGCAAATATCTCATGCTGTTGTCCTTCTGGTATACCAATGTTATACCATTCTCCTGCCCTTGCCACATTTCGTGGAGTAATTGAATTGGTCATGTTCAAGGTAGGAACAAAGTCATACAGCATATTCTCATTGACAGACTGTTTCCACCGTATCATACCAATCAACCAATCAGGCATCCCATGCTGAAATGCCCATTTGCACCAATCCTCAGGGTCAGGGGTAAGCTCCAGAATAAGGTTTCTTCCTTTAAATGGTTCAATGATAGAGCCAACTCCTGCTTTGTCTTCTTTCCTGTTAGTCGCAGTAAGAAAGACAACATCCTTGTGAACCCTGTGTCCATTGATTCTCTTGCATTGGATTAACTGCATCGCTGCCGCTTGGACACTTGATGGTGCTTGCCCCATGTCATCCAAGAAGAAGACTGTCTTCCGTCTTGGGCTAATGAGATACTCCAAATCAGAGAATGGTAAGAAAGTTGCCTTCCCATCAATGATAGCAGGAAAGCCTTTGTAATCAACAGGATCAGAAACGACAGGATGTGAGATAATCATGTCAAATTCTGATTTCCTACCTGCAACTTCACCTCCTTCATAAAAGGATATGGCATCAATAACTTCGTCTGAGGAATCGAAGCCACACGCTTGTGCTCCAACGTCAGACTTGCCAGTTCCTGGTCCGCCTGTTATCATAACGTTTTTTCCGTTACGAATCGCAAGCTGTAGGACTTGAGCTAAATGCTTTGGTCTCATTCACTACCTCCTTTGTTTAATTTATACTCTATTGTAACATATTGGATAACAAATGTCAACCTTGGACTCTCTCTGCTTCTATCATCCTTCTAAAGAATTGTGGGTCTCCAAAGCAGTTGCAGAAATCCGTGTTGTAATTCACATTGGTTCTCTTTCCTTCTACAATAGACCACCCCCATTCCTGAATGGCATCTCTTCCACCACCAACACCAATCTTAACAGGTGTCCATTCCCAGTTGTCCTTTGTGATACTCTTTCCTTTGTGGAAGGAAGTATAGTATCCAGAACTTACTCTTGCCTTTGGATTAATGGTAAGCAGATGATTGAAGAACTCTCCATGAGCATGAAAACACGCCCAAGGATAACGTGGTTGGTAGAAATTGAAATTACTTATTGACATGGGTCTACCACGTTTTACACCTAATCCCATTATATCATATACACACAGTCGGACTTTCCACCGTAAGTCGGTGCTGGAAATAGAATGGCGTTTATAGAACAAAATGTTTCCGTTGTAGGTTACATTCGTCCTATCCAACGCTGTCTCTAAATCCCTTCTCGTTACATTGGATATAATCATTTACGCATCACCTCCTTCTCTCTTAGTTTGTACTCTATTCTACCATATTGGAATGCTTTTGTCAAGCATCCTATCGTCTACCATATAAACTCCTATTCAAATTGAAGTGCCTCTCCTGCTTGGAGTTGAAGTAGAATGTTACCAACTCTTTTCCAGTTCCCCCTCTCCCCACAGCAACAACAAGAATCATGTCCTTGCTGTCTGAGTACGGAACCCTGTAACACGCCTTAAGGACACTCTGCTTTTCGAAGTACGCTTCAAAGATGTCCTTAGTCCTCAACTCTGTCGTTCTGATAAACTCCATTACTCTCTCTAATTCATCTCCACCTTTACTCTTTATCCGATAGACAGAATGTGGCAGAAGTGTCCATTTCTCCTTACTCATGTCATCTGTAAAAGACTGGAGAAGTTGAACATCTTGGGGTTTAAATCCCATCCCCTTATGCTTTCGTATCATCTTTCTTCTCCTTTACGAATAATTCTCCTTGTTGTAATGGTATTGGTTGCTTCTTCCACTTCTTAGTCTGCTCGTCCAATACCCATCTGTACCCTTTAAACTTCGATGGACACACCTTCAATTATTCTCCCTGTTGAGCAAGTATCCCCAGTTCAGCAGAACGAACAATCCCTGCTCAAGCATAACTGCTCCATCATATCTCTTGAATGGAGACAGTATCTTCTTTGTCTCCTCATCGGTGCTGTAGGTTTTCTCCACCTCATATCGTTCCATGTTAGTCTCCTATTATCTTTGATACCATGTTATAGCTGTCCGTTTCAAAAGGAAGCTATAAATATCTTGAACAGACATTTCCTCAAACTTCTTAGCATACTTGGACATGACAGGTAATCTGAATCCCTGTTTGCTCTGAAGGATATTGATTGCATAGTCAGTAGCGGTATTCCATAGGTGTTGATTCCAGAGTGGCTTCAAACTTCCATTCAACTCACCTTCCGAAAACCAAACTGGTCTGTGCGACATCAGTCCTTTCACTCTTAATCCTACCATACACTCACCTCCTTTAGAATTCGTTGACATGGAATTATTTAACTGATTTTCAGAAGTTATTGATACTTATCCTAAAGGGCTGTTGCTCCTTCTCCGTAAACATTGTCTTGGAGTACATCTGAGCAAAGGACTCAACTTCTTTTCGTGTCCCATGCCGTTCAATTTCAAATGTGGATGTACCTGTGAAGTGGAATGTGATAATGAACCGTTCCGATTTGATTGGTCTTGAGGATGCACCTTTCGACCAGACGTTCTTTACTGCGGAATGTACCTTGCAACTGCGGAGAAACTTTTCATATCTCATAGATTACCTCCTGTCTCATATTTTATACCTAATTGTAACATATTGGACAAAACTAATCAAGATAGGATATGCCTTTCATTCAACTCCTTGTAACAGAAATGCTTCCATTGCAGTATCAGGATAATGTTGTTTCAGTAACTCTTCCACCGTATTCCAAAATATATCACATAGGGTTAGGTAGAAGTTCCACTGGTCGGAACGACTTCCATTAGGGTCTGGGAGAGCATTTCTCCATATCATAATGCAAGGTGGATAAATCCATCCATTTACATACAGATTCAAAGCATGACATGGACAAAGGATTTTAGCAACTGTTTCAATTTCATCCTTCAGGTTGGAAACTTTAAGAAGATAGTGAACCGTAGTAGGAAAGTTATCAGGGTACATCCTTTATTGCCTCCTTCATAGCAGTAAAGAAGGGAAAATCCCTTGACAGCATAACCTTGTAGAAAGAGATTTCCTCACCTGCAAATGGTCCATCTTGCATTTCTCCCTTAACCATGTAGTAAAAGGGAAAAACTTTGGTATCATCATAGACAGAAGTCATTGTCCCATAATTACAGCAGGAATGAAGTCTGATTCTACATCCTACAAGGTTGTACTTGTAATAGGCATCTTTAGGATGTACTTTTGCGATATAGTATTCCCTATTATCTTTAGCGTGTACGAATGATCCTGGATAAGTTAGTTCATCTTCCATGGGTGCCTACGTTAAACATACAGAAGCATAACATATTGGAGCAACAATGTAAACAATGGATTTACACCACAAAGGGTTGGATTTCACTGAAATGTGGTGTAAAAGATTTCCTATAAGCCAATACCGTCATCAAGGATTCCACTTAACTTTCTCAGGGCATCATCCTCATCTTCATAACATTCATCACAGTAGAGTTGTCCATCAAAGAACCATTCATTTAGTTCCTCAACTGGAAACTTCCTATGACATACACAACACTCTTTTTCATCTTCCATAAAAGGATTCCTCCTACTCTTAATTCGGGGGAGTAGGGTATCTCTACCCTACTCAGCCCATTTGGATGTTAGCGGTTTACCCTCTCCAGAATGATTCTCTGGATTTCACTGATACTCAAGTTTCTGGGAATATCAGCCGTTTTCACTTTCCTACCCGCTAACCACGGAAACTTCTCTACCAACTCCCACCAAGATTTTTCTATTCTTCCGTTCATCTGTTCACCTCCTTAAAAGATATGTGTAGGCAAGCCAATGAAGTTTCCATCAACCGCTACTTTCACAACATCCCCTGTGTATCTGCCATGATACGTTACCATCCCGTAAATGGCGTTTTCCACCGCATACCAGAACACACATGGAAAACCATCAAGCAGAAGCTTTCCAGCTTTTCTGGTCTCCACTCTCTTTTCTACTTCCTTGTTTACTTCGATGAACCTTGCGGATTTAATTACGTTGATGTCACGGAGATACTGCTCTTGACTCGTTTTCCTAACCCAATCTAACGCCTTGTATGAACTCATGTGCTACCTCCTCTTATGTTATTTATACCTAATTGTAACATATTGGATAGCCATAGTCAACAAAGGATACACTCTTTCTACATATCCTAATAACAGCATTCCTCAAAGGTGCTGTCATCAGCCATACACATCCCATCGCAACAGTATTCACAATCTTCCTCTGTCCTATGACAGGCATTATTCTCACTTCCCTGCGAGAACAGAATATCTAATGGTAAATAACAATCCGCTACATTCATATCTCTCACCTCACTCCCATAGAATTTTTCCATCTACTCTGCACTTCTTCATCCCTAAACTCTTAAGGGCATCTTCCCTTGCCACTCGTGCCAGTTCCATATTTCTGCTTCTATTACGTTCCTTGCACAGCTTGCAATCCTGATTCTTATGCTTCAGGATAAGCTCAAACCATACTGCCTTACTCCCACCACGGGAAGGGCGTTTGAACCCTTCTTCCTCAAGATGCTTTAACCACGCTTCCCTTGTCATATTACCTCCCTATCTTCTGGAAACAAGGGCAATTCTGCTGTTTCCATGTAGGTAACTCATGGGAGCAATCAGCCCCCCATCCCAGTTTGTCAAGTTCTTCCCTTTCGGCTTTACTCATATTGTCCCAATGGCATGAACATTCGGAACAGTTGGTTGTCTGTGTGATATTTTCCCACTCATGTGTGAGAAGGAAAGACTCATCACCACTTTCAAGGATGACGTTATCACCTTCGGCAAATTCCAACCAATTTTCGCCGTCGCCGTTTTCCCACTTCTCGACTTCTTTGGAAACCGACTCTTTCGCCTGTTCCAATGTGATACTGTCAGGAAACACCCATTTAGTAACTCTTGAATGGTCCTGCTTCTCAACGACTAACTTCATAGGATTTACCCCCTTTCGATAGAGTAGGGGAGCATTTCTGCCCCCCTTGGAAAACTACTTCACTTGGTCAATGCCATTCAGCAGGAAAGTGAAGCTCTCAGCAACATCAGGGACAAACTCAACCAACTCATGGAAAAAATCTTCAATGTCATGGGAGTCACCATACTTCAAAACGTGGTGGAGTTCTCTCAAGACTACCTCAAGGAATTCTACCCTCTGGATTTGGGTATGTTCTGTGTACGCTGGTATTCCCTTGTGGCAAGCAGTATAGATAACTCTTGGAGCACAGCATACGATGGCGTTGGAAAACTTCTCTGCGAAATCGCATCCACCTTCAATGTGGGGACAAAACTTTTCTGGTCTTGCATGAGTATACTTCATGGACAAACCCCCTGTTTCTTATTTAACTCATAAAACATATAGAAGCATAACATATTGGATAACCAATGTCTACAAAGGATTTACTCTCACCCAATATCCCTACAATGCAAGACTTATGCCACATAGCCTATTCCTTATTATTGAAATATGTCAAATACAACTCCATCACAATTTCAGGATTCCGTTTTTGAAACGCCTTCACCATCAATTCCCAGAAATATGGTCTTACAGTATTATTAAAATCCATTAAGTTCTCGATTAAGTTCTCCGTTACCATACACTTAGGAAACTCCCCACGCATTGTCTTTGTTCTCATCCCTTTTCTACAGGGAAATAGCTTTCGTTCAATGCGAGCCATTTCTTTGGAATATAATTCTTCTAACTTAGTTCCTATTGTTTCATACATTAGGAAAGACACAGATACACCTCCATCAACCAATCAGGGTGATCCTTCTTAATCTGCTCTGTCATGACTTCCCAATACGAATTAATAATCTCTCTTCTTCCTTTCCATTGTTCAGATTCAATACCAGGATAGAGAATCTCGGTTGTCCGTCTAACACAAGGTGGATAGCTATACTTCATGCGGGCTATTGTTGCTTCCTTAAAACAATTACAGGTTCTCCTTGCTACATGATAATAATATCTCCTATGCTTGTAAAACAGCTTCTCCCACACCTTCGTGTGTATCATGGATTCCACCTCATTTCTAACAGGAAGCAGAACTTCTGCCCCCTGTAGGATTTAACTACCTACGACCAATGGACAATGAACACGACTTCCTTTAACTTGGTAAGGAAGTCAATAACATTGTCGTAATAGGAAGAATAGCCTTCCTTCAACATCGCAACCACCGCAGGGAGAGAAAGCTCACCCTTCCCACAAGGGTACTCAGAATCCCAGGATGGAAGATGTTGCCGAAATGCCCGAAGGTTCCCAAGCTCAAACGAGCAGATAGGAACATCAAAGTTGCCTTCTTCCTCATGATACCGATTAACGATGGAAAGTCTGACATCAACGCCCATAAAAACCTCCTGTGTCATATTTTATACCTAATTGTATCATAAAGGAAACAATAAGTCAATAAAGGATACCAAGTAAATACATTTCCATAATAATCTCAGGCTTATCCATTTTCAGCCGTTCAACAACCCCTGTCCAATAGTGATTGACACCATCACCCACATCATCCCACAAATTAACAGCACATC